>JACCEA010143315.1_pt1 | contig 13311 bp, 16 predicted proteins | sample 7449851 | NCBI WGS metagenome assembly JACCEA01 (sample SAMN15323453, study PRJNA562643) | freshwater metagenome | isolation source: river surface water | place: USA:Blue River Watershed | collected 2017-08-18 | reverse complement strand
ATCCTTATCATCATCTATAACATGATATTCTTCTCTCCCGCCTCTTCTTTCGTCATGGCCACCGACCATCAAACAAAATCCTAGACCATTGTCATCAAAGATGTCTTGGGTGGAAGTTCGGAACCCACTTCGACTTGGATGGTATGCGCCATACACGGAAGAATTTCGAGTTTTCCATATCTTTCTCGCTTCTTCGAATGTGATATCCTTATATGCATACGGACCAGAACGTTGGTCCATTTTATAACCTTTGGCATATTTTGTTCTATGGATATGCCATGGTCGTTTCATGCTGTTCAGGAGCGTTCTGGCGGCTGGCGACAATTTATAGTCCCTGAAAGTAACGTCAACCGAAAAAATAGGAGCCATTTTACTATCAAAGCCACTTTCGATATAACTTTTCGCAAATGGCATGAATTTTGAGCCTTCCTTGAAAAAGTCTGCCTCTGACGCATATACGGATTGTAATGCATCAGCATAAGCACCCATCGCTTTATCTGATTTATGCTTGGAAAGGCTCATCACCTTCGGTTATAATATTAATCCATTTTCTCATAGTTATATTTATCAGGAATCACTTAAATGATTTAGTGGTGTCCTTATAGGTATCGTTCAATATTTTTCCAACTTTTATGAAGGTTGCCCGTTTGGAAATTTCTTTTACTGATTTTGCGCCGATATATGTCATACCAGAGCGCAAGCCACCAAGATAATATCTAATCGTATCGACCAATGGGCCACGATAAGGAACAATCGAGGTTCGGCCCTCGCTTGAGCGATAGGAATTAATTTTTCCATTGTGTTTCATCATGGCGGTGCCAGAACTCATACCATAAGTCATTTTTCCAACAATTTCACCATCTTCAAAAATTTCGTCGCCACCCGATTCATCATGTCCAGCAAACTCTCCACCAATCATAACGAAATCCGCACCAGCCCCAAACGCTTTAACAACATCACCAGGGCAAGTTATACCACCATCAGCACAAACCATACCACCAAGACCATGAGCAGCATCAGCGCACTCTATAGTAGCCGTAAGCTGTGGGACGCCAACGCCAGTAACATACCGAGTAAGGCATTGGCTTCCGCCGCCAATTCCAACTTTTACGATATCAACGCCTTTTAATATAAGCTCTTCGGTTATTTCTGGGGTGCAAACATTACCAGCCATTAGTATTACATTAGGATTATTTTTTCTAAATTCTGCGCAATGGTTTATGAATGCTTCACTGTATCCATTGGCCACGTCTATACAAACATTAGGGGAAAAACCAACAGCAGCACAAATAGAATAGTATCGCTCAAGTTCGTTGGCACTTGTTCCCATAGCGTAAAAAACATTAGAGCTATCTTTGGTCGAAAAGAATTCTATATATTCTTCTAGGGTATAATGTTTGTGCAAAGCTGTGAACAAACCCATCGAACTTAATACCTCGGCAGATTCCATTGTTCCCACGGTGTCCATATTCGCCGAAAAAATTGGGATACCTGATATTTCTTTATTTGAATGAAGAGTTTTGTAAGTTCTCTCTAGAATAACTTCTTTTCTACTAGATAGCGTAGAACGCTTTGGTTTTAATAATACTTCTGAATAATCAAGTTGTGGGGTTTCTTCGAAACGCATAGTATTTCCTTTTCTGTTAAAAGGATAATACTTCAAATCATGGTATTATAGCAATATTAAAGATATTCTTTTCCCATATAGTAAGCAAGGCGCTTAGCTTTGTCGCAAGGATTTTTTATGTAATCGATAGAATACTTATATTGCTTAATGGCAGCTATTTGGACGTTCTCACTTGGATATTCAATAAACCTTATAGCATAACCATGCTGCTTTACAGCAACAATCTGCTCCTCTTCTGTTGGATCATCGAGAAGGTACTGTAAAATGTTCCCGTCATAGGCCAATGCATCGCAAATTATCGCCCTTGGTGGGGGGGTGCTAAACCAATCAAATGGAGAGCAGCTTTCATAAACTTCCCCATCGGTATTGTGGTAAACCCCTTTTGTGATAACACGATTACGGGAAATCGCTTGCGGCCTAACGAAACAAATCGTGTGGTCATCAACCATATAATGTCTACAATCTTCATTGCTACTGTGTTTTAATAGCAGCCAAATCTCATTTTTTCGTTTTTGGTTCATTAAACCACCAAATACAATCCAAACCAAACGAACTTACATATTATATGAATGGCTTGGTCTTGATTATGGTTTATTTTTCCTAGACATTTCGCATCATCCGTAAACCAATGAATGAGTGCCTCCAATACAAACAACCACCAAATCCCAGTTATCAGCGCCACAGCGCCGCCGTGTATAATAGAATGAGCGCCCAAGGCTTGCCAGTATGGAACACCTATTATGGGTGAATTTCTATTTTTCGCTTTCGCCAAAAATTCTCCCTGCAGCGGATAGTCGCACAGGAAATGCGCCATAAGTAGTGCGATAAATATTATCTCAACGGTCATTTCGCAATTTCATTTCTCATAGAACATGTCGAGACACCAAAGCTTTTGCCTTGGCTAACCTCTTGGTAATCTCATCTTCTGAAAATTTATACTCGATGACTTCCACCAAAGATTTTATTGTTTGCAAAAGCTCAGGGGAATCTGATGCCAACTTCGCTATTTTTTCATATGGATCTGTATTGTTTTTTCGATGCTCGTTTTTTTCTTCATCCGTTATAAGAACATCGTGAATTTGCCCAATGGGATGGCCCTCGTTGTCGCGAACCATCCCCCAATCGTCATGTTCAAAAGGCCTGTAATGCCATTTTGAGTGTCTCACAATTCAAATCCTTTGAATGTATCCTGACCGATATCTTGCGACACACCACCAACGACATAGGACGTTATTTCTACCTCTTGAGGAGCGACTTGGGTAGAACCTGTGTTTATCCAAGAATTCATCCACGGTAATGGATTGGTTGTAGGAGCAGAAAAAGACGGTGTCAATCCTATAGCTTTCATGCGTTGGGCACCCATAAAATAAACATAGTTTTTCGACAGAACTTCATTCAACCCGATTAAGGAACCTGCTTTATAGTTATCATCAATCCATTCACATTCTTGCCTGATTGCACTTTCATATATCTCAACACTTTCATCGTGGCATTCAAGCTCAATCTTAACAAAATCAGGATCATCTTTTTTGAGAATAGATTTGATTAGTTTTTGGGTAAATGACAGGTGCAAATTCTCATCACGGCATATCAACTTGATTATTTTGGCGGTGCCTTCCATGATACCTATTTCGCCCCCTAAGAAGAACACCGCGAAGTTTGAGTAGAAACGAAGGCCTTCGAGGGCATTAACTGCCATCAATGCTAACCATATTTTTTTCTTTAGTTCATATTTTGATATGGTTTTTGTGAACTTTTTGCCATTTTGTTCAATGGTGAAGGTTCCTTCGCCCAATGCTTTATACCAATGCATCGCGTCAGCCAAATCATCATAGTATTTTGATATATCATTGGCGCAAGCCATAATGTGACTATCTTCCGATAGTCTGTCAAATATCTCACTAGGGTTAGGGTAAACATTTTGAATGATGTAAGTATAAGATTCACTATGGATGTTCTCGAAGAATGTCCATGTGGTAATCAGGTTTTCCATTTCTGGCAATGAAACCAACGGATTGAAGATCTCTGCTGGCGCACGACCCTGAACACTGTCCAACAAAATAACACGAAGAAGACTTCGAGTGTATATCTCTTGTTCATGGGGTTTCATTCTTTTGAAATCCATTCGGTCTTTATTGACGTCAATTTCTTCTGGTGACCAATAGAAGCCCTTCATATTTTTTGATATTCTCTTAAGAATAGGATACTTAACATCATCGTATCTGGCAATGCCTATACCACCATCATCAAGAAAAACATTTGCTGTTTTATTATTACTATTGACATTAAAAACACTCATTAACTATTACCTCTTACAATGTGCATGAATCGCATACTTCATCATCTATATCATCTACTGGTGATATTGCATTATTATTATCATCATCTTCTTGGTCTTGTGTTCCGTCAAAAGTGTTCAAATAATACTGATTTTTCAGACCATATTTGTAAGCATACAACAAATCTCCTATCAATACTGACATCGGGATATTTCCTTCTTCATAATGAAGTGGATTGTAGCTAGTATTGAATGACCCAGACTGATCTACATATTTTTGAATTATGGCGGCAACCGACATATAACCACGTGGCGATTTTTGATCCCAGAGCATGTCATACCTGTTTTTTAGTTTCACGCTTTCAGGTGCCACTTGTTTCAGGTTTCCATTTTTTGAACCTTTTTCGGTAACCAATGAACGGATTGGCTCTATACCGTTGGTCGAATTGGAAATTTGCGCGCTCGTTTCTGCTGGCATAATTGCCATAAGCGTTGAATTTCGAATTCCGAATTCTTTGGCTCTTTCGCGTAAACGGTCCCAATCCATTCTTTCAACATGAGGAATAAGCTCGTCAACTGACTTTTTGTAGGTATCGATTGGCATAATGCCTTTGGCATACTTGGTATTTTTATACCCTTCGCATGGTCCTTTTTCTTCTGCCAAATCGATACTAGCCTCAATTAGATAGTATGAAATTGCTTCCATATATTCGTCAATTAGCGGCAAGGCATCGTTATCGTATTTCAGATTGTTTTTCGCCAAGAAGTAAGCAAGATTTATAACACCAATCCCAAGTGGGCGATAAAGCATTGTGCCCTTTTCAGCCGCCAATACCGGATATTCTTGGTTGGTTAGGAGTTCATCTAAGAATCTAACCAAAATATGTGCATATGGTCTAATATCTTCTTTTTTCTTTGATTTCCCGATATTCAATGCAGCCAATGTGCAAAGAGAAATCAAACCATCATCTTTGTTTACATCTGTAATGAATTCGGATGGAAGTGATATTTCTTGGCAATTGTGAACCAAAATACCATTCGCATAGAAATTATGGTTATGTTCTACTGTGACATCAAACACTGGAACTATATTGCTCAAATTAACTTTTTCTATTTTTATCATTTTATCCCTCGTTTCCATTTAATTTCGTTCGCATATTCGGCGAATAATAATTTTCTTGCTCCTGTATCAGGATCATGATACCAATTTTTACCTGTATTGGCCCTTGACAGTGCTTTTCTGTGATTTGTAGTCTTTCTGCTAAATACTGAACGGTCTATATTATATTCTTTGATGAGAAAATTCCTAAGACCAGTAACCCCGCCGCCGTAATCAACAAACCTGAAATCTTTTTTTAGATGCTTCGGAACGCCATAGTCTTTGTTGAGTGATTTAGTTGCCGACGATATGCTAAAATTTGCCATGTCTTTATTGTATTCTGCCCAATATAAACTTGCAATTTCTTTATCTGTTAATAAACAAGCGTTTGGGTTTCTAAAACCAAGTGCCGATTCCGAACCCTGTTGCCGCCAAGTCTCGTATTTTTCTGGAGGAACAATCCAACCACCAGAACCACCTTCTCTGGCGTTGTAACCATCAATTGCGGTTTTTAATGAATAAATCAGTTGAGATTCCTTAGTTCGGGCTTGAGACTCGTCTAACCCAGAGTGCAAACAAACTATATCCCAATCATCTTCGCCATATTTACGTATAGCGGAATGAAAACGGAACATGCTCCCATTTTTGGCTGACGATATATGGCTTTTCCATCTCCGTTCAATATTCCTACCAGTAAAACCGATGTATGATTTATTGGTGGTTTTTGAAGTAATCATATAAATGCTGAAATTCATATAGAAGTATTGCCAATTGAAGATAAAATGTCAGTCTCATTGAGATATTTCGCTTCGACATAACCTCTATTTTCGGTATATATCTTGTGTTCTGGGGTGCATATGACAATATTGCCTAATTCATCTTCAATTTTTATGAGTTCATTGGTATATCCTGTTTTCGCCCCAGCTAATATTGGACGATATTCTATGTTGCCCGTGGTCAAATTTTTAGATTTGATTAAAGCATTGTCTACGGTTACGGCTTCCTCAATAGGCAAAGAATATTTCACACCACCTACTAACAATTCAACAACGGTATCACCAGTAACACACAAGTTTGATTGTCTAATAGGCGCAACCTCTGGATCGAACGCGCCGTGGTCATTGGCGTGATCGATATTCATTATATAAATCCGACCAGTTTCTTTTCTTTCCGTCATTAGTCGGGAAAATACTTCAAGGGCGGGCAAGGTTGATTTTCTAATAGACGAATCGGCCTCATATTTCTTGTAGAGACGTTCGAACTCATCGGTATTGCTTACGAAGGCATCAAGTAATCCAGGCACTTCGTTTGGTGAGAAGAAGGTGATATTACCACCTTCGATAAGTCGTTGGTAAAACACTCTGTTCAACAATATGGAATAATCCATATGACGAACGCGATTCATCTCCACGCCCTTATTGTTTTTCAGCACAATAATTTGTTCGAATTCTAAATGCCAAATTGGATAGTGGATAGTCGCACTACCACCACGCACACCACCTTGGCTCATCGATTTGACAGCACTTTGCATCAAACGAACCAATGGTATTTGACCCGTATGAGTCTTTCGACCATTGGCAACAGATGAATCCAATGCTCTGATTGGACTCATGTCAATACCAAGACCAGCCTTTTGTGAAATGTACCGCAATATGGCGTGGGTGGATGCCCCGATTGATTCCAAATCATCGCCAACAGACATGACCACACAAGATGAAAACTGTTTCTCTGGGGTTCTCAGACCAGCCATGATGGGAGTAGGAAGGCTGAACATAAAGGTCGATAACCCATTGTAAAATGTTATCGCGGCCTTCATTCGCTGTTCTTTTGGATAATTGATGAAACCTGCCATGGCGATAAGCATCATGGCTGCTTGTGGGGTCTCATATATTTGGTCGGTGACTCGATGTCTGGCGAGATATTTTCCACGCCATTGCTCCATGCCAGCGAAAGCAATCAAATCATCCCGAGAATAATCTATATTTTTTTCAGCAATATCCCATTCGTCTGGGGTAAAGTCGTCGAATTCATCGGTGTATATCCCGTTATCGATATTTTTTCTGACCAGTTCACGTAACGAAGTTGGTTCAAAGCCACCATAAACTTCTTTTCGAAGTTGGTAGTTTGCTAATCTTGCTGCAACATATTGATAGTTTGGGGTATCTTCCGATATGAGTTCGGCTGCTGATTTGATAAGAGTGTCATGAATGTCTTTTGTGGTTTTGCCATCATCTATTTGAAGTTGTGCGCGAAGCTCTACTTCCGATTCGGATACTCCGTTTAAATCTTTACATGCCCAAAAAACGACCTTGTGTATTTTATTTAAGTCTAACTCTTCTCTAATGCCGTTTCTTTTGACAACGTAAATTGATTTCATTTGTTTCTCTTCCTAAACTGTGTGGGTTCTATTTATATCTCAAAATATCTCTTACCATCATTTTTAAATCTTGCTAAGATTTGTGGTGATGATGTTGGATATTCTTCAACTTCCCCAACAGTGTAGTTCAAAACTGTGTTGTTGTCTATTTTCAATATGTATTTTGTATCAGAAATTTCATAATCTCTGATGTATAATACTTCCATTCTACTTGGATCTATCAAACCAGATAATCGTAAGGTGGATTCCATCCCAATAGCCACGCTAAATGGGCACCAATCACCATTTGATATCATTTCCCATATCAACGGCCATTCTTCCGGATGTTCTGGGTCATAAGCCATTTTCATCATGGGCGCTCTTGCCCAATACTCAGAAACGGCCCGAAAAGCATCTTGCTCTGGCATAGATGCTATATTTTCTCTTAATTCTTTCCAATCAGCTAAACGTTCGCTTGACGATAGAAAAAAAGGATTCATGGTATTATACTCTCATGGTTATTACTTTGAACCTTAAGTATAACATTGAATCTGTATTATTGTTATATTGAAATGATAAGTATCTTGCACCCAAAGGACCATCTACCACAAATCTAAATGAGGCATAGTTATACATTTTTTCTGGGTTTGATGCGTCTGGCTCGGTCAAATCTAGGCGGCGCGTAGCGGTATATTCGTCTACCATGTGTGGCTCTGCCTCACCATCAAAGTATTGTAACGATATCGTTCCAGATTTTAGCGTCTTATTATCGCTGCCGAATACCGAATATTCTATTTGAGCCGTGACACTGTCGGCATAAGGAATTCTATATACATAGTTAGCATCTCCCGTCCTCGGAACAATCACATTGCCCCAATCGGTTGTATGCGTTAGTAAACTAGCGGAATGATAGGTTCTGTTGCTACCTTCTCTAAGCATGTTGCCGATCATTTCTTCTACAGTATCTGTTGAGTTTTCTGTGAGAACCTCAATGTTTCGGTATGGGAAAACAGTTCTATTGAACTGTGATTGACCTGTTGTTGGGTTAGCCCCGATGTATAATCGGTTGGTGTCAGTGGCGAAACCAAATTCGGCCTTATCTAGACCTTTTGGAAAAGTAAGAGGACTGAGCGACGTTGGTGCCCCTGGCAATTCATTAGATAAACCAGAGCGTATTAGGATTTTACTTATTTGAACTTTAGCCATATCCTATTTAGCAAATTCGTCATCCTCAATAGCATCAAGTATTTCATACAAAGGGTCCATTGGAAGACAAGGCAAGCTTCCATATTTTAATCTCATCTTATACATATCAACGGATTTCACCAAAATAAATTCGTTAGTTATTAGATGACCTTCTTGTAGAAAACAGGACAACTCATCAAAAGATATGTCGTGATCTTTTATTATAAAATCGTGGTGAGATTTGTTAAATTTCAAATCAACAATATCACGCGCCGCCAACCTACCGAAAAAGCTTCTGATAGCCATTTCTCGCTTTGGTAAGTAGGTGTTGCACTCATATGGTTTCAACTGATTATCATCGCATATCCGCATTATGCGCATTTTTGGTATGTTTAGATTTGGGCGTCTTAGTCTCATTATCTCCCAATTGGCTAGATGCATCACCACATCACGCAGAGTTGATTTTTTGTAATTTGCATTCAGCGTTTCGAATTTTTTCCAGCAGTGTAAAGTTCCCTCATTTTCCGAAATGAAGTCCTTTTCTTCAAACCAACAATGTGCATCACTGGGCATAATAAGGTTGTTAGGAATTTCCCCATCCCATATATTTTCATTTTCATTGACCAACACGAATTCTCCACCATCATAAACGGTATATTTCAATGGAAAGTGGCTCACCCAATTTTGCCTTCGCTCGTCAAGAATCCATTCTTTTTGATCTTCACGCATCCAATCTCTTCCAAATATCGTGCAATTCATTTAGGTCCGTCGCAACGAATTTATTAGGAAGCATCAATGTCAATTTCGCCATATCTCGTTTACTTAACAACACATAGTTATTGGTGGTTATTGCGTTCGGGACACCATCCAGTAATACTTGTGTTGGGACTTTGTATGGTCGGGTTATTAGATAACGATGGTCTTCATCAACATTGTTCATATTGATCTGGTATGACGCCAGTCGCCCACCGAAGCAAGCAAATGCCAATCGTTTTCGAAGGTCGCACAACACTTTTGAAATTAAGTTCTGTTCTTCGGTTTCCAAAGGCCGAACCCGCTCTTTTGGCGGCAACGGTTTTTGGTGCATCCCAATGATACGGAGTTTGGGAAGATTTAATTCAGGCAAAGTAGCAGACAGTGCCTCGTAATTGGCAAGGTTAAAAACAGCACTTTCCAGCGTCAGTATATTCTGTTTTTCCTTCATCGAAGGGCTATAGAACATTGCCGGAGAAGTTTTATCCCCAAAAATTTTTTCGTAGGAAACCATAGAAGATTTAAACAAAAATCTGAGATGGTTGTGTTTGCTTTTTTGCGTGATACCGATAGGATGACAAGATGGAAGGTCGCCATCCCAAGTGTCGCCGTTTTCATCAACAATGTTATATCGTTTACCACGAGATATTTGCTTAGATTCTGGATAAGTCTTACTGACATAGTTTCTTAGCGGATGCCCCGTCAACAATGTACTTTTTGGAGTGGGCCTTATTTCCACCCTTGGTTTTCTTATTGGTCGCGCCATTCTATTATCTCACAATCATTTTTTGCTACCCATGCCACCATGCTTTTCCCATCAACAACCCGATAGGTTCTCGGACCTTCTTCTATAACTTTCAGCTTTTTGCCGATCATATCAAAAGAATCGCCGATATATTCAACATATTTGGCATTGGTTTGTTCAAAATATTCTTCCTTCATGATATACAAGCGGTGAGAACAATTGTCAATGTTTTTTCTCGAATTGGACTGCCAAACATCAAAGGCTTCCCGATATTCATCAAATGGTCCATAAACTTCTGCCGATATTATTTCATCAAAATTAGTATTGGTAAACACACCACCCGTAACGGTATACACATATTTCATTATATTTTCCCTTCACCGTATTTGTCCATGTTTGGTATCGATACTTGACCATTTACATATCGAAACCTCAAATGAATTCTTTTTTTCTCTTCATCGAACCAATTTTTATATCCACGGTATGATTTGTCGTAACTCTCGTCAATAAGTAAAAATTTTACGGCATCACTTTTTTCTTTAAACATAATACCTACCCAATTATTACCATTTTGATACATGTAAGTGTCATACTCATAATTCGATAGTAATTCTTTTATGGAGAAAATATAATGTTTATCATAAACATTTTTTATAATTACTTTGTGCCATTTTTGACCTTTTAGTAGCGCTCTCTTATATTGCATTTATTCCGCTCACTAACAGAGGTCTAGTATTCTCGGAAAAATGCTCGATAAGAGCATTGTTGTATAATGGTTTAACGAGAGATACATTATCGACGAACAATCGGTCCACGGCATTACCGCGCATCATTTCCATTATTTCGTTTCTTCTTGGTAGAGGCTCCCGATTAACAATTTCATTGTGCATTTCGGTCTCGATTGGTCCATCTAAGAATTGAATGGCCGCAGCGTCAACGTCGTCACCAATATAAAAATTTTGATATCCGTTAAACTCGGGATATCTCCTCAGCATTTCGCTTTTATTGCTTTGGGATAACCAGTTACCGACCTCAATTATTCTATTTTCATCCCCAGCCATTACATGCAAAGCTAATGCGGAAACTTGGTCCAGTATTGGTGTATTGGGAATATACCAACACAAATCTAACAAAAATGTGTCGTCACTTTTGTCAAATACTTGAATGACCAAATTATACCGCGTGGTGCTGCATTTGAATAGGAATCTTTTTCCAACCACATCGATAGCATTTCCACTAACCAACATCGACGCATTGTTGCCCCCGATTATGTTTTTTAATACCGAAATTGCTTTCTTTTGTATCTTTTTTCCGGTTCTCTTTTCCTTCAAATACCGTTGGTTTCCTCTTGCCAATATTTGGTCATATGTCCGAAAGCCAGATATCTCCTCAGGATTATTCCATTCATCTTCTGAAAATCGTTTTGCCCTAACCAACAATTTGTTGCAATGCTTTGTTAGATTACAAACAGTTTCATTTTCGGCGAGGGCAGTCTTGATTATATCGGGGTCATATAGATAATCTTGGTGATTCTTAACATCCAATTGCGCCACATTTTTACAAGCAGTATGGATAACCCCAGATACTGCTTCTCTGGCCAAGTGTGGCAATTGTCGGATACCTTCTTTGACGCAATACACTCGATATGCGTCTTTTCCAGACCAGAACCATTTCAAATATTGCCCAGTGGCCTCATCAACAAATTTTTTACTGAATGCGCCAAAATTATCGCGCTCAATACTGTCATACCAATACGCGACACTTTGTTGGTCCATGGAAGTGAAATAAGTAGCCACGTCGGCAGTCATCCTACCCGTAGCTACTTCGCAATGGAAACTATATTCTATTTCGGGAACCATTATCCGCCTGCCATCTTTTTCACACCCATTATCCGTTGACCAATTGCATCTTTGGCCTTGGTAAGTTTACCAATGGTATTACCAATTTCTGTGCCAGAAGTTTTGGTCGATATTTGGTGGCCAGCATCAATTATCTTTTGCATATCCCTGTCATTAACAATAACTTTGCGCGTAGACAATGATTGATGCGCTTTGGATATTTGTTTCTTTTTGTCGGGCAAAATGAATCGTTGTTCTAAGATGAAAAACACCACGCCATTTTTCATTTTATTTTCGATGAATTCAATCATCACATCATCGGAATCAGGGGTCCATGAAAATTCACTATGACCAGTTTCATCCAGTAATATCATTTCGCTCATAATTCTATTCCCATCTGATAATATTGATCGGTTCGCTTTAGGAAATCTTCCCTACCTTCACCAAGCTCATTTTTGTCATACACGAATGCCTCATAAGACAGTCCTCTGTCAACCATCATTACTACACCCTGTTGAATATCGGTGCCGTATTTTTCATCATGGCATATCGCATACGCCCCCAATTGTGCGGCGTAATCCCCTATCTCGGAACGTTTCCTCATTTTCTTGGCAGTTTTGAAGTCTATGATACTGGGTATTCCATTATATAATCCAACAACATCGGTTGTTCCTGCAAACAATGCCGGATAATACAGAGGAGTTTCGAGACCCCATATTTCTGTGATTGGGCCAAGTCCCTTTTCAATCATTGCGTCGGACATTTTCTTAGATTCAACTCTGATGAGGTTGTTACCAGATGGCCGATCTTCGTTGAGGAGATATTTTTCCATATGGTCATGAACCAACGAACCCAAGTCTGTCCCGTATTTTCTTTCCTTATTGGCTCTATCAATCCCAACTCTCTTTTCCCATTCAGAGAAATCTTTGGTGGATGTTGCTGATATTATTGTGGTAACACTTGGAAGACGCCTTTCCGTATCTGGACAGACATAATATCTCGAACCATTTTCTAATGTCACTCTTGACAACTCTGGGTATTCGTATATAAAGTTAAGTGTATGGGTAGCCCCCATTATATTTCTCCTTGATTATCAAGGATACTAGTGCTGGCCAAAACCCGCAATATTAAAAGGATTATTACTATGAAAATTGTTCACATCAGCGCAATATATCAGAACGAACGACCAGATTCGTATACCGTTGATATTGGGTAGTGTATCAGTTTGAATTAACTTAAACACTCACTACCCCATCGTAAAACACATGTCTTACGAGAAAGCAGTCTTGAACTCATACCTGTTTTTTGAATCTGTTCATGGTCCATATGGCACAGAACAAGAAGCGAAGGATGCATTGAAAGCGCATACTCGTTTTCCGACTGGATATATTGTGGTTGAACTCACTCCTTTGGGACAAGCATCGGGCGCT
>JACCEA010599635.1_pt1 | contig 13312 bp, 15 predicted proteins | sample 7449851 | NCBI WGS metagenome assembly JACCEA01 (sample SAMN15323453, study PRJNA562643) | freshwater metagenome | isolation source: river surface water | place: USA:Blue River Watershed | collected 2017-08-18 | reverse complement strand
TATCCTTTGTATAGTCTACGTTATAGATAAAAAGTACGCTATTATATGTAATATATACCATCAACTTAGACCAAGCTCTTCAATCAATCTTTTAATTTCAGGACCAAATACTATTTCAAATGTACATTCTTTTCCTTTTCCAATAATTTCTTTTCTTGTCATCACAGATATATCAATTGCAAATACCATATTACGAACTCTATAGTGTGAATAATAAGGCGATTTAACGTCACATATAAAATGAGAAGGGTCCAAGGTCCGAGAACTATCAAACCACTCTTTAATCGCTTCTTTTATCTCTTTAACTTTTGCTTCAACTTGTGGATAGCTCAAGTTTACATTCAAGGATATTGACACACAAATATCTTTTCCTGGAGCATCAAACAAAATAGCTTTTAATTTCCAGCCATTATTTTCCATTCTTATGTACTTATCTTTTCCCATATCTTTTTTATAAAATATATAAATAAATATTTAGATTAGAAAATGAAATATGTATTTTTTTATTGTATTTATTAATATGGATATGAAAGAAGTATATAGGATTTTAAGTTACCACCGTCTTGAACAAGATGATGAGCAAGAGATTGCTATAAAGATTTGGCAGTCACAAGATTCTTATAACGAAGATTATGCACTTTCAACTTGGATAGGAGCAATTGTCAAGAATTTTCTTATATCAAAAAAAAGAAGCAAAAAAGAAGAGATAAGTAACTTGCAGATTCCACTATCATACTTCGAGCAAGAGAATGAGCAAGGTCATATAACATCTTCAATTGAGCCATTCCTTGCATCTAACGAACTTTCTCCAATTGATGAAATGATTGCTCAAGAAAATAAAGAAGAGCTATTAAATCGCATCAATAAGCTTGATAAAATATATTCAGAAGCATTACTTAAATATCTTCGTGGAGATTATGACTCAACTTATGTAACAGAAAGAGTGAAATTATCAAGGGCAAAGGATGCTTTGGTGCAAGACAAAAAAAAAGAAAGATATAAATTAATTGATTTGCAGAATAAACAGGAGTTTTATGTTGAAAGTTTAACTGAAGCAGCAAAAATTGCAGATATTACAACTGAAGGAATTCGCTTGGCATTAAATAAATCAGGTTTATTTAAGAAAAAAAACATGGCATATTTTAATTATTTAAAAAAAATATTTATAAAAACATGAATTTTAATTTTTTATATCTATTTATATAAACAAGAGAGAAACTCTTGTTGAAATTTAAATAAAAAATACAAGGAATATGGAAAAGGAAAAAGATAAATCAGCATTTATCGTATCATCTTTAAGAGAAAGAATTGCTTTAAATTATTTCAATCAGTCTCAAAATGACTTTATTGTTACTCAGATGTCTCCAGTTGAAGGATATGCTAAGTGGGATGCGATGATTATGTCAGGATATACACAAGAAATGCTTCTTGAAATAAAAGTTCGTGATTGGCATTCTATTTCATTTTCAACATGGATAATGGAAGAAGACAAATACCAAGCTCTTCTTAAAATAAAAGATAAACTCTGGAGAGATGTTACACCTTACTATGTAAATGTGTTCAGAGATGGAGTTGCATTCTTCAACTTAAATGAAATCACTCCAACTTTTATTGATAGAGATTCAAAAAAGTCAGTAATGGACCAAACTCAAGGAAGAAAAATAAAGAGAGTAGCGATGCTTCCTTTATCTGCTGCAACTTTTTATCCTATTCAAATAGATATTAACTTGCTGAACTCACAAGCAGAACTAGCATATGAGAATATTTATCAAAAAAAACCAGAAAAATTATTCAAAAATCCTAAATAAATATTTTTTATAACTATTTACTTGAGTAAGCAAGCAATAAAGTGCAAGCATTTATATAACAAATAAAAACAAACAACATGAAAGAAATGACAAAAATTACAGACAAGCTTGATGAATTGAATATAAAGCTTGACGAAATGTTAAAATTAATAAAAAAATTAAATGAAGGACTTAATAAATAACTGGAAAAAATCATCTAAATATCTTGAATTTCAATTTAAATTGAATCAAGCAAAGCAAAAAGCTTTTGAGATAAAGTCTCATATTTTAACTGATGAAAATATTGAATCAACAACTGATGAACAATTAGATTCTTTTATTGATATTATAAAAGAATTGGATGGACAATTTGTTGATGATGAGCATAACTTTGATTATAACTACTTTTCAGTTATTGGAACTGAAAGTGAAATTATTCTTGAGTATCTTCAGAAACAAAAGGTTTGGTTTATTTATTTGAATCGCTGCCTTAAAGAAGAGAAATATGAATTGGCAGCAAAATTAAGAGATGCAATTAAAATTGAAAAGAGATTGCTTAATAATCTTATTTTTAAGTATAGACCAGAATTAATAAGTGATGAATTTAATTCAAAAATAGATTTAGTCGAGAATGAATTTTATAATATAATTAATGATGGATATAAGTATTAATAAAATTTTAGAAGAGATATGCAAGCCAGGGAGTATTTATGATATTATATTAGAAAAAAACCTGAGCACAAATAATCATCTTAAGCCTGAATTAATTTCTGAACTGGCAATTAGTTTCTTAGAAAAGCCAGAAGAAATAATTAAAAGCTACAAAGAAGGTTGGTTCAGATACAAATTCTCAAGAGCTGTAACAAATCAAATTCAATCTAAAACAAGTCCATTTCACCGTCAAGTTAGAATGACTCTTAACGATAGACTTAAATCAGATAAATCACCAATTGAATGGCTTGATAATATTTTGGTTGATGAAACATATGAACAAAGTGAATTAGCAGATTATGTTGAATATATAAATCAAAAAAAAAGAAAAGCAATTGCTGAAACAAAGATGACTTGGTATGAAAGTGAAATTGTTAAAATGTACTTTGAACAAGGATATTCAACAAGGCAGATTGAGAAGATAGATGGAATCGACCACGTAAGCGTGTGGAAAACTATAAAGGCCTATAAAAACAAGGTTAAGAAGAACTATGATGAAAACAAATCATAAATAAATATATATATAATAAAAGGAAAATATGGATTTTTTATTATTAAGCTTGGTTTATTTTGCCATTTCTTGGGTATTGTTTTCACAAGCAACTTCAATTATGTCAAAGTTTTTCTATAATCTTTATCAGAAGATTGAGACATATCTTTGTCTAAAATGCTTTGTCTTTTGGAGCACTCTACTTTTAACGTGGGGAAATTTACCAATTGCTGCAGTTGCATCTTTAATGGCATATTTTTACGATAAAAATAATAATTCAATAAAACTATAAAATGACTGGAATAGAAGAAATGACAATTGAAGATGCAAAGCTTATTAAAGAAATTATTGCATATACAAAAGTTGATGCTCATCAAGTAACAATTATTCAAAATTTTGGCATAAAATATATAGATAACTCTATTAGGATTTGCCCAACATGTGCATCTCAAATTAGATTTGCTCATAAGAGAGTTGTTGATTGGCATAATAGATTTGAAGAACAAATCAACTTTAAACTACAAATAAGCGAACGTATTGAACTCAAAGAAGAAATTGGTGATAATATATGTGTTAACTGCCAAAAGGAGCTTATGGACAAGCGTAAGAGCTATTGTGGCAAAAGATGTAGAGATGAATATAAAAATAAATAACAATATAAAAATGGCTAAAAAAACATTTCAATTCACTCCTTCTCATGAGAAGTTTTGTCAGCACTATAGCGAGTATGGGAATGCTACGCAAGCTTTTTTATTTGCATGGCCAAAAGTTACTTATAATACAGCTAAGGCCCATGGATATGAGCTGTTGCAAAACGTTGCAATAAAGGAAAGAATAGAACAATTAAAAGAAGAATTTGCTGTTGAATACAAGCAGACAAAGGATGGAACAATTAGAGACCTTATTCAGACTGCAGAAGAAGCAAAAGCACAAGGTCAATTCTCAGCATATGCAAAACTTAGAGAAATGATAATCAGGATGTGTGGATTTTATGAGCCAGACAAGCTTGAAGTAAAATCTGAGTGGACAATTGGATTTAACACTCCAAGCAAAGACGAAGAAGAAGAGGAAGAATCAGAAGAATAATGCAACATATAAAATTATATACACCACATAAGTTTCAACTCCCAGTTCACGATATGTGCTGTGATAATGATTCTTTTTATATAACAGTTAATGCTGGACGTCAATCAGGAAAGACTGCATTAAGTCAGCAGCAAGCTTTATTTTGGGCATTAGATAAGAAAAATATGATTGTCTATTGGGTATCACCAACAGCAAGTCAGGCCCAAAAAGTATATAAGCAAATTCTTGATATGATTATCGAAACTCCTTTTGTTAAATCTTATAAAGCGAGTCAGGGAGATACAGAGATATTATTTAAAAACGGAAGTGTTATTAAGTTTCGCTCAGGAGCGCAGGAAAATTCCTTGAGAGGTGAGTCTGTTGATTATTTAATAATTGATGAGGCTGCCTTCATTAAGCAATCTACATTTCAAGAGATTCTTTTGCCTATGTTAAACGTTCGTGGGAAGAAATGTTTAATAATTTCCACTCCAAAAGGAAAGAATTGGTTCTTCTTTATGTACAATCGTGGCGTTTTAAAAGAGAAAGGATACGAAAGTTTTAAGTTTACATCACTTGATAATCCATATTCCAATCCAGAAGTAATTAAATCAGCAAGAAAATCCATGCCTGATGTTCTTTTTCGTCAGGAATACCTTGGAGAATTCGTTGATAGCTCAGCAATCATAGAAAATATTAATGAACTTGCAGTCCTAAATGGATTATTGGCTCCAAAGTCTGGTGATAAATACTATGCTGGAGTTGACATCGCATTAAAAAATGACTATAATGTTGTAATTATAATGAATCAAGATGGTCAAATGGTATATATGGATAGGGTAAATAATATTTCTGCACCAGAATTAAAAGAAAGATTGGTTAAAATATTCAATTTATGGAAGCCTTCAAAGATTTTAATTGAGGAAAATAACCAAGGTCTTCCAATTATACAGGACTTAATAAAAATCCATAAGGTAAAAAATATTTCTGGATTCATGACCACAGCAAAGAGCAAGTCAGAAATCGTAAATAATTTAATTAATGCATTTGCTTCAAGAAAAATCAACGTTCTTAATGACGATATAATTAAGAGTGAACTTGAAATGTTTACCATGAGTATTTCACCAACAGGAGCTATAAAGTTTGAGGCACCAAACGGATTCCACGATGACATCGTAATGGCAACAGCAATTGCCTGGGAGTGTATGAATAAATTTAAGAATTCAAGTATAAGAACTTTCAGAATAGGATAAAAATACAAAAACAAATTATGATTTATTATATATATAATAAAAGGAAAGGATGAATAAATTGAATTTTGAATGGGATGGTGATGTTATTAGTTATGACATACCTACATCTTGGGATGATGTGTCAGTATATCAGGCTGCACTATTAAAAGATATAAAGAAATTTGAAGATTTTGAAACAGAATATGAATGGTTTGTTGAAATCTTAACAACACTTAATCCAGATATTGATGAAGACCATGCATATGGTTTGGATGAGGAACAATACTTAACAGTTATTGGATGGTTAAATTTTACAACGATTCAACCACAAGGTAAAGTTGTAGAAAGTATAATGGTTGGAGAAGATGAATACTTCTTAAAAACAGACTTCAATAAGCTTACAAACGCTGAGGTAATAAGTATTAAGATGATTGAGAAGAAACATTCAAAGCATCTACACTATGCACTACCAGAGATGTTATGTGTTCTTCTTAGACAGAAAAAAGAGAATGGAAAGCTTGAGTCTTTTAGAAGTTCATTCATGGAAAGAGCAGAGTCATTTAAACATATAAAGATAACCGATGTAATTAGGTTATTCGATTTTTTCGCAAGTGGGAAGAGTCAATTGTTGAGCAGTTCTCAGGACTCTTCCCAAGAAAACAGGACCCAGGAAAGCGAAGCAGATATATAAAAGAAACAGAGCATGAAAAGAATCCATATGTTTGGTATAAGTTTGTTGAAGAGTTAATTCAAAAGTTAAATAAAACTGAGAAGCAAGTATATAAAATGAACTACATACATAGTTTAAATTGGAAAGCGATGTGGAAATATGAACATGACCAGAGAGAAGAACAGAATAAAAAATAAATATGACACAACTTATAACATTTAATCAATTGATGAGGCTTATTGAGCTATTCTCTATAAACCATCCTCAACTTAATGACTTTGGTTATGGTATGACTTCAGAGATTGGAAATTCAAGAAAGATGAAATTTCCATATATGTGGGCAACCAACGAATTAGATTCAACAATTTCAGTATCAATTAATAAAGTTATTGTTCCTATTGAGAATTTAACAATTTTATTTGTAGATAAATTGAATGACCAAAAGAATTATATAAACACAAATGGTGAAAATTCTAACAACGGACAAGAAATTATATCAGATATGAAAACAGTTGCTTTAGATTTTGTTACAGAGATTGTAAACAACTGGGGACAATATGGTGTAATGATTGAAGGTGATGTTTCAACTTTTGTAGTTCAAGATGAAACTGATGACAAAGCAAATGGAGTTGGGATAAGAATTGCGCTTAAGGAGAAATATGTTAACTGTGAAATACCAATCTAATGGCAAAAGATAATTCAATATTAGATGAGAAGAACTTAAGAATGTTTGGCCAGGATTATGTTAAAATATTGGTTGCATTACTTAAACAAGCAGGAAAGTCTGCAAGTGGAGCATTAATTAATTCAATTGACTCAAGAATTGTTGTTGATGCAGAAACTGCTTTTATAGAGCTTCTGGCAAACGATTATCTTGAATATGTAGACCAGGGTCGAAAACCTGGAAAATATCCTCCAATAAGAGCTATAAGCGAATGGTGCAGGATTAAAGGTATAGAATCATCTGCTGCGTTTCCAATTGCAAGAAGCATTTATAAATTTGGAATTAAACCTACGCATGTGATTCAAAAAACAACAAGGGAGATTGAGACATCTCCAACATTAAATAAGAAGTATGATGATGTTTTTACAAAAAATGTAGAAGATTTGATTTACTCACAAATATTAGAAGCAATTAAAAATAGAAAATAAATGTTCTCAGCTATAACAGTACCAAACCAATATATGCACGGCTATGCAGCGGTGCCATTACAAGTTGTTGATACAGAATCAAATCTAACTGAAAACTATCAGTACATAATAAATGTAACATATGACAAAAAGATTTTGGCAACCTCATCAGGAATTCAATTTGATGGGCAAGTATTTACAAGATTAAATTTCTCAGATGCACACGAGTTCAAAGTTGGAGAAGTTATATTTTTAACTCAGGCTTCTGGATTATATACAGGCTATTATACTATAGCTCAGATAATTAGCTCAACATCAATTGTGATTGACTTGCCGTTGTCTTCTGCAATTACAGGAACAACTTCTGTATCGCACGTAATTCCATATTTAATGTTGCCTTCTCCAGATGGAGACATCAAAGAGGATTTATCTTATGTAATCAGAAACAAAGTAAGAGAGAACACAGAGTTTGATTCGAATGATTGTTTTGCTGGAGATGATACAAGATTTGATTTTGATATTAATCTTGGACACAAGGGCCAAGCTTTATTTACATTCTATGACAACGTATTCTCAAATGGGAATGTAGGATTTATTAACTCAGGAATAACAGCAACAACACAAACACCATTTCAAATTGGAGACCAGATTATAATTCAACAAGATTTATATTCATGGGATTATACAGATAACTTTTTTAAAGAAGGTTATCTTGCATTTACAGGATTAACAAACAATAACTTCTTTACAGGAGATACTGTTACAGTTACTGGACAAATTACGCAGCCATATTATAATGGGCCAACAACAGTTGTATCTGCAGGTACAGGATATGTTGTTGTTAATAAAACATTCACTACTTCAACTCCAGCGGAGCCAGGGACAATCTTTGGTATTGTAACTCCACAGTATAATACAACTGCAACGATAACAAATATATATGTTGCAACAGGAGTTACAGGAGTTATAATTGAAACAAGCGTTGGATTCTCTGAGGCAACACAGCCAATTGGAGGAACAATAAAACATATTGATGGAAGATTGATTGATACATTCAACGAAGTTGTATTAACAGGATTTTCAATATTCAATTCTGCATTAGACCAGGAAGAATATACGATGACTGATATGAATCAGTATGTTGTGAAAAATTCAGGATATACAAACAACAACTTCTCTACATTACTTTCAAGTGGACCGTCATATAGAATTGAACAGCCAACAAAAAGCTGGTTGCTTCTGCACAACTATACAAATGATTATGCAAATGGAGTGAAGTATGTTTGGAGAAACTCTGCAGGGAATGTTCTTGGAGCATCATTCTTACCTAATATATCTTCAAATAAATTAGATTTCTACGCACCTGTAGGTATTGACCAACTGTTATCATCAACAAATAGAATTGATACAGGAGCAACGCTTATATCAATCGTAGATTCAATTGCAACGTATTCAGTTGAAGGTTCACTTTCAGGTTCAACACAAAGAACAAATCCAATATACTTTGAATTGAATAATGATTGTTCTATGTATGATATGTATCACTTGATGTGGAAAGATAAACACGGAAGCTGGTTATCATATCCATTTAAGTACATGGCAAATGTTTCAGAAGACACAGAGAAGAAAAGTTATTACAAATCATCTGGAAGATTTTCTGGAGGACAATTGAGATTTAATACTTGGGATAGAGGTCAAACAGAATTTCATTCAAAGAACAGAGGAAAGATTAGATTGAACTCTGGAATCGTAGAACAATCTGAGAATGAGATAATTAAAGATTTATTTGATGCTGCACATAAATATGTTCAGTTGCCAAATGGAGACATTCTTGGATGTTCAATAACAAACAATTCACTTCCATTAGGAGATGAGTTAATAGAAGGTGTATTCAATTACACATTCGATATTCAATTATCAAACAACAAAATAAGATTATAATATAATGATTAATTCATACGAGATAATTACAGAGTTCGGAGCACTTGATGTTAATGGAACAGATTCATTTGAGATTACAAAACAAATTGAAAACATTCTTGATATATCAAAGAGGAAGACGGATTTTACAAAAACGATTAACTTACCAGGAACTCCATTTAATAATGAGTTCTTCAAAGGAATATATTCAGTAAATATTGACAACAAGGGATTCAATCCTGTCAAGCGTATTCGTGCATTCATTAAATGTGGAACCAACGTTGTAATGAATGGTTGGCTTCAGTTGATGGATATAAAAGATGACAACGGAGTTATCAGTTATGATATTTCAATTGCAGGTTCATTAAGAAATATATATTCTTCTTTTGATGATTATACACTTGGAGCTCTTGACTTTTCAGAATTCAATCACACAAGAAATCAAACGAACATCGTTGATTCATGGGATTACAAAATTTATAAGAACGGTCAGCAAATTCAGTTAGGTGGACCAGGAACAGGATATGTATATGGTTATGCGTTGAATGGTAATTCACAAGATGTTTGGGATACTTGGTATACGTATGATGCTTATCCTCAGATTTATAAATACACAGTAATAAATAAAATGTTTGAATTTGCAGGTTATACTGTAACTTCAAAGTTCTTGGAGAGTGATTACTACAAGATGCAAACATTAAATTATGTTGGTGATAAGATTCAATTATCAGAAGAAGTATTAAATCAAAGAAGTGTTGTTGCTGGTGTTAACCCTGCAACACCTTTTGCTGAGATAACTCCTGTGCGTGATAGAGGCTCTGAGTGGTATTATAATGACACAGCTGGATATTACCTTGGTCTTCCAAGAGAAAGTGGAACTGTGGATGACGGTGGAGGTGAACTTACATTTAGAGATGACCTTGGTCAATTTGATGGAAACATTTATACTTGTCAGAATGCAGGTCGTTATAATGTGAATGCAAACTTTAAACCAGTTATAAAGATTACACACGATGATGGTGATGATGTAGAGTTCCGTGATGGGAACTTTGAGTTCAGATGGCAGATGTTCTTGTTTAAAAACAACGGAGCTCAGATACTTCTTGATTCATCTGTTGACCAAGATGACCCTAATGACCAGTATGGTGTATTCCTTTTTGGATTAAGTGATGGTGTTCATCCAACTCCTTGGTATGATATTGATACACTTATTCCATTTGATGCAAGTGCAGAAGATTTATTCATGGAACCTGGTGACCAAATTAGAATTCGTTTTGGATTCCGTTATCCAGAAGATGTTAGATGGATTGGATTAGATGATAACAAGCATAAAGCTACTCTAACATTCGCTGACTTTTTAGATGGAGGATTTACAAAGATTAAAGTTGAACTTTCAAGTAACGAAGACTTTGGTAATTCTCCAATAGATATGAATCAAATTCTTGATAGAAACTACAAGATAAAAGATATGTTCTTGGATGAGGTGAATATGTATGACCTTATCATAATGGATAATCCAAACAAACCTAATGACTTGATTGTTGAGCCAAGAAAGGATTTCTTCAAATCAAGACAAAGAGTTTGGAACTGGGATGAAGAAGAGATTCTTGATAAGGATTCAACAATTGAAATAACTCCTATGTCTGAGCTTGATGCAAAGATATATAAGTATACATACGAAAGTGACGATGACTTCTATAATAAGCAGTATACCGATGAAACAGGACGTGTATATGCAGATTATACAATTGAAGTATTAAATGACTTCTCAGATAAGATAACAACAACAAAGGTAAATTATTCACCAACAGTTAACTCATCAAAGTTTATTGATTCAAGAGTTGCGCCTTTCTTTATTGAGATTGAGGAAAATGAATTTAAACCATTTAAAGCAAAGCAAAGAGTTTTGTTCTATGGTGGTTCAAGAGATTTATATCAAGGTTCTCAATTAAAGATTAAGAATTATCCAGGGCAACCAGATAATGAAGCTACAATTGTAACTCGATATGGATATACAGGGATGTGGGATGACCCTTTAACTCCTAGATATTCACTTGAGTTTGGTAAACCAGATAAAATATATTGGGATTCTGCAGGTAATTTTCCAAGTCAGAACTTATTTGAGATGTTCCATAAGGAAACATTAGAAAATATTATTGATGTAAACGCAAAACTTTTAAAAGTAACTGCAAGAGTAAATCCAAAACAAGTTGCTGAGTTTGATTTCCGTGACATTATTTTCCTTCTTGGAAGTTATTGGCGTGTAAATAATTTTGTATATGACCCAGTTGATGGTGATTCATTAAGTGAATTTGAATTATATAAGATTATAAACTTAAATGTAATCAATCCATATACACTTGAAATTCCAACTTCAAATGCAAGTTGTCCTCCTGATATGATTTCAAGAAAACCAAAGAAAGATGGAAGCGTTATATTGGTTTCTTCTTCTGGTCTTGAAGTTACAGAGGATTGTTGTAAGTCTGTTGGTGGACAATTCAAGGATGGTATTTGTTATGCAAAATCAATCAGACCTTTAATTGGAGGTATTGGAATCTTGGCTCCTGTAAAACCTTTTATACAAGGTACTGGAGTTGTTGTTCCTACAACCAATCCAAGCGGACCTGTGGTATTCCAAAAGAATAATACAACAAGAAATTCAATTGCTGTAAAGACACATGGAACTGGAAACTATGTTGCTCCTGGAACAAAGTCAGGAAATATATTTGGTAACTATTCTTCTATTCAAAAGAATGTTGAAGGTGCATTTATTGTTGGTGATGGAATCATCGCAGATAGAAGCAACACGATGTATACAAAAGATATTATCGTTGATGGTTCTATTAATGGAATGGATATTTCAACTCTGACTGCAGCAACTTCAGGTAATTTCTGTTCAACAGGAATTTTAACAGATTCAATATCATCTTGTACTACATCTATAGATGTTTATGGCCAGGTGATAATAAACGATTCTTTAATTTCACCTACTTCAACAGCTTCAGCTGGTAATTTTTCTTGGGGTAATTCTAACTCTTCAACAAACCTTAACTCAGTTATTTTAGGTGGTTCGTATAATACAGCTTCTGGAATTAACTCTGCAATAATTGGAGGTTCAACTTCAAATGTAAGTGGTAATAACTCTGTAGTAATTGGTGGTGTTACACATAATATTACATCTGCTGCTTCTGCTATTTTAGGTGGTGATTATAATACAGCTTCTGGAGTTAACTCATCAGTTGTTGGTGGTTATCAAAATAAAGTTACTGGACAAACTGCAGTTATAGCTGGAGGAGAATATAATAATGCTAATGGAAATGGTTCTTCAGTAATTGGAGGTTCTAATAACACAGCTTCTGGAAGTAATTCATCTGTAATTGGTGGTCAATCAAATACAGCTTCAAATAACCATTCAATTGTTATCGGAGCTGGAAACTCAACAGCATCTGGTAACTACTCATTTATTTTTGGTGGTTCTGGTGGTAATGCATCTGGAAATAATTCTGTTGTTATTGGTGGTTATTATAGTGTTTCAAGTGGTAATTATTCTACAACAATTGGTGGTTCATATTTAACAGCATCAGCTTTAAGGTCAGCAGCAATTGCTGGAGCATCTAATCAAGTATCTGGAGCATTATCAGTAGCTCTTGGAGGTACAAATAACTACGTTATTTCTAGTGCAGGCTCTTCAGCTATAGGTGGTAATTCAAATACAATAAACACTTCAGGTAAAGTTAGTGGTATTTTTGTAGGTAAAAATCATAATATTACAGCTGGACTTAATAGCAATTCAATTATTGGTGGTGAATATGGAGTTATTTCAGGAGCATTAACTGAAAACTCAGCAATTGTAGGTGGTAATAGTAATTCAGTTTCAGCTTCAAGAACAGTTGTTATTGCTGGACAAAACATTACTGGTTCAGCTTCTGATTCTGTTTACGTTCCAAAGCTTAATGTTGGAATTTTAACAGGTACATCAGTAGTAAATTTAGGAGTTGATGCTAACGGTTTTGTTACAACAGGTTCAACTGGTGTAGCATTCAACAGATATACAGTTACAACCAACTTAACAGCTGGTGCAAACGTAATCACACACAACTTGAACTTATCATTTGTAATCGTTCAATTGTATGATTCAGCTGGAAAATTGGTTATTCCTGACGAGATAGCTCTTACTTCAACAAACTCAACAACAATTACTGTGTCATCATCTATGACATCAGTTAAAATAATAATAATTGGTTAAAATTTAAACAAAATGTATATAAATGGTAATCTAAATGTAGAGGATAATGTTTCTGGTGAT
>JACCEA011417307.1_pt1 | contig 13314 bp, 9 predicted proteins | sample 7449851 | NCBI WGS metagenome assembly JACCEA01 (sample SAMN15323453, study PRJNA562643) | freshwater metagenome | isolation source: river surface water | place: USA:Blue River Watershed | collected 2017-08-18 | reverse complement strand
TGTTGCTATCACCATGATCGCCGGGGTGGTTCTAAATACCCCTGCTAACGCTGCGGCTAAGCAAACATTGACCGTTTGGGCAACCGGCGGAGATGCAGATGCTGCGGTAATGAAGGCAGCTGGAAAAGCATTTGAGGATGCCAATCCAGGTGTAACTGTGAAGGTAGAAGCAATCTCATGGGGCGATGGATATGCAAAAGTTCTTGCAGCCGCTGCCGCAAAGAAGGGTCCAGATGTATTCACTGGAGGCCTTTCATGGGGTATCTCCGCTGGTAACAAGGGCGCACTAGCTGATCTTCGCAAACTCGGAGTTGCAAGCTATGTCCAGCCTAAGGTTCCATCTCAGATTTACAAGGCACTTGTTGGATACAAGTCAACTAAGGTCTATGCAGTTCCTTTTGACCTTACATTGATGATGATGTTCTACGACAAGACCACATTGTCCAAGGCAGGAATTACATCTGCTCCAAAGACAATCGCAGAATTCAATGCGGCAGCCGAGAAGTTGAAGGCTGCTGGAGTTGCCACTCCTGTATATAACGAATGGGGAAATGCTGATTGGCTTGGCTTCTTCTCATGGTTGTACTCAACAGGTGGAACTTTGTACGACGCACAGTGCAAGGTGACAATCAACAACGCTAAGGGAATCGCCGCCCTTAATCAGTACAAGAAGTTGTATTCAGATTTCGGTGCACCAAAGCCTGGTGTTGCTGATTGGAGCATGAATGACAACATCAAACAGGGTAAGTACGGAATCGGCTTCTCTGGAAACTTCCAGGCAAGCAGCTACTACACCTATTACAAGGATTACAAGAACTGGTCTGTTGCACCAGTTCCAGCTGCACCAGGATCTAAGTCTGTTGCATTTATCGGTGGTCGTGGAATCTCAGTTATGGGATATGCAAAGCCAGCGCAGCAGCAACTTGCAGCAAAGTTCATCAAGACTCTATACGACCGTTCAGTTGTACGTCAGATGAACCTTGTAGGTGCAGCACAGAATGCAATCTTCCTTTCACCTGTTATCAGTAACGCAGACACAATCGATGCGTACCCAGCAGATGTATTGAAGACAATCAAGAGTCAGTTAAAGGATGCACAAGGTCCTCCAAACTGCAATGGTTGGGAAGATTCACAAGCGGGAGTTACAACAGCAATACAGAGCTTCCTGTTTGGTTCAGCTACAGCAAAGGCCGCACTTGATGAGGCTGCTGCTGTAATGAAGTCCAAGCTCTAAGGGGTACAAAAAGGGACGACAGTGGATGGGAGGAAACTCCCATCCACTGTCATTACACGATAGGTAAATAAATGCAAAAGAGTGTTAAGGGATCTTCAAGCGGGGTCTCTAGTAAAACTGGATTTCGCAAATTCAGTGATGTGGGTGTCTCCACTTATTTAATGCTCTCCCCTTTTGCAATACTTTTTATTGTCTTTAGCGTCTATCCCGTTTTGGCGAGCTTGCGACTCTCCTTCATGCGTTACAACGCGATCTGTAATCCAGATCAATCCCCTTGCGGAAGCGTTGGATTTGGTAACTACACAACATTGATTTTGCATGATGAGCGTTTTCACAAGGCACTTTCAAACACCGCTCTTTATGTAATTGGGGCAGTAATTCTCGGAATGATCGCATCCCTTTCTCTGGCGCTCGCGCTACAAGAAGATACTCGAACAAACAGAATTCTTCGTGTGATTTTCTTCCTTCCATCTGTTACATCAGGTATCGCCGTTGTCTTGGTTTGGGGATGGGTATTCAGAGGAGATGCAGTTGGCTTACTCAACGCAATGCTGAGCATCTTTGGTGTCGAACCAATTGAATGGCTGGCAACAACCTGGATGGCAATCCCAATTCTTGTATTCATGTCGATATGGGGTGGGGCAGGATTTGGAATGATCTTATTTTTGGCTGGATTGAACTCGATTCCAGCGATGTACTACGAAGCTGCCGTAATTGATGGTGCGGGTCCACGTGAACGTTTCCGTTACATCACACTTCCGTTGCTTCGCCCAGTCATGGTTTATGTCGGAATTACCGGAATTATTGGAGCGTTCCAAATTTTCGAAGGGGTCTATCTACTATTCCCAACAAGTGTGGGGTCCATCGGCGGTCTTCGAGATATGGCGCTCATGATCGTTCCATATCTATACGACGCCGGATTCAACAAGTTCCGGCTGGGATATGCATCTGCTATTGCTTGGATTCTTTTTGCAATCATCTTTACTGTCAGCATGATTAATCTTCGAATTACCCGTTCTTTGGAGGATTTAAAGTGAGCACAATTCTTTCAAAGTCAGATATCAGACGAAACGACAAGCTCATGGAGCGAAGCGGAAGCTTCACCAATCCCTTTGAGCACAAATCTCGTGCCGCAAAGTTTCGGCGAATTCCGATTTACCTCTTAACGGTTGTGATGATTGCTCCCTATTACTGGATGATTACCTCTTCCCTAAAATCTGTTAAGGAGCTTCAGGTAGTTCCTCCGACCCTATTTCCCAAGAAGATTATTTGGGGCAATTACTTTGACTCTAATTTCAACCCAACTATGTTCCAACAAGATGTTATGCAAGGTTTGTTTCAACGCTATCCAGATTTGAAGTTTGGATTCTTCAGATTCATGATGAATAGCTTTTTTGTGAATATCTCGATCACAATTTCAACGTTGATCATTGGCTCACTGGCTGCATATGTTGTGAGTAAGCACCGATTTAAGGGTAAAAAAGCTGTCTACCTAGTGATCATTGGCTCCATGATGATTCCTTGGCAAGTTGGATTAATTCCGGGATTTCTTCTTATGGACCAGTTCGGTTGGCTCAATACTTTCTGGGCTTACATTGTCCCGGCACTTCCAAAGGCGTTTATTGTATTTTTCTTAACTCAATACCTAACCTCGATTCCCGATGAGTTAGTCGAGGCAGCAAGAATTGATGGCGCATCTGAGTTCACTATCTACTTCAGAATCATTCTTCCACTCTTAAAACCAGCATTGATTGCGATGATGATCTTCACCGCAATTGGTGAATGGAATAACTTCTTGTGGCCTCTAATCATTACTACGAGTCAAGATATGGCAACGCTGCCAGTTGCATTAGCCAACTTAAAGAATTCAGGTGCCGGGAATATTGGTACGCAAGGTGTGATCATGGCTGCATCATTAATCACAAGCATCCCGACAATCGCCTTGTACTTTGCAACGCAAAAGCATTTCATCCGTGGCATCGCCCTGTCTGGCTTGAAATGATGTTGATGTAAATGTTCAAGAAATTTGTTCCATTAATTCTGACTGGGTTGTGCCTGGGTACAGCGATTTTTCCTGCTCAAGCTCAAGCTGCGAGTTCCGCTGAAACGATTTCGACTGGTTCATCCACACTGCCGGTAATCGTTGGTGTTTATGACCTTCCTATGGTGAGTAATCCCTTTGATCCCAATCAGGCTCGCTTAGTCGCAACAATTACTTGTCCGGGTGGTTCGAGGATTTCAGTTGAGGGTTTTTGGTTCCAAGAGTTCAAAATACAAAATGCTAATGGCCAGAGAAATGCGATGAAGGTCGGTAATCCGCACTGGCGAATAGCTTTTGCATCTACTCTTCCAGGTGATTATCAGCTAGCAATCAAGGGCGAATTTGCTAACAAAGATTCTGTAAATATCTCACATTCTGTTACAACAAATTACGCCACAATCTCAAAGGTCAAGACATCAGGCAAATCCTTCATCCGAGGCTCGCAACCATTTGTTCCTATTGCCTACAACATTGCCTGGGCAAATAGATTTGAAGAGATTGAAAAGTACGATCAATGGTTTTCAAAGGCCTCCAAAGCTGGAGTAAATGTAGCCCGCATTTGGATGGCTTCTTGGTCATTGGGAATTGAATGGACCGACACTGGTCTAGGTGATTATTCAAAACGTTTGGATCGTGCTTGGCTACTTGATAAAGTTTTTGAATTAGGCGCAAAGTACAACATTGGAATAAACTTGGTCTTTATCAACCATGGTGCGTTTAGTACAACAACCAACCCAGAGTGGTACTCAAATCCTTACAGTGTCGCTAATGGTGGTCCACTTTCCAACCCAGGAGAGTTTGCGACATCTGAAACAGCTTGGAAGTTTTGGGAGCGCAGAGTTCGTTACATCGTTGCTCGATATGCGGCCTATCCATCTCTATTTACATGGGAATGGTGGAACGAAGTTAACTTCACTCCCATCACAAGTACTGATTTAACCGCGTGGATTAAAAAATCTAATGCGATTTTAGATACATGGGATCCATACGACACAATGATTACCTCTTCCTGGTCATCGGCTGCAAGTTTGCAAAATTGGGAGGGTCTGGATTACGCGGTCACTCATGTTTACGACCCCAGCGATCCAATAAAGTCGCTTACAGTTCAAGCAGATGCTCTCCGCGCAGCGGTTCCAAACAAGCCAATTCTGGTTGGTGAAATGGGATCGGGAACATTAACTGAGGACCCTTTCAGTGATCCGAGAGGTTTGCATCTTCACAACTCTCAATGGGCAGCAACCTTTGTGGGCTTTGCCGGACCAGCCTCATATTGGTGGTGGGACACTTATGTTGATCCACTCAATCTCTGGCCTATCACCACTGGCTTGGCACAATTGACGAAGAATCTTGATGTAGCCACGATGACCCCTGTACGGCAGAGCTGCTTGCCTCTTACTACCTGTCTCACCTTGTCATCAGAAAAGACAACTATTGGCTGGATTCGTCACAACAACTTTGATCGATCAGCGAAAACTCAGCTCTTACTTGATGCCGCGATTGAATCCTTAAAAACAAAGAAACCAATAAAAACTATTTTTCCCGATCCAGTTTCAAAAGGTGGAACAGTTTCTTTGGTCGTACCATCAAATGGAACATATTCAGTGACTTTTACTAACACATTCTCTGGAAAAGTGATATCAACGAGCAAAGTAACTAGTGAAAATCAGAAGATTACTGTGAAGATTCCTAAATTCACTGGCGACATCGCCTTTCGAGCCGAGGCGGTGCTAGCGTAATGAAGGTGAATGAACTAAACCCTCCTGCAAATGTTGATACTCAGTTAGCTCATCCAACTTTGGCAGATGTCGCCGCTATTTCAGGGGTAAGTATCAAAACTGCCAGTCGTGTGATGAATGGCTCAGAACAGGTTTCTCAAGATACCGCTGACAAAGTTAAGAAGGCAGCACATTTGGTTGGGTATCGATCTAACCGTATTGCACGTGAACTACGTGTTGGATCGCTTAGCAACTTGGTGGGAATGGTTATTTCAGATTTAGCTAACCCTTTTTACGCCGGCTTGGCTGCTGGTGCGGAGGAAAGGCTCAGCGAAGAAGGATTAGATCTAATTCTGGCTACTGCACGAGATGATGGTGAGCGTGAGAAAAATCTAATTGAGTCCCTGTTAGAGCGACGAGTTAGAGGATTAATCATTGTTCCTTCTGGTGAGGATTACAGTCACTTACATCAAGAGCGTAAGCGCGGATTTTCATTTGTTTTCGTGGATCGTCCCGCACCATATCTCGACGCAGACTCAGTCACCGTCGATAACCGTGGTGGCATTACCGCCTGCTTAGATCATCTTCTAGAGCAGGGTTGTACCTCGATTGCAATCATTGCTGATACGACAAGCATCTGGACAGCCTCCGAACGTATTGAAGCGTTCAAGCAAGCGTTATTGAGCAGGAAAGTAGATAAGAAGAACGTTCATATTATTTCGAATATTCACACATCACAAGATGCAGGTGATGCAACTAAAAAACTTCTGAAAGAAAATCCCGAAGTTGATGGCATCATTGCTACAAATGATCTAATTGCTATGGGTGTTGGCCAAACGGTTAGTAAATTAACGTCAAAGGTAAAGGTTGTGAGTTTTGACCTTTTCCCAACTGCGAACCTGCTAAATATTGCAACTTTGGATCACGATCCACAGAGACTGGGAAGAATTTCAGCTGAACTGCTTCTCAAGAGATTTGAAAATCCAACAGATAGAAACTTCACAGCGCAAGTTGTCAAGGTTACTATGCGCCCAGTTGGTAGCCAGTCTGAAGGTAGCCAGTAACGATGAGTAAATATGCGCTTGGAATAGATGTCGGAGCCACAAAGGTTGCGATTGCGACTGTTGGTGAGGACTTCATAGTTCGCCAGAGGCAAGAGGTTCTCACCCGGGCCGACGATGGCGAAAAACTCTGGAACAACATTGAAGAAGTTGTATCCAGGTTCATTAAAATGGAAACCGGAGCCTTGCAAGGAATCGGCGTTGCCTCTGCGGGTCCACTTGATATTCCTACAGGTACCTTAAGCCCAGTCAACATCCCTATCTGGCGTGATTTTCCAATCATTAGCCGATTAGAAACACTTTCGGGTGGAACTTCAGTTGCTTTGCATGGCGATGCATTGGCTTTAGCCCATGCAGAACATCGAATGGGTGCCGGAAGAGATTTACAGAACATGTTAGGCATGGTTGTTTCAACTGGAATTGGCGGAGGCTTAATTCTCGACGGAAAAGTTTTTCCTGGTGAAACGGGCAACTCCTGCTACATAGGTCATCATTCAATTAACTTTGATGGTCGCCAATGCGCTTGCGGGCGCAAAGGCTGTGTTGAAGCTTATTCAAGTGGTCCCCAAATGGTTGCCATTGCTCATGAAAATGGCTGGGACAGTAGCAAGAGTTCATTCATTGAGCTTGCTGAATCAGCACGTAATGGAGATTCAATTGCCATCGATGCAATCTCGCAGGGCACATATGCACTTTCCATCGGAATTATTAACTTCATTGGCACCTTAGACATTAATCATGTTGTGATAGGCGGCGGAGTTGCTCAAGCAGGAGAAATATTCTGGGGTCCACTCCAGAAGCACATACAAACCGAGTCAAAGGCGATTGGGTTCTTAAAAAATGTCCAACTACGAAAAGCAGAGTTGCAGAGAGATGCCGGCGTTCTAGGCGCAGCTCTTGCAGTTCTGGGCTAGGAGAATCGCGTGGAGCTTGAAAAATCAGATCGCCCTTGGGGTCGTTATGAAGTCTTGCAAGAAGCAGAAAACCATAAGGTCAAGTGCATTTGGGTTTATCCAGGCAAGCGATTGTCCTACCAGCGTCACCAAAAGCGCGCAGAGCACTGGTTTATTGTTCAAGGAACAGCATTAGTAACCATTGATGGTGAGGACAAAGTTCTCGGTCCAGGTTCAACAGTTGATTTTGCTATCGGTGTTCTTCACAGAATTGCCAATAACGGAAGCGACGATGTCATTTTTGTCGAAGTTCAAACAGGCACGTATTTTGGCGAAGATGATATTGAGCGAGTAGAGGATGACTTCGGACGATGACAACTAATACCTTTAAAGAATTAAAGAGCAGTTGGAGTTTAAAACTATCCCCGCGTCCAAATGCATGGGATATCGAACCTGTTTCCGATGGCCACAACGCTTGGCGCAATGATCCAACAAAGATTATTCGCAAAGAGATTCCCGACTCTTTCCCCGCGACTGTTCCAGGATGTATCCACACTGATTTGATATCTGCAGGATTTATCGATGACATCTCCGTCAATGGTAAAGAGCAGGATCAGTTTTGGATTTGGAAGACTGACAGCACATATTCAACGCTCATCCCCCGCGATAGCTCTGATGGACACAAGGAGTTAATCTTCAATGGTCTCGATACCATCGCGACTATTCGCATAAATGGTGCGGTTCGACTTACAACCAAGAATATGCACCGCTCATATCGTTTAGATATTACAAAGGAGATATCTGCTGGAGATGTCCAGCTAGAAGTCTCCTTCAAAGCCCCTTTAACCGATGCTGAAGAGCATGTTGCCGAGTTAGGTTTGTATCCACGTCCATATGACATGCCATATAACTACCAACGCAAAATGGCATGCAGTTACGGTTGGGATTGGGGTCCAATCACCGTTTCTTCAGGTATCTGGAAAAAAGTGGAGATACATAACTGGTCAGTTGCTTACTGTGACCATGTAGCGGTTGTTCCGACTGTTGAAAGTTCAATCCCACAATTCAACCTGGATGTTCCTATTAAAGGCGAGGTTCGTGGACTATCTGCCCGCGTACGAGTTGTAGCTGTCGACGGTGGCGAAACAATTATCGACACCCTTGTATCCATCCAGGGATCACGTTTTGTTGAGCAAATTCAGGTTCCCAAGGCGCAAATTTGGCATCCGCGCGGAAGAGGTTCTCAACCTCTCTACAACGTGACTTTTGATCTCTTAGATTCCAACGAACAGCTTCTTGAGTCACACACAAAGCGTGTTGGCTTTAGAAAGGTTGAGCTCGACAGCTCACCAAGCGTTGATGGAAAGAACATGTTTGCCATCAAAGTAAATGGCGAACGTTTATGGATCCGTGGGGCTAACTGGATTCCAGATGATCCATTTCCAACTCGTGTAACTAAGGAACGCTATCAACAACGTATCAAAGATATGTTGGAGGTTAATATCAATGGTATTCGCGTATGGGGTGGCGGAATTTATGAGTCAGAGGATTTCTATAACTTCTGTGATGAAGAAGGAATCGTCGTGTGGCAGGACTTTCTCTTTGCATGTGCTGCATACCCAGAGACCCCTGAAATGTTCGAAGAAGTTGAGCTTGAAGTAGATGAAAATGTTCGACGACTTTCCTCTCATCCAAGTTTGGTGATCTGGTGTGGTGGCAATGAATGTCTCGAAGGCTTTCAATACTGGGGATGGCAACCAGATCTTGCTGGCCGCCCATGGGGTGAAACCTTCTATCGCCAGACAATTCCCAATACATTGAAGAGCGTTGATACCTCCCGTCCATATATTCCAGGTTCACCTTTTTCTACACATAGCGATGATGTTCGTAGCTTTGATTCTGGAACAAATCACATTTGGGATGTTTGGAATGAGACTGGTTACGAGCGATATGAGCAGTACCAACCTGCATTTGCAGCTGAGTTTGGATTCAATGGACCTGGATCGTGGTCAATGCTCACACGCGCAATAGGAAGTGACACTTTAGATTCAACTACACCAGAGGTTGCTTATTACCAGCGTGCATTTGATGGAATGACAAAGATCGCTGCTGGTTTATCTCGAGAGTTTGCCAATCCCCCAACACAAGGACATGCCTGGTACTTCGCCGCAGCGTTAGATCAAGCTCGAGCTGTTGAAATTGGCTTAAAACACTTTAGAAGTCTGTATGAGACATGCTCCGGATCAATTCTGTGGCAGTTCAACGATATGTGGCCAGCGATCAGCTGGGCGGTTCTAGATCACACGGGATTTAGAAAATTAGCATGGCATGCGATGAAGGCGGCTTACCGTCCACGAACTCTGATCGTAGGAAGAGTTGATCAGGGCGCGCAAATCACTTTGCTCAACGATCATCCTGAAGCTTGGAAACCTCGCGTAGAGCTCTTTCTTATCAATCAAGTGGGTGTAGTAGTCAACAAACACCTATTAGAGGTCGAATTGGATCGCTACAGCGTCTTTAGAACTCCAGCAACGGAAATCTTTCCAGAGATCGCGAACGGTCAATTTGAAGGATTTATCCTTGCAACGCATCCTGATGTTCGAGTCTCACGCCGCACAACATTAAACCCTGCCGCGGCGGCTCCGGCACATGATCTTGAACACTTCGCCGAAATTGTTGATGGAAAGTTGCGGGTTGATATAACTGCAAAGACATACATCCATGAGCTATCTATTCTTCCTGAGATTCTTCACTTAGGTACTCAGATAGATTCTCAAAATGTTTCATTACTTCCCGGTGAAAATCATATTTTTACAGTAACCGGACCAATTGAAGCCTTGTTAGACATTTCAAAGAATGTTGACTCTGTTTTGTGGTCACACAATCGAATCGTGAACAATTCATGAGACTTTCAATCGATTCTCTAGAAACAAAAAATGATGGGCGATACAATAACGCTGTCATTATTCAAACTGCGATAGATACAGTGCATTCGGCAGGTGGAGGTCAGGTAGTAATACCAAGTGGCGGTGTATATCTATCTGGAAGTATCCAGCTGAAGGAAAATGTTGATCTCCACCTTGAAAGTGGTGCCGTTCTTTGTGCCAGCAGCGACTATGCCGACTACACAGATAACCACAACATAAAGAACCTCACTGGTGGTTCGGTCGATGAGTTTGTGCTTCCCCAAAGAGCCTTTATCTCAGCTTTTAAGGCTCATGGAGCACGTATTTCAGGGCACGGAACTATCCACGGAAATGCTGACGAATTCATCGCCGAGCGTGGTCAATACATCCACAAAATGCGTGGACCTGTTGGAGGTAAGGACCAATATCTTGAAAGACCTTTCACTATCTTTATGATCGAATGCAAGAATTTAACAATCAGAGATATCACAATTCAAGATCCTGCATTTTGGGCACTGAGAACTACAGGTTGTAATGAATTGCTTATCGATGGAGTTCGCATTTTGACCGATTTAATGGTTCCAAATGCTGATGGTGTTGATATTGATCGCTGTCAAAATGTAAGAATTGTTAACTGTGAGTTTGTCACAGCAGATGACTGTATCTCCCTCAAATCATGCTCGCAGACATCACAGTACGGAGATGTGGCCAATGTAATTATCTCTAACTGCATTATGACCTCGACCTCTGGTGCAATCACATTGGGAACAGAGTCTGTCGGAGACATCAAAAATATCTTGGTTAATAATTGCATAGTCAAGGATTCGCACCGAGGCTTTGCGGTCCGCGCACGTGAAGGCGGAACTATTTCAAATGTTCGATTTTCAAACTCGCTGGTGCACACGCGTACCTTCAGCGATATGTGGTGGGGTCATGGAGAAGCACTACATGTCACAGCATTTTCTTGGGATGATCCTCAAAAGGGTACAGATGGCAATATCGAAAGAACATACGAGGGCTTTGTTCGAGATATAACCTTTGAAAACATAACCTGCAGAACCGAAGCTGGAGTTTTAAACTACGCGGCTCATCCTGGACTCATTAAGGGCGTTACATATCGCAATGTTGATGTTTACATGGATAAGCAGTCTAAATGGGATTCACGAATCGATCTGCGCCCTAACGGTATTGAATCGGTGCTTCATCGCAAGCACAACGCCTTCGAGATCTTTAACACAACCGATGTTGCCCTCGACAATTGCAGAGTTATTTGGGATGAAAGTTCCCGCAACCTCTATGCCGATCTCGTCGGTGAATCAGGCTCAATAAACACCAAAACCTCGGGTTTAACGGAAATAGTTAGTAGTTAGATAGTGCCGAGCAACTCGCATCACAGAAGTGATATTCAGGGCCTACGGGCGATCGCTGTGATGCTTGTGATCGCAGGTCACCTATTTCCCTTCAGCGTTAAAGGTGGGTTTATCGGCGTTGATATCTTTTTTGTGATCTCGGGGTTTGTAATCACCCTGCAGATGACCAAACTTCATTCAACTAGCCCTTCCACCTTCTTGCGAGATTTCTACTCCAAACGTATAAAGAGAATTCTTCCCTCTGCTCTCCTGGTAACCATGGTCTCTCTACTGGCCACCTCTTACTACCTTGGACCTGTTGCGGTAAATGAAGCAAAGCTAGATGGTGGATGGACAACTATATTTTTAGGCAACTTTCATTTTCACAATATGTCGCTGGATTACTTTGACGCAGGAACCCAAGCATCCCCTCTTCAGCATTTTTGGTCATTGTCGATCGAAGAGCAGTTCTATCTCATCTGGCCTGCCTTGTTTCTGATCCTCATGAGCAAGACCAAATCTTTACGTATCCGTCAATCTGTCCTTCTCGCAATTATTGGATTCTCACTGTCGATCGCTCTATACCTTTCAGAGATAAAGAGTGATCCCATTTTCTTTAACTCCTCATCTAGGGTCTGGGAGTTGGCAGTTGGTGCACTGCTGGGATTATCAACAGCATCTATGCGACTCCCAAAGGGCCTGATCAACCTCTGCCTAAGTTCTTTATTTGTTGCATCAATAACAATCTCGCCCACTATGCAGTGGCCAGGATTGTGGACTATTCCTGTTGTACTTGCAACCGCAATCATCCTGATAAATAGACCATCTCGCGAAGCAAATAAGCTTCTTGATAATAAGGTGATGCGCTACTTAGGAGATCTCTCTTATCTGCTCTATCTGTGGCATTGGCCAATTTTCATCATCATAAAGGGCATCTCATCCTCCTTTGGAAATCTAGAAAAGCTTTACATCGCACTGCTCACTTTTGCCTTATCGGTCATAACTCATCACTTCTTTGAAAATCCAATTCGTTTCTCGACAAAAACAAAGCCAGGCATCAGTATTTCTCTAGGCATCTCAGCTGTAGCTGTGATGTCTGGGGCATTATTTATCACTTACCAGGGATAGGAATCTCATGAGAAAAATAGCCACACTTCTAGCGTTATTGCTTCTTGTGCCACTGCAGCCTTTGCATGCTGCTACAAAGGCAGGGGCTCCTTGCACGGTAATTGGTAAATCAGTGACAGAGCAGAATAAAACTTTTGTCTGCACTAAATCAGGAAGCAAAAAGATTTGGAAGTTGCAGAGTATTGACCAGCTCATCGCATCTGATGTTTTGAAGGCGGAGAAATTAACAGCTTTACCTAAGTCGGTACAGTCATCTCTTTTGCAGGCAAGAAAGAATAAGAGTCCGTGGTTAGACCAAGAGTGCTCAGTTGATTTCTCTTCTACAGATACACCCGTCTGCCAAGGTGGTGACATCAATAGCAAAAAGACAATTGTTGTTTATGGTGATTCCCATGCTTCAATGTGGATGAGTGCGATTGATGCGATCGGTAAAAAGCATGGATATAAGGTTCACCTCTTTGCAAAGCTAGCTTGCCCCTTGGTTGAAGTTCCAATTTGGAATTATCAACTCAACCGTCCATTTACAGAGTGCACACAATGGCAACAAAAGGTTTACCCACTGATTCAATCCCTCAATCCCGAGATCATCATCGTCACCGATCAGTGGAAGCCAGCGGTGGTCGATGGAAAGAAATCTGATTTTGATACACCTTTTATGTGGGAGAAGGAGTTTCCAATAGCGATCGCTAGGGTTTCCAAGATGGCAAATAAGGTATTTGTCATCGGAAACAATCCAAGCCTGACCCAAGATCCAGTCGATTGTGCGAGCATGCCACGAGTTAACCTTGCGCTGTGTTCTGCAGGGCGCACACAGGCTGACAACGCCAAATTCAACGGTATAGAAGCCAAGGCGACTAAAGGTGTTGGTGGCACCTACATTGATACCGTCGCTTGGTCCTGTACCGCCTCCTTATGCCCCATAGTTATCGCCAACACCTTGGCCTACTTTGATCAGTGGCACTTTTCAGAGAGCTATGTGAGATATCT
>JACCEA010090966.1_pt1 | contig 13315 bp, 19 predicted proteins | sample 7449851 | NCBI WGS metagenome assembly JACCEA01 (sample SAMN15323453, study PRJNA562643) | freshwater metagenome | isolation source: river surface water | place: USA:Blue River Watershed | collected 2017-08-18 | reverse complement strand
TCGCACGTATAATATGCATTATTTGTTCTGTCAATTCATACGAATTTAACGTTTGAGAGATTATTGTATTTTTTCATAGGTGGAATGGAAAGATTGTAAATTTTGACGATAGCGTGGCGATAATTTTCTGGTTGATAGTGATATCGGAAAAATATCAAACACGTTATGGCGGGGTATCAGGTGAACTCATAGATACTAGTACGTAAGTATTGTATATAGTGATTCTGGTGTGAGAATAAGAATCGAGAGTAATAGGCTTACAAGTGTAATGAATTGGGGGAAGCTGATATCTCGATTGCTACGGTATAGACTCACAAGGAATGTAGCAAGGACGAACAAAGATAGGATAAAGAAAGTATATTGCATATGTGTATATGTATATAGAAAGGATAAAAGGTTCGTACCGTGTGGAAGTCGAGCAAGATATATAGAACCCCGGGGGTTGTTATGTTGCAAGGTCTTTCCGACTTGGTATGCTACCATTTTACGGTTTTTGTAGAAAAAAGCAAATAAAAAGTATATGAAAATAGTATTTTCTTTTAATTTTGGCTTTGTGTTCATATAAAATTGTATATAAAATGTAAAAAATTGCTATGAAGAGAGTCAAAAATATATGTAATGTATACTATATATAGTAAAAAAAAAGTATTGAATGGTAAAATATACATATATATACACATATATATTACAGGTAGTCCTTTTTATATAGGTCGAAATCGTATATAAAAATGGTATAAAAGTCTTTCTAGAGTATACATTTTTAACAAAAATTATACACTTTTTTTAAGTTTCCTTTTAAAGTAAAGAAAAAGTCAGAATTATTATACATAAAATTTTAATAGTCAATTAAGAATCATCATAACTCCCCCGTCTTTTCTTTGTCAGTCAACACTCATCCATTTATTTTTCTACACGACAAAAGATTTTTAATCGTCAATTTCTTTTTTAAATTGACAAATTCATTTTTTATGAGAAGCTCTTTTAATATAAAATGAATATCGAGAGAGCCAAACAAACAAAGTTTTTCAATGTAAGAATTTCTTACATTGTGCAAAAATGGTTCAATAATTGTACACTTTTTTAAAATGTTAAAAAATCTTACATTCATTTATAAAATGTGCAAAAATGGTTTAATAATTGTACACTTTTTATTAAAACGTACAAAAATGGTTTAATAATTGTACACTTTTATAAAATACATGTAAGAAATTCTTACACTTGTACAAAAATGGTTTAATAATTGTACACTTTTTAATGTTGTATAAATTTTGTGTTCAATAAATAACATGTGCAAAAATGGTTTAATAATTGTACACTTTTTAAAATGTGCAAAAATGGTTTAATAATTGTACATTTTTAAAAGACTACCTCATGCAGTTTTTTGTGGTGGTGGTATAAGGTTTGTTTTATTTGTTTTTTGTTGGTGTGGACCGTCCGAAAAAAATGCCTTGTATAAATTTAGTGTTCAATTCATACACGGGGGTGCGACCGCGCGCGCGTGTAGGGGGGGACAGTAGCCCTCTTCCGCAAGAACTGAATTTTCGAATTTCAAATTTGGACGGAACTGAATTTTCGAATTTTGATTTTTTCTGACTTATTCCGCAAGAACTGAATTTTCGAATTTTGATTTTTTCTGACTCTTCCGCAAGAACTGAATTTTCGAATTTCAAATTTGGACGGAACTTGATTTTTGAATTTCAAATTTGGGTGGAACTGAATTTTGTTTTTATTCGTCTATACTATATAAGTATATATATCATTCGAAGCCGTGTAAGAAAATCTTATAATTGTTTGACTTATTCGATTCTATAAATAATATAGACCTTATTGTACACATAATTTATACAACTATGAAGTGAATAGTAATACAAAATTTTCTACTACTGTCAGATATCACATACGCTGAATGTATAGTATTATCCGCAATTCAAATGATGAATGAGGTTGATACCTATAACCGTAAGCGAGCCGTGGCATGACTACTCAAAGATTTTATGTCCCGACCGACTATATCTTTATCTTTCAAGTCTTTGCTCGCCAAAAGGTATATTGATGAGAACTTTAATGTTATTTACAGTAATGTCACTCCACACAGCGAAGCTGATACAACAGAGACTAATTATTACCCAACAGTAAAATGTTAATCCCATGATATTCTGTCCAGACGAATAAGGTTCCGAATCATACGAATCTATCGACTAATACAGACCTACATACTACGTACCAATGATTGAAATTTCCAACGCTGTTAGAATGTCCGTTGTATTCGAAGACACCACAGGAACTCAATGTTTTGTTCGATGAACAGGAGAAGCAGATGTTGAAAGAGCTTGCTGTACAAAAGCAGTACAATCTAATTACGAAGCAATCGGAAAGAGATACAATAAACCAGTATAAATTGTACTTTTTTTACGATGGCTTTGCCTATGAGCGAAAAGCACTTATCGAAGGTTCTATCAAACGTTTCAATTTGTCGACTACTACGAATGAAGAATCTATTCTCGAAGCTCCACCTCCATTTATTACTCCTATATATAAAACTCAGTACGACAAGACCGTAGGTATATCAGTACAGTCTATTCGAAATTTAACTGGTTTCACATACTATCCGATACCGACATGGTCTCCTACAGCCACACCTGTGTATGTAAAATGGCAACACCAAATGATTGAGGATACTTCTGATATACTCGTTATTGATGGTTCTCGTCAAATGTGAAAGTCATTCTGAATGGCGGAACTCTTAGTGGAAGAATCATTTGTACCGTGAGCTGACCTGTTGGTTGCTGCGTTCCTCCAAAAAACAACGAATATTATTCTCAGATATATTGAAAGATTTACTGCTGACTTTGATGAAGGTACGTTCGAAGTTCATTCGAAAGATGGGTACATAAAGAATACGATAACCTGAGTGTCAATACACTTCCGTACTTTGTCTGACGATGCGAAGAACATTCTTGGTCTGACTCTTCGTTTAATAGTTATTGATGAAGCTCAAGAAGTTACGAAAGAGATATATGATGATGCTCTCAAACCAACTCTTACAACGACAGGAGGAAGAATGATACTCATCGGAACAGCGATTGAAGATACATCATCTTATATGTACTACCTGATTCAAGAGTTTATTCGATGAACGAACTACAACAATCCATGACAAAAGACACTTCGCCATATTAAGGTATCAGTTCTTGAGAATCCACTCGTTCATCCAAAAGAAAGGATGGAAATTATGGCTAAGAAAGATGAACCAGCGACTCTCCGTCAGTACTTCAACCGATGGTGAAAGCAGTCTGATGCAGCTTTCTCTCTTAAATTCATCAAACAGTCCGACTACATTCCAGAACAACAGGGACATATTATTATATGATACGACCCTGCTCGTAAAAACGATAGGTCAGCCTACTGTATTGGACTCGCATATAATAACAAACTCACGATTCTTGCATCATGAGAAGTGAAGGAACATATGAAGAAGGATTGGATTAACCAAGCATCGTTCCATAAAGCTATCCGTGAACCATATGAATCCTCATTCAAATCTCTTTCATCCGTTATGGATATAACCTGAGTCGGTGATTGAGTACTAACCATTTTCCGTCAGAATAAATTACCAATCAATCATACTGTTAGATATACATCAGGGCAGACTGATTCTGAACCAGTACCTGATTCATTCAATGTTCCGAAGCATCTGCTCATAAATAATGCTCTCGACATGATTGAGAATGGCATTGTAACTGGTATATCAGAATTTAATCCACTCCTCAAGGAGGAGTTCTCATACTGTTGATTGAAAGAAATGCGTTCTGGTACTATAGCACTCGATACAAATTTCTACGACGACGTAATCAACGCTTGCTTGCTTGTTTGTTATATTGCTCGGAAGAAAAGATACCTCTATCGTGTAACCCCACAGGCAACAAAGGATGCTTTCCACATTGAAATGCAACTCTATAAGAATAAAAACGTACAAAATTCAAAACAGTCACAATCATATTTTTAGTTTGCAATACGATATCAAACAAATATAATATACCTGTTATTCTTAATTTTAATTTTATGGCAAAGGCACAAGCAAATGTAGAAGTAGAACCAAAGGTTGAAGCTACACCAGAGGTAGAAGCAATTGATATCAATGAGGCTCTTCGTCTCGTAGAAGAAGCAGCAGCACAGTACACACTCGCTTCACAGATTATTACTCATGTTGAAGGGATTCGTTCACTTATTCGTATTAAGTAATCATGAAAAAGCAATCTTTCAAGGTTTACATCGCTACAAAAGATTGAAAGTATAAACAAGAGACGTACAGCTTGAACGAGGTAGATACAGAACTCTACTCATCAGCTGTACGTGATTTTGAAACGTCACAAGCATACGTGAACAATAAGTTCCTGTATATCTGGAAGTACGCAATGAAGGCATATCACATGTCAACGGAAGATAGAAAGCGATATATTAAAGACTGGCAGTCGAATGTATCGTTTGGTCTTGTACGTTGACTTATTGACGTATTCATTTCAACGCTTACTGAACGTCCAATTGCATTTTCTGTTCAAGGTATAACACCGAAAGGTATGGAAAATGCAAGTAAGATTCGATATGCACTCGCATCAAATGCAGATGCAACGAATCTACACGTTGAAGTAAAGCATGCAATGAAGGAAGCTCTCATTACTGGTACATTTGCATTCGCTATATGAATGCTTCCAGATGCTGACGAGATTACTTATATTGATTACAGCGATGAAAATGGTGAACCGACAGCTATAGAAGCTAAATACACCAACATGGCTGGTGGATGTCCATATGCGAAAGCAATAGATGTATGGAAAATCTTCCCAGACCCATATAATAATCAGCTTTTACGTCATGTTACTGAGCGTGATGTTACCGATTTATCTGGATTTATTGAACGATTCGGTTCTTTCATAGCATCCGAGGAGAATAAGTCACCACTGAAACACGTAATCGAGTATCTTTCTCTCAAGAAAAATCGTAACGGAGCAGACCTCCGTGACTATGGTCGTATCAAAGAACAGATTTGGCAGCAAATAAATCATCGTTTGTCGATTGAAGATGCATTCAATGATGGAATGAACATCAATACTACAAAGTGAACGAACATTTTTGCAGCAGAATCTGATAATGAAGACGTTATATCTGGACTTATCGAGTATCATTTGTATGCAACGAAGACACAGATGGTTCTTCGAGCAAACTGATACCCTGTATATATAGGTAAAAACCCATACGGATTCATCCCTTACGAACTTTGTTCGACTACTGACGTAAAAGAGAACATTGGTTGTGAAGGTACAGCATATCTTGCTGAATGAATGAATAAAATCATGGACTCATTCGGGAATAATTACCTTGATAGTGTGAAAGCAGTAGCTGCACCAACACTTGTTGCACGTAAATGACTCTTCCTTGATGAGAACTCTATCGAAAATGCAGCACCATGAAGCGTTATCTGGTCAGAAAGTGAAGTTGGTGAAGCAGCGATACGTCCACTTGATAGATGAACCGTACAAGACTATGGAATCATGGGGCTTGTTGAACAACGTTCATCAAAGTTGACTGGTATTTCTGAATATAACCAAGGTGGTTCCACCAAAGAACGTACAGCAACTGGTGCTTTGGCTGTAACTCAGTCATCTCAGAAGCGTCTCGCACCATTTCTCGATTCTTTGGTGAAATGTATGTCAGGTATTGCACAAAAGTGGCTACTCCTTATGATAGAATACTGGGTGCAAGAACGTTGGGTGGCAGTTACTGGTGATGAATCTGGTATGAAGCTCAAGAACAAAGACTTAATTGGTGGTGTAAACGTTACACTCCAAATGGATTCAATGTTTTCTGCCATTAAAGACTTCGAATACAAAAAACTTCTTGAAGTATTCACCCAAACACGTGGTACTGGCGTCACCAGAGACCCAGAAATCATTCGTGAAATCTTCAAATCACAATGACTTGACCCTGATAGATTCATTATGCCAGATGCACCAGAAGTTATTCCACAAGATGTACTTGGGTGAGCAACTCCACCATGAATGCCAGAAGAAATTCCACAAGAAATGTCACCAGAACAAATGATTTGACAGGATATACAGCAAGCTGTTAGCCCTCAAGTAAATCTTAACCATTGATGACAATGACAACCATAATTATTCTTAACAATTCACCATTATGGACGATATTAAAAAGGTTTTCGTAGACCTTGTTACGAAAAATGCAGAAGCTCTTGGGCTATCTGATAATACAGTGAAAGCTATCATGGCTGACTGTGAAACACTTACAGAAAATGCTGACCGTGGCATTCAAGAACAGAAGGATAAAGGTGCTGAGGTAGTAAATGCAGCACTCGGGAAAGAAATTCCTGATGATGAAGAAGAGAAAGGTGAAGTAACTATTGCAGTTGTAGCAAAGCCAGAAGGTGAAGAAGATGCTCCTGCATTAAACCCAATGGAAGTTCTCATTAACTCTCTTAAAAAGAAAAAATGACCAGCTATGCGATAATTGCAATTCTCATTGCAGCAATATGTTACCTTGTATACAAATTGTATTCACTTACACAATCAGTGAAATCAATTCGCACGGTATCTATTGAAATCTGAGCAGTAGAAACATTCACAACGGAAGATGAAGACAACCTCGCAACACATCGTGAGGCTCTTCGTCTTGTGAGTAAACTCATATCATACCGTATATCAAGGATAAGTGAGAAGCTCACTGATGTATCTGCAAGCGATATCGAAATACGCTCTACTCAGCGTACGGTTGCTGCAATGATTGAACTTCGCAATATGATTCAACGATTATATAATCGTCAAAAGTAAAAAATCTTTGTAAAAAAATTTGACATTATCCTATGAACACATAAATTGTTCATAGGATTTTGTTATGTGTGGACATAACGCTTAGGATTTATAACATAACCGACATTATTATGACGGATACCACAACTCCTGTTGAATGAGGAGAACCAGTTGCATCTGCTGTAGAAGCTACACCTGTTGAAAAAACAGAAGAACCTACTACACCAGAATGAACAACTACTCCAACTGATGCAGAAACTTTCGACCTTGGACTCACACAAGAGGAATTGGACGAAATCGCAAAACAATTTGCACAACCTGTTACGGAGCCTACTTTCTTTCCATGAGATAAGAAGGATGAACCTGATAACAATATGCTCGCAGATGTATTCAAACAAATGGATACGTTGATAGAATCAGAAGTCAAGAAGGATGCTATCATTAAGGAGAAGGACGAATCATTGGCAAAAGTTGCGAGTGATATCGAGAATCTGAAAGCTGAACTCAATGATAAATCCCAATATGTTGAAACTTTTCAGGAGTTCTATACGAACCTTAACGGAATTTTGGACACTGAAACGATTGATAAAATAGGGGAATGAGACCTATCATCTGTACCAAAGCATATTATTCCAGAGAACTGGAAGCGTGTTCAGGAAAATACATTTCTTTACCCATACGTAGAAAAACTTCTCGCATGAGAAAATGTAGATATCCCGAAAATGATTATCGACTTGGTAAATTCAAAGAAGGCAACGCTTCCAAAACCAGTTGCTCCTGCTGTTCTCAAAGAAGAAGCAGCACGACCATCTGCAATGGATATGCTCGTAGGAGGTTTAAAGGCTCGCAATAAATGATTATAATTTAACTTAACAACTTATGACTACTGCTGGTGGTTACGTAAGTGGAAATCCTTCCACTACTACCGTATCTCCTGCCGCTCATGTTACTCCTGCTGCTGGTGCAACTGCACTATCAGTATTCGATAATAGTGAGATTCAGGCGGTTGAGATTGGACGTCTCGGACTCGGGGCAAATAACTTTATGTCTACACTTCTTGATATCGGTGCACAGCTCGCTGGTGGAAAGTATGGAGACCTCAATATTGCTGAATCAATGACAAACAATTATCCTGAAATTAAGCATAAGGAAATTGATGAAGTTTCAGTTCAATATAAGAACAACGCTACCGTTGCTGCTGGTGTAACAACTCTTACATTCGTATCAACTGTTGGACTTCAAACGGGTGATATTCTCCGCTCTACTGTATCTAACGAACACATCCGTGTTGAGTCAGTTACAAATGCTACAACTCTCGTTGTAACTCGTGGATTCGGTACAATTGCTGCTGCTGCTCTTACTGCTGGTGATGACCTTACTCTTATTGGTTCTGCTGTTGCAACTGGTGTATCATTCCGAAATGCATATGCTGCTAATGCAAATGACAAGGTAAACTACATCCAAAAGTTTACAACTGCTGTTCAAATTACTGATGAAGACAAACTTTCAAACAAAGTAAACGGACAATCCAATTTCGTAAATCGTATGATGCAAGAACGTCTTTCATTCCACATGAATCAGATTGAACGTACTGCACTCTTCGGGCAAAAGAAGTCAACAACTGACGGAAGTGGACGAACTGTATACTCTACAGAAGGTGTTATCCAAGCTGCTCTTCGTGGATGGACAGGAGACATCTCTTCTGCTCTCACTCTTACAACTATGGAACGTGAACTTTCTCGCCCATTCCAATACGGTGGAAATTCAAGTTCAACAAAGATTCTTGTAATGGGTTCAGAGGCTCGTGCTACACTTCGAGGTCTCTTCGAAAGCCGTATTCAAGTTCAATCAATTGAAAATAGCGAAACAAAATTTGCTACAATCGACATGAATGCTGGTAAGCTCGTTCTCGTTGACCACCCATTCCTCGATACTGTTTCTGGATACTCTAAGTACGGATTCATTATTGACCCAACAACATTCAATGTTGTATATCCACAAGGACAAGGGTTTGAGGACAAGATGGATGGAAAGACAAAGTTCCGCATGGACCCAACTTCTACATACGCACTTGAAAAGGGTGAGTATACTACTTACCTCGGTTTCCAATCAACAAATGCAAACGCACTTGGTGCATTCAAAATCGCAGCGTAATAGAAAGAAACGCAAAAATATTATCCCAGAGAAATCTGGGATTTTATTTTGTATAAAATTATAAGATTTTCTTGCAATTTATAATGTATTGCATACAATAAGCCATGTTATATATTTAATTAAATTTCTATGGCAGCAGCAAAAGAAGCTACACAAACAAAGGAACAAGAGAATGTAACATTCTATCTTGTACGCCTTGATGGTGAACTCAATATTCGTGAAACACCGATTCATTATCCATTTGGTGATATCCGATACGGACGAACAAAGGATGAAGATGAACGTGATGTATCACGAAACGTAAACTTCCTCCGTGGTTCATATACAACAAATGACCCGTTCATTATTGAATGGCTTCGTAAGTATAATACAGGTGGTGCATTCATTGACCACAACGGAAAGAATCGTGTGATTCAACCAAATCGTCAAATGTTTCTCGTTACTGAGGAAGACCCAGCAATCAAGGTAAAGACAATCGTAAAGAAGGAAATTGAAACAGTAGAAGTAGAAGTACTCCAATCTTCATTCGTGAAGCTCCTTGAAATCGACCAACTCGAACAATGGGCAATCGGACAAGGTCTCAGTATTCCAACTGACAAACGTACAAAGGAAGGTCTCATTGAGTTCCTTACATCACAAGGGCGAATCAAATAAGTTATACTTGATTTCTCATAAGAAAAACCTACAATATAGTTAAATATTTTGTAGGTTTTTTACCATGATATTAAAATCAGACGTACTGTATTCCATTCAAAAGGAGCTTGGTTCATTCTTTTCTACGGAAGCACATAGCAATATGGATTATTACAGGTATATAAACTCTGCAATTGAGTATATATACAATTTTCGTGATTGGGAGTTCAACAAAAAGGTGTTCTCTTTCATTTATGAAGCAGCAAATACTGAATCAATCCTTCCAATCTTCTGTCTCAAAACATTTCACGTTAAGAATGGTAGAAAACCAATGACGATTCTTGACAATGAAGCATGGTTTGTTATTGAAGACCACACAGATTGTGTAGGTATTTTTGGAAATATGTTTATTTCAGAGGAAACTGGTACATATTCCATCCTTCATACACCAGCACCAGCAACAGTTGATGAAACGTCTGAGTATGTAAACCTTCCAGACAATTTTAAACGTGTTGTAGAGGAATTATCTATCATGTTTGGTTACCAAGATTTAAAACTCTACGATAAAGCTGCTGAAAAGAAGGGGAGTGCAGAAGGTTCTATGAATAGAATATCACAACGTGCTACTAATCCTCGTCCAAATCGAGAAGTTCGTATATGAGCTAACCATAAAATATAATGTCAGTAACAGATACAGAAAGTGTCATCCAAGTTCGGTTCAATGAGAAGACTCGCAACTTCTTTGATGAACTTATCAACTGTGACCTTGGTAATCGTAAGTCAGACCAAGGTTTTATTGAGGTAGATAGACCAATGCTTCGCCCAAGAGCAGGTTCTACACGACTTGGTAATGCACTTATTACCGATTGGAGTAATGCAACAGCGTATGTAATTGGTGATGTTGTACGATACAATGGTAATAACTACCGATGTACAACAGCTCATACAAATTCAACGCCACCATCTGCAAATTGGGCATCATTCACAAGCTGAACAAGTAAATTGTTCTTCTTCACTGATAGAGGTGGAACACGAAGAACGTATCGTGCGTTCAATAATAATTTATATTATTTGAATGGTTCTACTTGGACATTCATAAAAGCAATAGGTACAGATGATGTAGAGTTTTCACAACAACGTGTACCATTTACAACAAGTGGGTCACTCAATACTGAGTATACAGTACCAACAGAAAGTACAACAGTCGGTGAATCTATCAAAAAAGATGCGAGTGATGCAGGATGAAGCAGTAATATTGGTAAGATTCTTCTTGTTACGAATGGTGTATACAAAGGTTGTTACGCTTCTATTATGTCATATGATTCTACTACGTCAGAATATAAACTATGAGGTTCAGGAATCATAGCAAAGTCACCAGCTGGTACAAAATATCGTATATTTGATTTTGTTTCTGACGCACTCATGGTAACACGATGAAGCTCAAATCAAAATGAACTCTTCTTCGATGGTATAACGGAGCTTACACACTATGAATGATATGTTACAGCATCACTTCGTCAAGTAGCAGCACTTACTTCAACACAAACCGTTACAAAACTTGAAGCATTCAACAATCAACTCTACACATATTCTGGTTCAACACTGTTCTATACTGGATGATTTCCATGAAATCCGTTCTTCTTCAATTTCACAGGGGCACTTACGCTATCTGGAAGCGGAAAGATAGTAGATATTGCAGTATATAAATCTCGACTCATTGTTATCTGAACAAATTTTATATACAGCGTACCAACTTCACTCAATGTTGATAGACATGTTACATCATATGGTGGCGTAAAGAATTGATATGTAAATGCTGGTGAAGATGTGTACATCCTCACAACACAAGGTACATGGGTATCACTCAATGAAACAATCAATGGTGTAGTTGCTGTAAAAAACATTGCACAAGAGATTGATAACTACTCAAAGAACTTTAAAACAAACATATCGTGCGGTTTCGACGGGAAAAAGATTTATCTTTATGGGCAAGAAGATGCAACTTCTGCTGGTAATATGTGTGTATTCGACATATTCTACAAGTTTTGGAGCGTATATACATGACTCAGACCATCATCAATCGTAGCAGAACAAGGTTCACTCTACATGACTGATAACAATTCTGACATTGTACGTGTAATGTCGAAGGATGTTACGAATGATGTAGCAGTTTGAAGTAATAGTACGGCAGAGTTTGAACAACTAATTTGAACAAAGGAGATTGATAGGAATGATATATTCACTTTCAAGGCACTCACCTACGTAAAACTTCTTTTCGAAAACTACAGCCAAGATGTAAGCGTTGATTTGTATGTTTGATTAAACAGAACAAATTGAAAACGTACAACAAAGAATTTCTCAATATCAGAGATAGCAGTATGAGGATGAACAATGGGTGAATGAGTGATTTGAGTAGAAACACTTTGAACTTCTGGAATTACAGATATAATAAGTGCACCAATAATGCAAATTGAACAGTACTGAAACGACCCAGCGTATGTGTTCAAGATACAGATATATGGTGAAAAAATATATATGAGTCAATTCGATATATATTTTAGACAGGATTCACAAGCAAGAGACTATCATAATCCTAACTATACTAACTAAATGGCATCACAAATTTTTCTTGAGAACTTCTATCAAACAGTTCTCACATCACCAACAATTGCTGCATCATGAGATGTAACATTCACAGTAGCCACTCCTCCTACATACCAGAAGGGGTGGATTGTGATATCATCAGAGAATGCAGCAAAGCGAGAAGTAATGTACTACCACTCTGTTTCTGGTAATACAATATCAGTACGAGGTGTAAATCGTATCAATCCAAAGGAACATACTCAAAATGAGATTGTTCGCATCAATGATGTTGCTGAAATCTTCAACTTCATTACTGGTCAGATTTCTACTGCATTCTATGTAGAGAAGACAGGATGACTCAATGTTACAGTATGGTGAGGAGTTGTTACATATAACGGAGCAGCACAATCATTCAATGATACCAACCTCACACTTGCAAATAATGCTACTAATTATATCAAGTATGACTATCCTACAAATACTATTAGTGCTGATACAAGCAATACTGGAAACATTAAGGCAATTGTTGTAACACTCTCTGGTTCAATTACATCAATTTCATATCTTACACCAAAGGAATCATTCATAGATTTTACTGTATCACTCACTGATGCACTCCCATCGCAATCATGACATACTGGTAAAGCTCTTGTTACTGATGGAACAAACGTAAGTTGGTCACTCGCATTCTTAAATACACTCAGAACAAGCCTTTCAAACTGGAAGCTATTGTTTACAAACGGAACATGAGCAGAATGATACGTTGATATGTGAGCAGCTAATACTGTTCTCACATCAAATGGAGCTACATCAGCTCCTACATTCCAATCTCTCCCATATGCAAGTCAAGCAGAAGCAGAAGCAGGTACAGATAATGTAAAACTCATGACACCACTTCGTGTTGCACAAGCTGTTCCAGCTGCAAGCGAAACAGTAGCAGGGAAGGTTGAACGTGCAACAGATGCAGAAGTTGCTGCTGGTTCAGATACTACACGATATGTAACACCAAAACATCTAAAAGATAAAGTGCCATTTGCAGTTATACAATTATCAAAAGTAGACACAGCAGCGACATGAGTAACATATTCACATTCACTATGAGTAGCACCATCTAAAATAGAACT
>JACCEA010000326.1_pt1 | contig 13315 bp, 8 predicted proteins | sample 7449851 | NCBI WGS metagenome assembly JACCEA01 (sample SAMN15323453, study PRJNA562643) | freshwater metagenome | isolation source: river surface water | place: USA:Blue River Watershed | collected 2017-08-18 | reverse complement strand
TTGCCGAAAGCACGGTGCAGTTCACTAAAGCTGGTGAACAAACAGCGATGTTACGCATAAAAGCCGGTGAATTGGCTGGCATGGGTAAACTGACAGTGACCGCAACAGCTGGCGATTTAACCGCCAAAGAAGTGATTGATCTGCCGGTACGAATTGCGAATTCGCCAATTCAACGCAGCCTCAGCAAGGTGTTAAAACCTGGCGAGACTTGGCAACCAAACGCCGCCAATATCGGCATGAATGGCACTAACAAACAATGGCTAAGCGCAAGCCGTAGTCCAGATTTTGGTTTTAAACGCATTGAACTATCGCTGGATGACTACCCATTTATGTGTGTGGAGCAGGCAACATCCAAGGTATTCCCATTATTGTTCCAAGGCTTCTACCAAACACCAAGTGATGAAGATGCGGCAAACATTCAACAACGTATCCAACAGCATTTAAAACATCTCAGTCGATATCAATTGGGCAGTGGCCAATTCAGTTATTGGCCGCGTGGCACCAGCGTTGAAGAATGGGGTAATTTGTACGCTGGCTACTTTATGCTACGAGCACAACAACAAGGCTACGCCATTGATGCGGTGATGTTGAAGCAATGGCTTAATCACACCAAAGAAACTGCGAATAGTTTTGATGACCGATCGAGTTATGGCTTAGCACTGCAGGCGTGGCGTTTATGGTTGTTGGCCATCGCTGACCAAGCCAATATCGGCGCGATGAACCGGTTGCGGGAAGACTTACTGAATCAAGCTGCATTTAGCAACGCCACGGCGCATCAATTGTTGGCTTTGGCTTATGCTGAGCAAAGCCTGCCAGATATTGCCGTGACCCTGCAACAACATGGGGGTATCACCCAACATGAAAGTCTGGGCGGGGTGTTAAATTCCGAGATGATCCGTCAGGTGATTCAACTGGAGCTGGCAAGTGCATTACAACAATCGCAACAGCGTTGGCAAATTGCATTGCAGTTAGCTGAGAAACTGCGTAACGACACAGGCTACTACTACAACACCATGGAAAATGCTTGGGCATCGGCAGCATTAATGCAGCAATTCGGTGGCAGTCAGCACAGTGAAACCGCACAAGTAAGTGTGAAGAACGGTGATGTTGCTGCGGATTGGCAAATTGCCGACCAAGCATTTACTGACGAGTTACCGACTTATCAAACCGCAAGTTTTGCGGTCACTAATACCGGAAAAGCGGACTTGTACCTGACGTTGACCCAACAAGGGGTGCCTGCCCCGGGCGAAGAAAAAGCCAGTGGACAAGGCATTCGCTTACAAACGCGTTTTACTGCGCTTGATGGCACACCGATTGATGTCAGCTCAGTGAAGCAAGGCACTGATTTTATTGCTGTTGTTGAAGTTACAAATCAATCTGGCCGCAGATTAGAGGATCTGTCCTTACAACAGGTATTCCCTGCCGGCTGGCAATTACGCAACACGGGTCTTGCCGAAGATACTTTGGCAGCCCAGTTGAGCTATCAATATGCTGGTGATGATAGAGTCAATAGCTTCTATGCACTGGAAGCCAGCGGTAGTGCGGCTCGCATTGAAATCAAAGTCACTTTGAATGCTAGTTTTGTCGGTCGTTATTACTTGCCGGCATGGCAAGCAAACTCAATGTATGACACTAAAACCCGCGCCAACAATGCTGGCAGCTGGGTTGAGGTGAAGCCCTGAATAGTGGCATGAATGGCGATAACCGGACAATCCAGAGTCCTCCGATGCTGCGCCGATATGCCCTCAGTGTGATAGCCAGTCTGTTGTTGCTGGCTATCTATCAACTGCAACACCCTATTTGGCCCGAACGGATGTTAAATCCGTTGTGGGCCAAAGCGTTATTTGATCAGCAAGGACAGTTGCTTGATTTGCATATTGCGACCGACCAGCAGTGGCGCTTGCCCTATCAGCCGAAGTCGTTACCTGCAGAGCCGCAATCTTCGCAGCCCGCGGTCACCAAACACCGCCCAGTCACGTCGCTAACCACTGCGACTTTGCCAACGCGTTACGAAACCGCACTGCTGAGCTTTGAAGATCAGTATTTCTACCAACATCCAGGTATCAACCCTTTGGCGGTTTTGCGGGCTACTTGGGGAAACCTCAATGCAGGTCAAGTTAAAAGCGGCGCCAGCACAATCACCATGCAAGTCGCACGCTTGTTGTACGGCAATCAAAGGCGCAACCTACAACAAAAACTGCGCGAAACCGAATTGGCACTGCAGCTAGAGTGGCATTTTGATAAAGCTGACATTTTGCAGCTGTATGCCAACAATGCGCCCTATGGCGGTAATATTGTCGGCCTGACCGCAGCCAGTTGGTGGTACTTTGGCCGTGAGCCCGCCGCCCTCAGTTGGAGTGAAGCTGCATTATTGGCTGTATTGCCAAATAGTCCAGGCTTAATCCATCCTGGTCGCCGAGCCGATTTGCTCAAACAAAAGCGCGACCGTTTGTTACGAAAGCTCTATACGCAAGGCCATTTTGACCAAACCGACCTGAAACTCGCGTTGTTAGAGCCGCTCCCTGTCAAACCGGCGGGTTGGCCAACCTTAGCTCCGCATTTGTTGCACACGTTGATGGCCCGTTATCCAAACCAGGCGCTGTTTTATAGCGACATCGACCGACAGCTGCAAATACAACTCAATGATTTATTAACTCGCCAGGCCCGCAATTTAGCGGTGTCTGGCGTTGCTAATGGTGCAGTGCTCGTGATTGACCATCAGCAGATGAAGATCCGCGCTTACCTCGGTAATATTGGCAATGGTGATGGCGCGTCAGTCGACATCATCCAGAGTCGCCGCTCAACCGGTAGTATTCTCAAACCATTTTTATATGCACTGATGTTGGATGACGGCTTGATGACGCCACAATCCTTGTTGCCCGATGTCCCTAGCCAATTTGGTGGGTATTCCCCGGTAAATTTCGACTTACAATTTCGCGGCGCGGCAAAAGCCGCTGATGCCTTAGCGCAATCGCTGAATGTGCCGGCAGTGCGGATGTTATATCAATATGGCGTTGGTCGTTTTCGTCAACAATTACAATCCTTTGGACTGACCACCATCAACAAAGGTGCTGATCACTACGGCTTATCTTTGATCCTCGGTGGCGCTGAAGCAACGTTGTTTGATTTGACCCGCAGTTATGCTGCGATGGGGCACTTAGCAGCAAAACCACAGGCGGCAATTCCAGCACTGCAGCTACGTTTTGGAGCAAGGCCGCAGCACTTGCCCAAAGCGCTTGAACACAAACAAAGCAATGTCCCTGCCGAGACAATCAACCTTCCGATCAGTGCCGGAGCCGCATATCTGACCCTCGATGCCTTGCTGGAAGTCGAACGGCCAGAATCTGAAGGCTCATGGCGTGATTATGTTCGCAGTCAAAAAATTGCTTGGAAAACTGGCACCAGCTTTGGTCTTCGGGATGCTTGGGCTGTGGGGATAAACGGCCAATATACCATCGGCGTCTGGACTGGTAACGCCGATGGCTCGCCTGCCGCCATTCTCGGTGGCGCCCGCAGTGCTGGCCCAATCTTATTCGATAGTTTCCGACTACTGCCTGATTCACCTTGGCTGATGAAACCGCTACTAGCCCTGCGTCAGCAGGAAATCTGCGCATCAGACGGCTATCGTACCCGCTGGCAATGCCAAACGGCATTCACGGACATGCCAATCGCTAGCCAGCTGAAGAGCCCGCACAGTTATCAGCAGCAACTGTGGTTAGACCCGACAGGCCGTTTTCAACTACCGGCAGGTTGTGCTTTGGATGTGCCAAGACAAAAGCATACTCGCTTGATTTTGCCGGTGGCGATGGCCTACTTTTACCAACCTCAACATCCTGAATATCAAGGATTACCGCCGACTTGGCCTGGCTGTGAACAAATTGCTCAACAACAAATGGATTTGTTATACCCACTTCGCGGCGCACAAATTCGTTTGCCACTGCAACTAGATGGCAAGCTTGGCCATAGTATTTTCCGAGCGATTCATCGAGATAAACAAGCGCAGATTTATTGGCATTTAGACCAAACTTATTTGGGGCAAACCAATCCGCCGCACCAAATGCCGGTGCAAGCAGCTGCCGGCGCACACCTCTTGGTGCTAACCGCCAGCGATGGCAGTCGCATCGAACAACCTTTTATCATCCTTGGCGACGAGCCAAATCAAGCTTGCCAAGGCCAAAGCTGCAAGCCTTGAACCTCATTAATACCAAGCCCTGGCGTTTGATTGAGGTTGATCCTTGGTCCGGAAAATTGCGTAACTGCGGCTTTATTCACTGCCGCCACCGGATCAAACTGACAAAGTTCAGGACCATCCAGATCTAGCACACTAATGCCACAAGCTGAGGCAACATGCGCTGCGGCTGCAACACTAATCGATGACTCCAACATAGATCCCATCATGCACGGCACTCGATAGGCTTGCGCAAGTTGGGCGATTTGCAATGCTTGGCTGATCCCTGCGGTTTTCATCAGTTTGATATTAATCATATCAGCGCTACGGTCTTGTAAAATCGACAGAACTTGCGAAAGGTCAAAGGCACTTTCATCGGCCAATACCGGCGTAGCGATTGCTGCTGTTACCGCATGCAGCCCGACCAAATCGGCAGCAGCCACTGGTTGCTCTAAAAGTTCAGCGACAATACCCACAGCTTCTAGTTGCTGCATCAATGTGATGCTCTGTTTGGCGGTCCACGCTTGGTTGGCGTCTAAGCGTAGTTTTACTTCTGTAGGCACAGCCGCAGCGATTGCTTTAACCCTAGCGACGTCTAAATGCGCGTCGGTGCCGAGCTTGATTTTCAAGTGCTGATAACCCCGAGCCACCGCGTTTTGCGCGTCTTCAACCATCTGCGCTACCGGATTAACACTGATGGTAATATCGGTTTGCAGCTCAGAAACCCCGCCGCCGAGCAGCTGGTAAAGCGGCAAACCTAAAGTCCGGGCGCGAACATCATATAACGCAATTTCCAATGCCGCCTTCGCGCTCCGATTTGCGACAACAGCCTGCTGCACTAGGCGTATTAAATCATTAAAATCCCTTATAGATCTGCCAACCAACAAAGGTTTGTATACTTGATGGATCACAGCATGCATCGAATGCAGACTATCGCCGGTGATGACAAGCGTTGGCGCCGCCTCGCCAAAACCGACCAAGCCATTGTCCAGCACCACTTTGACGACTAGATCTTCCACGGCATTGACTGTCCGCAAGGCAGTTTTAAACGGGGTTCGCAGCGGCACTTGCAAGCGATACGTTTCAATCTCAACAATCTGCATACATACTCCAATCCAACAATTCGAGACTAACGCAAGGGCTGCGAACTAGGCCGCTGAATAGTCGTCATCACATCAATATAACTTTCGGTTTCCGACACCAGCAACACCGACAATGGCGTGACAGAAACACCGTTTAATTTACTGTGGGCAAATTGACCATCGGCAGTTCGCAACGACAAACCGTTGGCATCGTGGATCACCCAAACTTCGCCATCAATCACCCCAAGCACCATCATGACGTGCCCTGGAATAAACAACAAATCCCCGGTTTTGCTGCGTTGGAGTTGGCTAAGTTTGTCCTTAAGCGACCACGCCGAGATATCCAAACTGTGTGGCGCTGGCATTCGCGCCTGCTCTGATGTATTTCGCGGCAGCTCAAGCGCAAACGTTTGATAAATATCGCGAATAAATCCCGAACAATCACGACCTTGGTAACCGTGCCCCCAGCCATACCGTTCACCCAGAAACTTAAAAGCTTGAGTGATGAGCTGGCGCTGATTAAACGGCAACGCAGCCACTTGCACATCATGATGACGCGCGATTAACGCCGGTTGTAGCTGCAAACGGCCATCCGCAGCGCGTGTTGGCAACTGCACAACATAACTAAACGCAGGGTGTTGGCCATTCACTAAAGTGTCGGGCGTTGGCAATAACGGCAACAGCACGCCCATATCCAGCGCCACTGCCGACGCGCTTGGCTGCTCCGGCGTAACATTGGTGTGAACTCTGGGACCTGTCACGCGAAGTCGCTGTGGTTTTGCCAAAAATTGCGCGATGGTTTCGCGATCAGTTAGCGCAAAATCAGTTACTTGCATCCAACCTCGATAGTGATCAGTTATCACCAATGCCCATTGCCGATCTTGACTGTAATGCAATACTTGCAGCCATTGCCCGACAAATAATGCCGTTTCTTGCAGTCGGTCAAGGTCAAGATCCAAGCTACTGTTAGTCGCTAATTCCATGGTTGGAAAACGGCGAATATTACCGCGACGGGTCACTAGCGCATATTGTGCTGTGATGGTGCTATCACTTGCGGTAACCGCCATCTGTTGCTGCCACTTGCGGTAATCGGCAGCAGTCACAGTGCGGCCATCGGCAAAAAAACGCGGAGCCGACGGAATAGCGCTGACTTTTTGCACAATTGCTTGTAACTCGTTGGCGCTGTATTGTGTTTTCAGTGTGTCGAAAGGATGCAGTAAATCAGCAGCAATCAGTTGCTGTTGCCATTGGCGTTGCTCAGTATCGGTTAACAGCAATTGGTCAGGATTTGCTAATTGTTGAATCCAAAAATTGCCATTGAGCTTGGCTTCAGTCAACATAGGGATCTGAATTGCAACAGCTAATTGGGTCGTTGCTGCAGAAACACTGTGCAAAAACATTAACAAACAAAGGCCACAAGTACTGTGCCTCAGAATCCAGGCAAATTTGTGCATCCGGCCACTCAGCTTGGTAAGGAAAATTCGTGTTGAGTATACAAAGGCTGCTTGAAAAAACCTATGGTTGCTTGTCGATGGCATTAACACTGATGTTAGTGGCGCCACAGGTCCATGCGGTGATCCCGGGCGAAAGCCAACAACTTGTGGTAGTCACCACAGATGGCTGGGATAGTACAACAGGAAAAATGCAAACCTTTACCCGAGGTGCGAACGATCGTTGGCAAGCCGAAGAGCTCCGTGCGGAAGTCATCTTGGGTCGCAGTGGCTTGGCGTGGGGCATCGGGTTGCATCCATTGCAAACCGGCCAACAAAAATTAGAAGGTGACGGCAAAGCACCGGCGGGCATGTTCCGTCTGAGCGGTAGTTTTGGCGCTGACGCCAATGCTCCGGGCGCCATGCCGTATTTAGCGATGCGTAAGAATCATTATTGCATCGACATCCCAAGCTCACCGCTTTACAACCAAATTGTTGATATTAGTAAATATCCGAAAAATATGACCAAAGGCACCACTGAGCCTATGCGTCGCGATTTGGCGGCAACACCTGACAATTCCTATCTTCGGGGTTTATTTATCGACCACAATCCGCGAAGCCAACCTGGTGCTGGTAGCTGTATTTTCATGCACCAAATTGTGCCGGAAAAAACTGCCACTGCAGGCTGCACTGCGTTACCCGATAGTAATTTATCGGCGTTGTTTGCTTGGCTAAAACCAGACGCAAAACCGGTATATTTATTACTGCCTGCCGCCGAGTATGAAGCGCGCCGCAGCAGTTGGCACTTACCGGCACTGCAGCCTTGAACTACCCAGGCTGGTCAACATTGAGACTGCGGATGCCAAGCTTTGCTTGGTTATTGACCATCGCACTCACCGGCTGCGCCAGCAAACCTTTATATCCAGATTTAGCTGCGGACATTGCCGCAGCTGGTTTAGCACCAGACCAAGTGGCGCTCAGCATTGTCCCACTGACCGCAAACTCAACTAAGCCTGTTCAGTACCGCGCAGATGCCATGATGCAACCTGCATCAACCCTGAAAGTAGTGACCACCAGCGCCGCATTTGCCAACCTTGGTTTGCTTTGGCGCGGCGAAACTCAGTTGCTCGTGGCCAAATCAGACCTAGCAAATTTGGCGGCTGGTCGCCTGCAACAGCCGCTGATTGTGCGTGGCTTAGCCGATTATGACCTTGATTACGCGACTCTTTATGAGCTGTTGCAACAACTGCGGGCCCGTGGCATTCATACACTCGACGGTGGCATGTTGATCGACCGCAGTTTATTTGCCGAAACGCCAGCCAAAGTACCTTTTGATCAGTCGCCGCAAGCCTATTACAACTATCAGCCAGACGCCTTACCGCTTGGCCGCAATATGCTGCAAGTGCGCATCGACAGCCGTCAAGTCGCATCATCCAGCGCGGCGAATGCGACAACCGTGGTGTTGATCCCGCATTGGCCTGGGATTGACGTAAAAAGTGAATTGACGATAACCGATGCGCCTTGTAAAACCGCGAACACCGACGGCTGGCAATGGCTTTATCAACCAACTGCACCGCTTACAGCTGCACCGCTAACAACCGAGACAAAAACCTCGTCTGCACCAACAATTCCCGCCGCAACACTCGTGGTTCGCGGTGATTTTCCTCGGAATTGTTTGTTGGAGCGTTACCAAGCCGTGTTTGATAAAGATGTCACACTAGAATTGGCGCTACGCACCAGCTGGCAGCAACTCGGTGGCACTGACTTTGGCGCTGTGCAATTTGGCAAAACTCCAGACAACTATCAATTGCTGGCTCGACACCATAGTCGACCATTACCGCAACTCGTTCATCAACTTAACAAAGAATCCGATAATGGTCTGGCGCAGTTATTGTTTCAGCGGCTGGCAAACCCGAGCAATCAGGCGAACGACTTGAGCTTAGCGCAGGCCGAACAACAAGTGCTGTTATGGCTCAGCCAAAATCAAATCAACACCAAGGGCATGCAACTCGAAAACGGTTCTGGTTTATCGCGTACCGCGCAAATTTCCGCGGAGCAACTAGCCGCTATTTTGGCATACAACTGGCGACAAGCCTGGGCGCCGGAATTTATCAGCAGTCTGCCATTAGCAGGACAAGATGGCACCATTCGCCAGCGATTTCAGCAATCGCCAGTACTAAATCAAGCGCGGCTTAAAACCGGCACGCTGCGAAACGTCACGGCGATTGCTGGTTACGTCTGGGATCAACAGCAACGGCCTTATGTATTTGTCGCCATCGTTAATGCCAACAACGCCAGCAGCGCTGGACGGCCGCTGCTCAATCGCTGGGTGACTCAACTCGTCCAAAGCAATTAAGCAACAGCCGCGCCGGTATTCATCACCGACTCCGGCCTGTCCCACCAGCCTGCGGGCCTAGCACGCCAATTCATCATCTTAAACGCGCCAAGTCCCCGCATGCTCTCGTAATTGTTGTTCGATAGCCGAAAGCTTCGCTTCAAAAACTCGGGCTCTGCTGATGGCGGTTGTGGCATCAATCATTTCAAATTGACAGTAATCACCCGGTAAGGCTTGACCAAGCCATACTTGCGACTGGCGACACAAAGCACCCAGCTTTGGATAACCCCCCATGGTTTGATGATCTCGTAGCATCACGATCGGCAAACCATCAGGCGGAAGTTGCACTGAGCCAACACACAATCCTTCGGAGATTAAATTCATTGGCGGCATCTCAAGCGCATGGCCTTGCAACCGCACCCCCATCCGATCTGCCGCCGGTCCGACTCGGTATATTTGCGCGTAGAAACTGGCTAACTGTGAGGTTAATAACTCGGCTTGAGCGCCCTGCACCAAGGCTAGCCGACGAAAACGACGATGCCGATAGTGCCAAACATAGGGGATGGATAAATCGCCATAAACCCGGGAAGGTTGGTATGGCAACAATTGCCCAGCAGCAAGCGGCCCACCACTAAACTGCTCACGTAATACGGTCGAGCGACTGCCTAGAATTTCTGGCGTTTGCAAGCCAGCATGCACCGCTAAATAACAACGGGCACCTTGTCGATTGGCATATCCGATATCAATCACATCACCAGCAAGCAGCTGGATCCGCTTATACCGGGATTGAGCTACGCCATTGATTGCAAATGGTAAGTTTGCACCAGTAAGCGCAACTACACACTCGGCCTGCGCCTGCGCGCGAAAACCACCTAAGCCAATTTCCAGTAACGCCGCGTGCGCAGGATTATTGACCAGCGCATTTGCCAGCCGCGCAGATGTGGCATCAAGCCAACCCCCTTCGGTGACACCGACCTTGGCAAAGCCACGTCGCCCCGCATCTTGCACCTGCACTAAAGCATGTGCCTGTTGGATTAAAAAACCATGCTGTTGATGGTTCATGACTGCCACTCGCTGATTTCTCCGCCTAAACGGAAGAATTCCGCACGCTCTATTGCCACAAACTGCACCTCATCGCCGACTGACATTGGCATCACGGGTTGTTTGTGCAAATCAAACATCGGGATCGGGCAGTTGCCAATAATATTCCAGCCTCCTGGTGAAGCTGCTGGGTAGACCGCAGTTTGACTACCGGCAATACCGACACTGCCTTTGGGCACTCGCGCACGTGGCGTCGCTAATCTTGGTGTCGCAATTGGGGCAGGCACATCGCCTAAATAGGCAAACCCCGGTGCAAAACCTATGGCATTTACTTGATAACGTTTCGAACTATGGTTGTGAATAATTTCAGCAATACTAAGCTGATGCAGACTTGCCAAACGCGCTAAATCTGGCGCAACTTCCGCCGCATAATAGCAGGGCAGTTCAATCAATTGGCCAAGCCGTTGACCTGGCGATAAATGCAGTGGCCACCACTGATGGATGCGCGAGGATAAACTGGCATGGTCGGTTTTTAACAGATCAAACACAATGAGCAGTGACGTGGCTGCCGGGACTAATTCAACAAGATCATCGCCACAATGCTGCTGCAATAACGCACTCGCAAACTGGACCGCCGTCAACGCCCGAGGACTTGGACTTGTAGCCAAATACCACATCAACGCTTGCTCGCCTTGAACCACCAAATGCGGACATGATAAGTCCAATAACTCGGGGCTTTCCGGCAACATGGCGGCAATTGTTTGCTTTTTGCTCATGCACAACATCCTTTGGTGGTGCGTCGGGTAGCGCCAATGCGGCCATCAACGCAAGCCAACGCAAGCCAACGCTGCATTCAGCGCGAAACCCAGTTATAGTGGCAACTTGCCATTTAGGGAGTTTATCTGTCGATGATACGTCAAGCCAGCGCTTGCTGCCTATCGCTGTGGTTAACACTTGGGTTAAGTTCTTGCGTGCAAACACCAGACTATCTGGTGAGCGAGCAACATCAATCGCAAAATCATAACCAGCGCATCCGCATGGTGGTACTACATTACACCACAGGTGATTGGGGCGACTCGCTCAGGGTATTAACTGAACCCAGCGATCACCCCGTCAGCGCGCATTATCTGATCCCCGAGCGGCTAGATCCGAGTTACCCCGTCGACGAAGTGATGAAAGTGTACCAATTAGTGGGTGAACAACAACGCGCTTGGCATGCCGGTGATAGTCGTTGGGAAGGTAAAACCAGTTTAAACGATCAATCGATTGGCATTGAGCTGGTGAATCGCAGCCAGTGTTACGCCGGCGACGACGGCTTTTGTTTGACGCCGGATTTCGACCCCGCGCAAATGGAGTTGCTGGCAAAACTATTAAAAGATATTTTGCGCCGTCATCCAGAAATCACCGCAACCCGCGTGCTTGGGCATAGCGACATAGTGCCAGAACGCAAACAAGATCCAGGCCCACGTTTTCCTTGGCAATGGCTAGCACGCCAAGGGATTGGCGCTTGGTTTGACGATCAAACCGTGCTGAAATACTGGCAATTACTGCCAGAAAAACCGCCAATTAGTTTGGTACAACAAGGCCTGCAGCGATATGGCTACGGCATCGAAATCACCGGCGAGCACGACCAACAAACCAAACTTTATCTGATGGCATTTCAACGCCATTTTGTGCCGGATCAAGTGCATGGCAACGCCGACAGAAAAACCGTGGCTATTTTATTTGCCTTGTTAGAAAAGTATTTCCCGCAATCGCTGAAGACCAAGGAATTGCAACTGCCAGCGCCTACGAACAGCAATTAGCCCAAGCTGCGCGTAAGCACACATCTGGACATCTCACACTTAGCGCTAAAAGCGCAGTCTCAGAAACAACAAAGCCAGTCACAAGACTGGCTTTGTTTTGCCGCAGACCGATTATTGACCGGTGATCAGCATATACGCAACGATACCGATTAACACTGGTGATACCACCGCCGCAAATAAGCGGAAGGCGTGCACAAAATGCGCATGCACTTCATCAACCAACACTTCTTTAATCGATGGCCAAATCCGCCAGCCAACAAACACGGCGGCAAACATACCCCCTAAAGGCATCAATAAGTTCGATGCGACAAAGTCCATTAAATCAAACGGGGTTTTGCCAAAGACTTTTAAATCTTCGCTCATCGAACCAAAAGACAGTGCCGCCGGAATACATAACAACACATAGTTGCTGATGCTGACGATTAAGGTTGAAGTTCTGCGTTCAACACCGTATTCATCAATTAAAAACGCCACTGCTGGCTCTAAAATTGAAATTGATGAAGTGACTGCGGCAAACAGTAACAACGAGAAGAAAATCAGTGCTAACACCTGACCACCAGCCATTTGCGCGAATAATGCTGGCATGGTGATAAAGGTTAAACCTGGGCCAGCCGCTGGGTCGACGTGGAAGGCAAATACAGCAGGAAGAATCATTAAACCAGCAAGTACGCTCGCCATAGTCGCTAAAAATGCGATCCACAAACCAGCGCTTACCACTTTAGTGCCAGTGCCCAAGTAAGAGCCGTAGGCAATCATTAAGCCTGCACCAACTGATAATGAGAACACCGCTAAACCAAGCGCATCTAGTACCATCTTGAAGGATAATTTGCTCCAATCAGGCGTGATAAAATACATCACCCCTTCCACAGCACCCGGCAGTGTTAAGCTGCGATATACCATAAACAACATCAATGCGAATAATGCTGGCATCAGAATTTTACAAATACGTTCAATACCCGCTTGCACACCAGCAATGACGATGGTCGCTGTGATAGCCATAAAGCCAGCGGTGTAGAGTAATGAAGCTTTTGGATCAGCAATGAAGTTTGTGAAGGTATCACTCAGCACTTTAGCGTCAGTGGTTAAAATGTCACCTTTGACAGCTTCCACAATGTAAGCAATGGTCCAGCCACCAACCACACAGTAGAAACCTAAAATTAAATAGACGCAGAGCACTGATATCCAACCAGCAACATGCCACTGACCTTTACCTAATGCGCGATAGGCTGAAGTTGCAGATTTTTTCGCACTACGACCAATTAACATTTCTGCAAGCATCATCACGACACCTACAGAAAACACACAGGCTAGATAAACTAATAAAAAGACACCGCCGCCATTGGCGCCAGCGACGTAGGGGAATTTCCAAATGGCGCCTAGGCCAACTGCTGAACCCGCGGCGGCTAAAATGAAGCCGATACGTGAACCCCAGCTACCGCGCTCTGTAGAGGTAT
>JACCEA010673164.1_pt1 | contig 13316 bp, 18 predicted proteins | sample 7449851 | NCBI WGS metagenome assembly JACCEA01 (sample SAMN15323453, study PRJNA562643) | freshwater metagenome | isolation source: river surface water | place: USA:Blue River Watershed | collected 2017-08-18 | reverse complement strand
AGGGACTTGGAGGCCATTGTATGGAAGGGAAGAGAAAGAAAGGGAAAGAAAGGAAACTAGCAAATAGAGGAAAGAAGAGACCACACATCAATTGCTCATCGTTTCATCTTTCAATTTTTTCAGTTATACAAAGATAGTTCAAAAATAACTTACCTACAAACCTGCACAAACCTGCAAACACACTCATATATTACTTCAGATCAGCAAGCAGTTTCTCAATCTTCTTGTTGGTAGCCTTGAGATCCGCCAGGTCATTTTCCAGCTCTGCATAGGTTGGATGGGACGGCTCATATGTATCTGCAAGTTCTGACTCAATGGATTCAATCTCGGGCTCAACCTTGCTCTCAAGTAGGTAACGGATGTCACTTGCAGCATTTGGGAGCACACTCAGATCCTCAGCTGTGACGGAGTCCGTCTTAATTGCACGATATAGCTCATCATAGTAGTTATCCACATTTGTGTAGTCCTCTCCGTCCACTAGAGTGGACTTGCAGTCTAGATCCGCTGCAAGACGGAGAAGCTGCAGGTACTTGCCGAAAGAATCAATGCGAAAGGAAGCAGTAAAGGACATTTTGGAAAGGAAGGGAATACAAGGATAGAAAGGAAAGAGCGCACAAAGCATCATGACACTTTCGGCAGGCTTCAATTTTTTTCACGAGGCGTGAACCCATGACTAATCATAGCCTTTTTGACCCAGGACCCCTTCCATGAAGAAGCCCACCTTTTCTTTGAGATGCCGTTGGAAGAGGAGACCCACAAATTCCATAATGGGACCGCCTTCTAATTCTTTGAGGCGGTGGTGTTCATATCCTCCTAACCCTTCCAAAGGAAAGGGGATGCGTTCCACCACATTTCGCAAGAAATAAAACACAAGAGCATATACAATGACATGGGCAATCAAGCTCGCAGTTAAATACAGTTTGCGAACCTTGCCATCTTTGATGTAGTCCTCTTTACGAAACTCACCATACGCCATATCAAATGCACGGGCAACGAATATACCAATGAAAAAGTAGATGGTTGTAACATAGGCGATGCCACTGCTTTTTGCAATAAGGAACGGGAGAGTGTAACCGGCCATCCTTCTATGAAGTCTGGCCGGAAAAACAAGTTAGAACCATCCAATTAGAAATATAGCATGCCACGCACCCGACGGGGGCGTCAAACGCCCTTTGCACTCACAAAACTTCACAGGCTACTATCACGTCTGGATGTAGAAAAAGACGCAATTCTGGCACATCCTCCAATAGTAGCCACAAAAATCGCCGAATTTCATTCCATTGCCGACAATCTATTTGGACCCATGTTGGTAACTAGATATCGCCAGGCAAATCTGGAAAGGCCCACACTACACGGATCTCTCCAGGATTCCACCGAATATTTCCTAGATGAACTGAAACGCCAACAGGTTTATAGGCCGCATGAATTTGTGTCAGAAATAGAGGGATATACAGATTTGCCCAATCATTTTGTGGCAGTTGCACCCCATGTAAAAGAAGCCGTGCATGACAGTGGGCTTTCTCCTACAACAATTCATCCCTCCCTTTGTATTCTTATAAATCCAGCATCGTTTTTGGATCCAGGATCTCGTACAAGCGAAAAGCCCTGTGACGAACCCTTTGGCTTTCGCACAGCACAAACGCTAGAAGAAGTTGGTTTCCCATACATTAATAACATATATGCAAGTCTGCACAATGGCATATGTAAGGCAACATATACCTATAAATTATCCCAGCAAGCATTTGATTCTAGTGCACCGCCTCCTTATTTTCAAGGCAATGCTACAAAAAACGCATGGTTTAACACGTCCCAAGTGCAATCCCACCATGATGCCGCAAACCTTTATGTTTTATGTAAGGAGTTGGGGGATACCTTGCAAGCGATATATGCAAAAAACCGATCCGAATACACTTTGCTTCCCAATCAGGTATGTTTATTCACGAATGATGTGCCTCTGACATACCGATGTATTCTGTTGCAAGTTCCCGCCTGCTTAGCAAAAAGGGGAGCATCTCATAGGAAGACCTTTCATTATCATCCTGCAATGGAGAGTATAAAGCACCGATGGCAGGAAGCCCATCTTCGCGCTTTACTGGATCATAACCAGGATGCAATGAATGAAATAACGCGGGTGCTGAATCACGGCCAATATTATACAGTGGATAGAAGTGTGCGATTTTCACCAACATCTCGGATTGCCCGATTTTTGGAGCAATGTTTGCAACAGATTCGCGAGACGACCCAGCGATTCCAGGCGATTCCACCGCACAGCATGAATCTTCCACGGTATGCCAAACTATCACGCTTGTTCAGAGCATGTCGCTTATTTAATCAACGTGTTGTAAATGAGACAACGCAATCCCTATTCATCAATCCATCACCCAGTTCTCGTATATTTCCAGGTGGATTTGGTGGCTTTTTAATTCTGGCGCAGCAACAGACTGGCGGATTTGTTAGGGATGCGGAACAAGTGGAGGTAACGGGGGAATCGCCGACCTACACCAAGAAATCCCCCATAGATTATACACAAATAGATCCCACACAAGAAGATGCATATCCCACACATCTGTATGTATTGCATGGGATATGGAAACAACTCTTTCTACAACATCCTGACTGGACAGATACATTCCTGCGATTTCGCACAGAAGATATCCATGCAAAGCTCGTTCTCTTCTTTGGATATGCAGAAATGCCCATATGGTCAGAGGACTTCCTTAAAACTATCATAAATGCATATGATGCCAACAGAATGCAAATGACACATTCAGAATTTGCCGACCTATATGAACCGTTTTGCCACGCAGCGAAAGAAGGAGATTGGGAATGGGATTTGTTGGAAACGCAGGTAGAAAAACCGGATATGGCGGCCGTGTTGGCATCTCTGGAACCCACATATACACGCGGAAAAACACGAAAGAGAATGCGGTTGCTTTACAAAAATTGCCGAGGAAGTCCAGGATTGGATGCGGAGGGCTCTAATCGTTGAATCCACCAATGATCTCGTGGAGGACTTTATCTATGGGACCGTCTGTAAGACGATTCGTGCGACAATGGGCTCACAATCTATAACCGGTTAATGCAGAAGCAACTACATAGCCATGACCGAATGGTCTACGAGAATCATTAAGTTTTTCTGTAAGGAGTTCAGGCGTGACTTCAAGACAAATAGGATCCCCATCCTCGGCACGAGGTCCATCAAAGTCATATATAACGATTGATGCACCTTCTTCTAGTCTCTTTTTCCATAAGGAAAGTGATTCCTTTCCTTGTAGCAGAGCCATATATTCCTTTACATAAATCTCTTTGCGAGATGTGATGTAATCTCTTACTGTGCCATCGTAGTTTGAATGAAGTACCCGCAGGCCCTTGGCCTTAGGGTACTTTCTCTTACCTTCTTTCAGGTTCTTCCACCAGTCAATATGCTTCTTCTGATCTTCGGCACTCATACCTTCATAGATTTTACCGGATTGCCAGTAGTTTTCAAAGCAATAGAAGCCTTTGTACCCACCAGGTATTTCAGACATGGGACTAAAGTCACGGCGTTCCTTAGAACTCTTGGACTGTGCAGAAGTAACATTAAGGACTACGGAGCCATCAGGTCTTGGCGCCCACTTACCACGCATATTCATAGCGGAAATATAGAGAGGCATGTTGGAAATGTAGGGAATCAAGGAAAGGAAGGGAAAGGAATAGGAATAGGAATAAGAATAGGAAAGAATAGGAAACCAACAATCTTACTGTACATAAAGGGTTCTTCAATTTTTGTGTGAAGTTCTGGAATGGGAGTGTCACACTTGCAGCAAGAGTCCATATAAGTGAGGTGGTGCTTCAAGTGTGACACCTCATTCCCATTTAAAAATACAAAAAACAGCCAAACGCCAAACTCACGGTTGAAAGATGCTTTAAAAATGTAGGAAGTTATGGAATGTTGTAGCATTATAGGAGTGGCCACTTGCGCCAAGTGTCCATATAAGTGAGGAGGTGGCGCAAGTGGCCACTTTTCTTTGCAATTTAGTTTAATGATTTCCATAGATTTGTCATAGATGGATATATAGATATGTCATAAAATCTTTCTCTTTTTCCATCTTTGCTTTTTCTTATTGCCTTTTTCTCAACAACGCTACCAGACCATCCAGCAAACGCCTGTTTCACTATATCGGCTGCCTGCATAAATTCAGATTCCTTCTTCTTTCCTCGCGTTTCTCGCAACCCCAGACCTTTCCTCAGGATCTCTTCCATTTCCAGGATGCGTGGCGCGATCCTACTAAATTCCTCATGAGTCCAGGATTTTTCAACACAGGAATGGTCAATTCCTAGCACACCACATAGTTCCTTCATAGTTTTCTGTCTCACCAACCCTGTTTTGGCTTGCTCGGCATAGCGAGCATCTGCTTCGGCACGCCAGGCAGCTTCAAGATTCCGTTGTTTATCATGCATGCGGAGGGTTGGGGAGGGTATAAAATTGCATTTTTCAGAATAAAACGAGTATATATGATATAAATTGTGACATAAAAATGCATAGCGGATAGTTGCGGATAGTTTGGAGGGTTTTGGCAATCAGCCAGGAAAATATGAATTTCCTAAATTTTTGGGATTTCAGGAATGGAAATATGAACAAACTATCCCCTAAATTGCTTGTTTTTATGACCTTAATTAATTTAATGTAATAAATCCTATAGTAATGCCAAGAGAGACAAGGGGGATAGTTTGCATTTTTAACCCTCCCCTAACCCTCCTCAACCCTCCTCAACCCTCCTCAACCTTCCCTAATTATACTACAAGTCATTTGCTATGAAATTATTCTTATATATTTTCACGATCAATTACATACGAGTTGTGGGTTTTATTGCATATCTTTGTAACACCTTTGATTGTTTTTATCTCCTTTCCAAACGCAGTCATGGTCTTATTATTTCTATTATTCATTTTTGCGATTCCAATCTAAATAAGAATCATATAAGTCAGCAGCCTTTATTTCAAGCGTATTTGTTTCAGATGTTTCAAGCAACTCTTCTAAAAAGCAATAGAGTTCAGGCATAGATGCCGCACGCATTTCGCGCATATATTCGGTTTGCGGAAGATCACTCCAATTGCGTCCACTAATGTCTCGATGTTTCAGGAACCAGTAAAAGGATGCCACAACATCCGAATTATCCATTGCGGCCGCTAACCCGCGAAAATACTCGGCATTCTTACATTGTTCATCACTTGCTTCCACGCCAAAGAAGCGGTAAGCAAAACCCACGATTGAAATAAGACATGATTTTATAGGAAGTTCTAAAATTATGTACTAAATGCGATATAATCTGAAATGGTGACGCTTGTGTGACGCTTGTAGAGTAGATGTGACGCTTAATTTCACAAACATAATATTTCATTTGTGAAATTATGTACTAAAATGCGATATAATCTGAAGTGGTGACGCGTGTGACGCTTGTGAAGCGATGGCTCATGTTCCCCTTGGGCAAAAGTCACATGGTCCTCATTCTCTCTGGACTTTCTGTAAGAGTAGAGGTATAATAGAATTAATTTAAGCGTCACATAAAATAAAGTATTACATAATCATGATATAAATCCTAAAAAGACCAAAATGCTAAGCGTCACACAAGCGTCACATCCTACCATACAAGCGTCACATAAGCGTCACACAAGCGTCACAATCGTAAATTGTTATAGGAACTTTAAAATTTATAAAATTTTCCATCCCTCAAGTGTTGTTTTTCTATACCATCAATCTTAATGATTTCCATCCCAAACTTCCTCAAAGATACAGCATTTACACCAGCAGATCTACACCATTCTTTATATGCATTATACAAGTCAGAAGCACCAAACTCCTTCTGATCACCTTCCTTTATGAATTCAACGAACTGGTTCAAGTCAGGTTCACATGCGTATTTCCATTCACGCATCATGGTTGTTTCAGGCGGATTACACCAATCCCGCTCCCCAATATTTCGATTAGAAAGAAAACTGTAGAACTCCTTAACAACTTTTGGATCCTTGAGAATGACCTCTGCCAGATGTTGGAAGTATGCAAAATCACGAACTTTCTCACCACTTGCCGCAACAGCAAAGAATCGCCTTTCTTGCGGATGAATTTTGAATGGAATTGTATTATTAGAGCTAATAACAAAATGATTATAGTTCTTTATGAGCGTGTTTGTATCACGCCCTTTCATTTGAATGGATGCATGTGCATCCGTAATATAATTTTTGAGCTGCTCCACAAAAGCCGGTGTAATTGCACAATCATTCCCTTCTTCAATATGATACATGACGCGATTTGCACGACTACTGTTGAATGCACCAAATAAGTCAATGTGTGGCCGAACAGTCTTGAAATACGCTGACATTCCCAACACTTGTGTGCCAAACCAATCAAAAATCAAGTCTTTCCCTGCACCATGAGGCCCAATTAGTACAATACAAATATGTGTAAGACGCCCTGGTCGTTGAATACAAGACGCCCTGGTCGTTGAATACAAGACGCCATCCAATCTAGCAGAAATTCCAATGCATCCCTAGATTTCCCACATACTAGCTCCAAATGGTTGAGAATTGGTTGAATGTTGCCACCACCTTCAGGTAGATGAGAAGCGGCAAATCCAGTAAATGTATTAAAAACACTCGCAGGACATTCTGTGGCATCCACAAAATATCCCGTTTTTGAATAAGTGCGAATGTATTCATCTCGTAGCCACATAACAATAAACGGATACTTCTTCTCCTCGTCTAGAAATACGCCACTGTTCATATCCACAAGCTGTTGCCGACTGTAATGCACCCATGTATCATCAACAAGCACCATGTATCCAGGTGGATTTAAAACGCGAAATGCCTTCTTTTCAAACTCCACTTTCCGCAATTCATACGCTGCCAACAATTCAGGATCATTCCAGTCCCGTGTAGCACCCGTTTGTCTTGTCACAATTGTTGCATCATCGGGTCGCAGGATTTTCCATATCTTTTCTGCACGCACTTTGCCCAGATTCCGCGATTTATGTGTGTAACAAAATATTGTTCCATGGTTTCGCTGCACAAAGAGACACGAGTGGTCATGTTGTTCGTGATGTTCTGTAGGTTCAACAAGACATTGATTTGTGTTTCGTATAAGTTTATATCCCGCTTCATATTGATTTATAGCCCATTTTGCATTGTCAAGCTGTAGTATTTTACTAATTGTGGAATTGCGTTCCAGTACAGCATCGTCGTCTTCCTCTTCATGAACAACCGGTTTGCGAAGGGATACAAACTGTTTCCAGGCATCCAGATTATCTTCTTTTAGCATTAATACTAGGGATCCCATTCCTACTGGATTTCCAACAGTCTTGAACGAATTCCACACTCGCTGACATTCCTCAGCATTGTATTTGGAACTGGAACGACTCCACGAATCCCATAATGAAAATGCGTAGCCTTCATTCTTCAATATCATGCCACACCGAATCCAATCGGGATACGAATCGGCACGTGTAGGAAGCAGTGAATTAAGAAGAAATTGAACGGATTCTTCAGGAAGTTTTGTACCACTCCAAACTATGCTGGGTTCCCCCGTCTTTCCAGCACTTAATGCTTCTGTAGATCCGCTGCGTTTGGTTACGGATGGAATTAGCTCTTCCCATTCTTCGGCACGTTCGGAAAGACAGTGTATTTCCTCACCACCAACACGGATGCTCAAATCTTCAATGGAATACATGGATGCATTTACCGGCATAACAACCAAATTTCCCTCTTCTTGAAAGAATGATAAGGTAGGCATGTAGGGATCACGGTCAGGTTTTGAACAGCCTAACAAATACCATGCATTCTTTTCAACTACCGATTTATCATATACATCTTCTGGTTTATTACGGACATATTCAAGTCCAAATGCGTTTTGCAGAAAATGTTTTTGAAGCACGTAAATTCTAAATTTATGTTGATCAGCATAAGATATACAGACCCCTTTCCCAAGAATATGAATGCCATCTTTGACACGTTTTCCATATTCAATTGTAGGGGATGGTTTTTCACTCACAATATACTCAACACCTTCTGCCATAGTTGTTCCGAAAAAATAGACTAAAGCGCCATGCACCATATCCACAAACTGTTCAATTTGTTCAGGTGTATATTGGCGTGTATGAAATCGCGGAATTTCTGGATATTCAAAGTCCAAATCAATGAGTAATGGACCTGATGCAAGTCCTTCACGACCCTCCAAAATATGCGGAGATGTCGTTTCGTTAGCAATTAGACGATATAGCTCATTAAGACGATCTTGTGGTATGTTGTATTTTCCATTAGGAGATATTGATAAATGGGTATAATTCTTGGAAGACTTGTGGGATTTCAAGAATTGGGCAAGGGACATTTGGGGGTGTTTCTGCAAGGGTCCGGGGATTTAGTTTGCGACCGCAAGCGCAACTGATTCTTTAGCTTTTTTATCGGCAACTTTGCGTTTATACGCTTCACGTCGTTTTGCATTAATTGCATCCTTATTTCTTTCGTAACTTTTTAGTGCTCTTGCACGGTGTTTTTCAGGATTTTCCTTGTCACGTTGATGTAGTTTTTTTAGAGCATCTTTATTTTCCTCTTCTTTTGCCTGTGCAATGATGGCCGGTAGATCGGCCTTGAGTTTGCGGAGTTCTTCCAGCTCCGCCCTGGTCACTGTAACGAGTTCTGTATCGGCCATGCTTGGGGTTTTGCTATAGGCCGACATTTAAATGACCAACTCTTACCAGTGTATGTCATATATTTTGCCAGAATGATATTTGATTTTTGCATTATCAAGCAGAATAGAGAATGCAGTGCCAAATGGCTCATTTCGTTCCAATGTTTCTATATATCTTTCTATTTTTCCCCTAAACCTTTCATGCAAATCCAGTTCAATCGGAAGATGTTTGGAAGAGATGGAATATGTGTTTCCCCATTGCTTTGGCACTAAACAGTCATTGATATAGTTAGTATTTTTCCAATCAATTTTAAGTGGTTTGCATTCAATTACTGAATATATAGATGGGTCATTAATTAGTGCAACTTCAACAGACGATCCATTTTCAATGGATGTAAACCATCCATCAAAGTGTTCAGCCTGCAATTTATTTGCAAATGTATACAATGCATTATTTTGAGTTTTTGCCAAATTGTTTCCAGCAAATAAATTTAATGATGAAAATATCCTTACATTGCGAATTTCTTGAATCATGAATAATAATTTAACATCACGCTTTAATTGCACAGATGCAACATATGATTCATTACTATTATGCCATTCAGATGGATGAATACTTAAAAATAACATGGGTTTGTCGCTTCTATATGAAAATGGTATTGCATTTGTATGGTATAAAACGGTTCCTTTTTTAAGAATCATACTGCCATAGGATTCATAAAGCTGCGAGGGTTTCATTTTACGAGTTCCGGGCGATTTTGCCAATCGTGATGATTTACGGGTTTTGGACATTCTTTATTATGATCACTTAAAAAATTGAATCCCCTTTCCACTTTTGTAAATAATCCGCGTCTTCCTTCCTTTCCTATGCCTGGCATTGTTCCTTCCAAGAATTCCGCATTTCGCCTCGTCAAACCCCTACCGGAACCCAAGATGGAGAAACCGATTACCACTCCTCCCACGAATCCCCATGGATTCGCCTGGCGCACTTACACGGAGTCCCATATTCGCCAATCGCTTCGCACAGATCTCCAGAAACGCAATATGCTTCTTGCAGGCCTTCAGCGAATGGATAGCAAACTAAGCACATACAAAGTGCTAAACAGTGTGGCAAAATACAAGGATTATATGTTTCTACTGGAGCAGAAAAAGATCCTGGAGAAGAATATGAAGGATTTGGACCACAAGTTTGAGATTCACAGGGATTATCAGCTCTACACCAAGTTCAAGCACTAACGCGTTTTAGCAGTATTTTTGCATTACCAAATCACGCAAGCAAAAATAGTTTTTGCTATTACCATTTTGTAGTATTGTAGTATGCATATGTATTATTCGGACTCTGTAATACTCACGGGATTCTTGAACCATCCCTTGAGCTTTCCCAGCATATCAGGCGTGAGCGGAATCTCGCATTTGCCCCTAGGAGGTAGAGCAGTAGTCACCTTGTTCTCGCAGATCCGAATTCTCTCACCGGTCACTTCATTAACCATGACAAAGGGAGCGAAGCTTGCAACCATCACATCATACCCCTTTTCATCATTGCGAAGTGCGTTGGAAGTCTTCAGAGTCCATTCAGCAGGATTCCATGTGCGACTGGGACTCTTTGCGGATGCTAGAACATAGGTAAAGTTGCCATCGGAGTTGCGGGTGCCCTCGCGCTCCACTAACTGGAGTGCCTTCTCACCACGGTTGCGATAGACAAAGTAAAGGAAAGTAACTTGGCTCATTGTAGAAAGGAAAGGAAAGGATTGAAATAGGAAAGGGAGCACGGAAAGGATAGGAAGCACACAAACTCGCCGACACCAGCTGTGATGTTTCAATTTTTTCCGAGGTTCGCTCTGCTCACAACACAGGATTCACCCTTGGCACCTATTGACCCTACATACGATAGCTACAGCAATCTCATAAAATGACATTCCTGTGACACTTTTATACTAATCCCAATAGCAACCCAAGTATATTCCTGCATGGGACTTTTTTGGGATTTCGGTGTTTTGGGGGTTTTTGGTCCGTCATTTAAACTTATGTGACACGATATGGACTAAAATGCCTGGACTATATCTGATTCGCTACACTAGTGGAATCACCAAACTCATTAACTTACGGAATGTATGTGCTGTATCTCTTCAGTCAAGGCGAATTACATTTCAATACAACTTCCCGTGCGTAACGGGGGAGAATTTTTATGCGCGTGTGGAGTCGGCACCTGCATATGAAATGCTGGACAAGCCCACGGAAGAAGATGCGGCAAAGGAATTTGAGGCTATCCGAAAGGAGTTTGAGCGGCTTGAGTAAATGTGTTGGGGTTTCGCTCTGCTCGCCGTCCAGGTGTGTCACTGGTGCTTCTTGGTTCGCTCTGCTCACCGTCCAGCGTTGCCATTGGGATCCTTTGCCATTACATAAAAAATTCCACAGTATCTCATGAAATGGGATGCCTGTGACATTTCTATACTCATTCCAAGACATACCAAGGGCGTGCCTGGATGGGACTTTTTGGGGATTTCGGTGTTTTTTGCGATTTAAATCTATGTGGTGTTTTCTATACTAAAATGAATAGTTCAAGAAAAGTCTGTGAACACTCGTTGCGATGGATTCTAGCTATGCGAAAAAACAGTCACATTCATGGATATAACTCAAACCGAATGTGTCCTAAAACACATCCTGAAGTCTTTGGGGATCTTCATAGTGATTTTGGACATAGCGGCGGATCATTTAATTGGACTATTAAACAATCAATTCTAATTGATAAAATTGGATTGGATGCCTGGATAGCTACGGACAATGCAATGGGATATGGCGCGCATTTGGATAAAGTATTTGGCAGCATGTTTGGCGTTAAGTAGGGGTTGCGGGGTTCGCTCTGCTCACCGTCCAGGGTTGCCCTTGGGATGTCTTGATTCCGCATACACTTGCCACAGGATCTCATGAAATGGGATTCCTGTGGAATTCCTATACTCTGCCCAAGACATATCAAGGGCATGCCTGGATGGGACTTTTTGGGAAATAGGCAAAAATTGACATATGAATTTTTCCCTAGAAATGCGGGTATATACAATGAGCGTTTTAGACACATTTACGCAATTGCGGTCGCATTTGGAGCGTTGTCGGATTTTACTGGACACATTGGCAGCGGAGGAGATGCCGCGGGAAGTGGAAGAGCATATTGCAGCAATGCAGGAATCCGTGCGCACAACTATTATACGAAACATTAAATCCGTTGTGAATTACAAAAACGACAAAAAGATTCCAATCACATCTACATTTCCAGTGGCAGCAGAGGTAATCAAAGAGAGTGTGGGATATTCTGGTGATTTGGAGGTGGCCGATGCTGCAGAAGAAGAATGCAAAAGAAAGACTGCTGTAATTATTTCAGCAAAACGAACACCTGTAAGATATCATATTGATCCAATGCTCAATAAATTGGTTCAAGCATATTGCGAAATGGGAGGTGTATCTTTGCATAAATTAATTAAGCCATTCAAATTGGATCCTCCAAAATTGGAAATGATTGATCTTCTTACATTTATTCAAGAAATCAAGACTATAAGAGAACAGAAAGGAATGTATTCTGATTGTGCAGTTTATGCCCATTTATGCAATTATTCCGCAATTTATGTGGGAATTGCAAGAATTGAATTCAGAGGTCAAACATTTCCAGATTTAAGATCCGCTATTGAATCACGCTTAAATGAACACAGAAATTGGCCAAGCAATGCTGTGAAAGCAAACTGGACGGCACTAAATAAAGTAATCACATGTATGTTTTATTTACCAGGAGATAAAGAAGATGAAAATTTAATTACACAATTATTAACTCATTGTGTAGGCGAAGAAAAAGTGCGTGGAGGAGATCATACATTTATTGGACCATATGATTTCCCATTATCTACAGTATTTGACATAAAATATAAATTGTTAAAAAGATCTTAACTGGTTTAGTATGGTATAGCGTATTTCTGATACAGCAAGAAACAGCGTACAAAATATTATAATGTTTTATAGCGTATTTCTGGAATTTACTATTTTTCCGTATTTCCCGGAAAAACAGAAAAATCGCAAAATCTCTCCAATTTTTCCAAGAATTAATCCAATCTTTAATCCCGGGATTAACAATTGGATTAATTTCTGATAATTTCGGAGAAATTTTGAGAATTTCTTGCGAATTTTTGGATTTTCCGGGATTTTATTGGGAAATATATTTTATACGCTATTTCTTATTTATTATTTTTGTGCGCTATTTCTTGCTGTATCATTTTGTGCGCTGTTTCTTGATTCATCAGAAATACGCCACAATTCGGATCATTAGAAATCGCGCAAAAATACAAGAATGTATAAGTTAATTCATGCATATATAATGCTCAATTTGTTTATTAATGTCAGTACTCGCAGATGAAACATTCTTTGAATTGTTTTTTCTGTTACGGATTGCCACATTTATGTATTCGTTATATCTACGAGTTGCATCTTTTTCTACCTTGGACATTTTAATTGATGCATTATTATTTTTAACGACATCAGGCATTGTTGAAATATGACATGTTCCACAATGGTCCTCATTAGCAAGCTTAACTTTGGTGTGCAGAATTTGCTGGCAGTAATCCACATTCCATCTACCAAGTAACTTTACAGGATCACGCTTGAAAAGGAAAGAAATAGT
>JACCEA012016901.1_pt1 | contig 13321 bp, 14 predicted proteins | sample 7449851 | NCBI WGS metagenome assembly JACCEA01 (sample SAMN15323453, study PRJNA562643) | freshwater metagenome | isolation source: river surface water | place: USA:Blue River Watershed | collected 2017-08-18 | reverse complement strand
TGCACACAGACTCTTCGCATCGTTTTGAGCGAGGTGTTGATTACAATTTGCAGCGTGAAGCGATGGAGCGCGCAACAGAATTGCTGTTGTCGATAGTTGGTGGTGAGGCGGGTCCAATTATTGAGGTGACCAATGAACATCTTCCCCGCACACGACAAGTGACTTTACGTAAAGCGCGCATTGTCAGCGGTTTAAGCCTTGAAATTGATGATGCGCAGGTGGTCGATATTATGACGCGTCTTGGATTGGTATTAGAGACGCAAGATTCCGAAGCTTGGGTATTTAATGTCCCCAGTTATCGTTTTGATATTTCTATTGAGGCCGACTTGCTGGAGGAATTGGCGAGAGTTTATGGCTACAACCGTTTGCCAACCCGTGTGTTGGCGACACCCATTCAAATTGCTGAGCATCCAGAAGCCGATTTACCAGTTTCCACTTTGCGTAGTCAATTAATTGCGCGTGGTTATCAGGAGGCCATAACGTTTAGTTTTATTGAACCTAAACTTTCCACTTTGTTTGATCCCAAGACTGAGCCAGTAGTTTTGCGTAATCCCATCAGTGCTGATCTGGCAGCTATGCGAACCAGTTTGTTGCCTGGGTTGGTCAGCGTTCTGCGCAATAATTTGAATCGTCAGCAGGAGCGTTTACGTTTGTTTGAGACAGGTTTACGTTTTGTTCCTCGTGTGAATGGCTTGACTCAGGAGCACTGCATTGCAGGTTTAATCTATGGCAATCGGTTACCAGAATCTTGGGCTAACTCCCAAGAAGAAGTCGACTTTTATGATCTGAAAGGTGATCTGGAGTCGCTTTTGGATTTGACCGGCCTTGAGTATCGTTTTGAATCGGCTAAGCATGACGCCTTGCACCCCGGCCAAACGGCCGCTATTTATTTGGCTGGGCAGTTGTTAGGCTATGCAGGGGCATTACACCCCAGTCTACAGCAGTCTTTGAATATTCCCGGAAAAGTCTATCTGTTTGAGTTGACGCTGGATTCTTTGACGAAAACCTCAATTCCTAGCTTCTCGAATCTATCTAAATTCCCGGAAGTTCGCAGAGATTTGGCGTTATTGCTGGATCGGCAGCTACCGGTAGATCAACTCTTGAATGCAGTCAAAACCAAGGCTGGAGATTGTCTTACAGACTTAAAGGTCTTTGACGTATATATGGGCAAAGGCATTGATCCACAAAGAAAAAGTATCGCTATAGGCTTGACCTTTCAGCATCCTTCGCGCACTCTTACGGAAGACGAAATTAACGCTTCTGTGGATGCTGTCGTCCAACATCTGCAGGAGAGGTATTCAGCTAGCCTCCGCTAGGGATAATAACTATGACTGATGGTGCTCTCACCAAAGCAGATCTTGCCGAGAAGTTATTTGAAGAGCTCGGATTAAATAAACGTGAAGCCAAAGAGTTGGTGGAATTGTTTTTTGAAGAGATTCGCTTTGCTCTCGAAAACAACGAGGCGGTGAAATTATCCGGTTTTGGTAATTTTGAATTGCGCGACAAAAGCCAGCGCCCTGGGCGCAACCCAAAAACAGGGGAAGAGATTCCCATCAGTGCACGCAGAGTAGTCACTTTTAAGCCAGGTCAAAAACTTAAGGCAAGAGTAGAAGAATATGTTGGAACCCAGTCATAACGACGAGCTTCCTGTAATCCCCGGCAAACGCTACTTTACTATTGGTGAAGTCAGTGAGCTTTGTGCAGTAAAACCGCACGTATTGCGTTACTGGGAGCAGGAGTTTCCACAATTAAAACCTGTAAAGCGTCGCGGTAATCGTCGTTATTATCAACGTCAGGATGTTTTAACTATTCGCCAAATTCGTAGTTTGCTCTACGATCAAGGCTTCACTATAGGTGGTGCTCGTTTGCAGATGACAAGCGAGCCTAATTCTGCCACCGATGATTCAAAATTGAATCAATTAGTTGGCCAGATGATTGGTGACCTTGAGCAGTTATTGAAATTGCTTTCCTCTCGCTAAAACTTGTTCTAGAGCGAAGCTGGGATCAGCAGTTTCTGTAGATCCTCTTTTGCATTTACCCCCTTATTTTATTCAGCTGAGCTACACCTTTGGGTAGCTCATTGTTTGCTTGCAATGGGGATTTTTTCGGGTATTATGCCCCTCCTTTCGGCTGATACCGGACTGGATTAATCGGAGCGTAGCGCAGCCAGGTAGCGCACCATACTGGGGGTGTGGGGGTCGTGGGTTCAAATCCCGCCGTTCCGACCAGAAGTTTCGTAAAAAATAGCCGGAGGTAACTCCGGCTTTTATTTTGGGGAAATAAAATCGGATTGCACCGATTTTGGGTCAGCTAACGCACACTGCGTTGCCGGGATGTTAGTTCCTTCACTTTGCGTTCTGCGGTATAGAACGCGTCCCTTACAGCGATATGAATAGATTCGTCATCCTGAGTTACAGCAAATGGATGCCCCTTGATATCCAGCTCAATAGAGGCTCTGTACTGTTTACCTTTGTGTTTGTGGTTGTGAGGTGCGTCAAGAACAACGCGGCTTCGAAGAATTTGGTCTGAGTAACGTGTTAATTTGGCTAACTTTTTGGAGATAATCTCGTTAAGTGCAGCAGAAGAATCCAGATCACGATAAACAACATCTACAGCAGGTTTCATCATAAGACTCCTTAGCAGTTTGTTATGAGTTGGCATTTATTCTAGGCAATTTCCCAGTCGAATAGTTCCAAAACTCAATGTCAATATTGAGGGTTCCAATCAAAAACTCAAGCAAATAATTTATTCCCTTAATATCTTTTTGCTCTCTAACTAGCATTTAATGGATTAAGAAGAGCTAAGTGATCTGTAATATTAATGTAACTACTTGAAAATGCATCTGGTTTGGAAAACGGCTCAGGTTTTGCAGTTGATAGTATTTTTATGAGTAATTAGTATTAAATAATAAAATAATTAAACGCGGTTGTTACTTTTTTAAACAGATCAATGGCTTGTTAGTTTTTTCATTATCCCCTTGAATTTAATTGTGTTGCCTACATATACGCAATTGTGAGTGCTCGATTGAGGCTTGCATTTGGCGCCGGATTATTCGGCAAATTTATTTATATTGCTCCTTAGAGGATATTGATATGCGTACTTTTGATTTTTCTCCTTTATACCGTTCTGCAATTGGCTTTGATCGCATGGCTAATTTGTTGGATAACCTATCCCGCAGCGAACAAACTCAACCGAGTTATCCTCCTTATAACATTGAATTAACGGGTGAAGATAAGTATCGAATTACTATGGCAGTTGCCGGATTTGATTCTTCAGAAATTGCCATCGAAGTAAACCAGAGTTTATTAAGTGTTTCCGCGAATAAACCTAATGAAGCGCAAGAAAGAACTTATTTGCATCAAGGTATCGCTGCACGTAGTTTTGAGCGTAAGTTTCAATTGGCCGATCATGTGCAGGTGCAGTCCGCTGATTACCAGAATGGTTTATTGCATATAGATTTACAGCGCATTATTCCTGACTCTATGAAGCCTCGCCGCATTCCTATTGCGGTTAATAATGCCCCTAATGGGTTAACCCACAAAAACGATACACAGGCTGCGTAATTGCTTAAAAAGCCCGTTTTTAAACGGGCTTTTTATTTAATTTGACTCTGGAATAATTTTGCGCGTACTGTTTTGCGATATGCCAGTGGTGTGCTATTTAAATGTTTTTTGAATAAGCAACTGAAATGGCTGGGATCTGGGTAGCCTACTTTATCGGCTATTTCGTTAATAGCGAGATTGGTGTTTTGTAATAAATCTTTTGCGGCGTTGATACGAACTTTTTGTAAGTATTCGTTAGGTGTTTGATCCAATGCATTTTTAAATCGTCGATTAAAGCTGCGCATACTTAAATTGAACTGATTGGCGAGAACTGACAACTGAACGCTACGTTGGTAATTGGATTCTAGCCAATGTTGTATTTGAATAATTTCTTCATCGGGATGTGGTTTTTGTAAGCTATCAAAATAGGCGCTCTTGTCATAAGATTTTCGAATTTCATGCGAAAAATGTTTTTCAACGTGCTGTGCTATCTGAGTTGAAAAAAAACGACCAATAAAATGCACTGTCAAATCAGCAAGAGAATTAACACTCGCTGCACAATAAAGGCTATTGGCTTGTGTAATAAAATATTGTCGCTTGAGTTGTACGTCAGCATAGTGTCGCTGAAATTGATCGAAGTAGTACCAGTGCGTCGTTGCGACCTTTCCGTTTAATAATCCCGCTTCAGCTAAAAAGCACACACTTGTGCCAACAGCACTGATTAATGTTCCGTTTTGATGCAATTGTTTTAGCCAGTCGGTCACAGCCCAGTTTTTTTGGATGGTTGGGCGGGGGTTTCGCCACAGACCTGGTAGGTAGAGCAGGTCTATCTTATGGAAATCAGAGAGTGATTGGTCGGGAATCAGGGTCAATCCGGTTTGCGTTTTGATCGGTGTTCGGTCAATTGCATAGGTGGTAATCCTGAGATGTGGTTTGCGGTTTTTCTGCTGATGTTGGGCAGCACTTTCCGCGGCTAAGAGCATTTCCATGGGTAAGGTGATGCTAGTGGCTAGCATGCTTTCACAAAGTAGAAATCCGACATTTAACATTTCCGTCTATCCTCAAATGCTTGGCTAAAATTCTATAAAATATGGCTAAAAAATAAAAGAAATGATTATTGAATACTTTTAGACTGTCACAATCTTGTCTTAGAGCTGTAATTTGTATGTCGAAAACTCCAAGAGCCTTACCTGTGATTGTCGGATTTGGTGGTTTTAGTGCTGCCGGTCGTGCATCTGGTCATCAGGCCTATCGTCGAATGGTGATTGAAAGTCTGCCTCCAAAAGAGCGTCAGGAAACCTTGGCTGGGCTCGCGGTAATGATGGGATTGGTAACTTATTCGGATGACTATCGTGATGAAAACGGTGTGGTCTTATCTTTAGCTGATATTGAGTCCCGTTTTGGTGAGCAAGTATTACAAGGTACATTGATTCGTCGAATTGAAAAGAACTTCTTTGATGTGGACGCAGCATTTTGGCAAAAAAATGCTGCGTTAGGGGCTGCTGATACGCCTTTGGCTTTTGAGATTCGCCGTCGTGATTTGCCTGAGCCTGTACCTGAGTCTTGGTTGGTTGAGGATATTGACGAGGATAAAGTCAAAGTCACTGCTCCATCAGGCTTGCAGGTAAAATTTGATAGTTATCGTGAGCTGCCGGTGAAGTCGGCAGGGCAGCTGCCCAGCGGTTTTAATCCAGGATCTTTGTATCCATCACATTACCATCCACGAGCATTACAGTTAGCTGTGATAGGAGCCTCTGATGCAGTGCGCTCTATTGGTATTGAGTGGCAACAGATTATTGACTCGGTTAAGCCTGACCAGGTGGCGGTTTACGCCAGTAACGTGATGAGCCAAATGGATGGCAATGGCTTTGGCGGCTTATTGCAATCACGTTTAAAGGGTGATCGTGTCAGTGCCAAGCAGTGTCCTCTTGGGTTGAACACTATGCCGGCTGATTTTGTGAATGCTTATATTTTGGGAAGTGTGGGTCAGACGGGCGCGTTGGTAGGTGCTTGCGCTTCCTTTCTCTATAACTTGCAAGCGGCTGTTGATGACATCACGGCGGGTAAAATTCGTGTTGCAATCATTGGCAATGCCGAAGCACCCATATTGCCAGAAATCATTGATGGCTATTCGACCATGGGCGCTTTGGCCAGTGAGGAAAAGCTTAAGAAGTTGGATAACTCGGAAGTGGCTGATCCGCGCCGAACTAGCCGTCCTTTTGGTGAAAATGCTGGGTTCACTATGGCAGAGGCCAGTCAATACATTGTGTTGATGGATGATGCTCTGGCGATTGAATTGGGTGCCGATATTCATGCCGCTGTGGGGGATGTGTTCGTTAATGCGGATGGCTTTAAAAAATCCATTTCAGCACCGGGCCCTGGTAATTACATTACTATGGCAAAAGCGGTGGCATCAGTGCGTGCGTTGTTGGGTGATGATTCGGTTCGTCATCGCTCGATGATTCAGGCTCATGGTTCCAGTACACCGCAGAATCGTGTGACGGAATCGCAAATATTCGATCAAGTTGCAAAGGTGTTCGGTATTGAATCCTGGCCGGTTGCGGCAATCAAATCCTATGTCGGCCATTCATTGGCCGCTGCCAGTGGGGAACAATTCATTAACAGCCTTGGCATATTTCAATACGGGATTATTCCTGGTATCAAAACGATTGATAAAGTTGCTGATGATGTTTTTGCTGATCGTTTGGTGATTTCCAATAAAGATCAAATTCGTAAACCTGAAGATATAGATGTAGTCTTTATCAACTCCAAAGGTTTTGGTGGTAACAATGCGACAGCCAGTGTGATTGCACCGCACAAAGTCGAGAAAATGCTGACTAAGCGTTACGGCATTGAGCAAATGGCTGCATACAAAACCCGACGCGAGCAGGTTCAAATCAACGCTGCTAACTACAATCAGGCAGCTCTCAAGGGGCAGTTCTCAACGATTTATCATTTTGGTGAGGGGTTGATTGACGAAAAACTGATTCAGTTGGATGACAGCCATTTGCGGTTGCCGGGATTCGCGCAGGCGATAGATTTACCCGATAGCAATCCTTATTCAGACATGAGTTTGTACAACTGATACCAAGTCTATACAAAGGCTCGACTTTCCCTTAGAATGCCGCGCCTTTCGCAATGCATGGCTGGCCTGTGCTGCGATTTACCCTTTTCACTGGAGCTGAGGCTCTGATAACTACAGGAACATACCTCAATGGTTACTATTCGTTTGTCTCGTGGCGGTTCTAAAGCTCGCCCTTTTTATCATTTAACTGTTACCAACAGCCGCAGTGCTCGCAATGGTCGTTTTATTGAGCGTATAGGTTTCTTCAACCCGATCGCCCGTGGTCAGGAAGAGACACTGCGTGTTGACCAAGACCGCTTGCAATACTGGGTTGGCCAAGGCGCCCAATTAAGCGAGCGTGTTCAGAAGTTGGTAAAAGACAGCAAAAAAGCGGCTTAATTACGTCAGCCTGCGGTATGTCGTCTGAAAAATCCAATCTGGTCAATGTCGGGCGGCTAACTGCAGTTTACGGTATAAAAGGCTGGTTGAAGGTGCATTCCTATACTGAGCCTCCTGAGAATTTGTTTGAGTATCACCCCTGGTTGTTAAAAACACGCCACGGAGTCAAGCAAGTTGAGATAGATGAGGTACGCCCGCACGGTGATGCCTTTGTTGTACATATAGTAGGAATTGATGATAGGGATGAAGCCGCGACCTATACCGCTGTTGATATAGCTGTAGAACGCGATTTACTGCCTGAGTTGGATGACGGTGAATATTACTGGAGTCAACTCGAAGGTCTGGTTGTTATCACCCAGTACCAAGGCATTGAAAGACGTTTGGGTAAAGTCTCAAAATTATTTGAGACGGGAGCAAATGACGTGCTGGTGGTAACGCCCGACGATCAGAGCTTGGATAAGCGTGAACGTCTGATCCCCTATGTTCCTGAGCAGTTTGTCTTATCCGTTAATCTCGACAAATGTGAGATTCGGGTAGATTGGGACCCAGAATTTTGAAGATCGCACTGGTGACTTTGTTCCCTGAAATGCTTAAGGCCGTTACCGAATTCGGTATCAGTGGCAGAGCAGTGAGGCAAGGTTTATTGGAGCTGTCCACCTGGAGTCCTCGGGATTTTGCCCATGACAAACATAAAACCGTGGATGATCGCCCTTATGGCGGTGGCCCCGGAATGTTAATGATGGTTCAGCCTTTACGCGATGCAATCAACGCCGCCAAAGATTGGGCCAATACAGGAATAGAAATAACAGGAGTAGAAGGAGCGGCTGCCAAAGTGATTTACCTATCCCCTCAGGGGAAAGTGTTTAATCAACAGGCTGCGGTTTCAATGGCAGCAGGTGCCAATTTGGTACTGGTTGCGGGGCGATATGAAGGTATAGATGAGCGTCTGATTCAGACCTTGATTGATGAAGAATGGTCGATAGGCGACTATGTATTGAGTGGTGGCGAGTTGGCGGCAATGGTAATAGTGGATGCTATTACACGATTGTTACCCGGTGCTTTAGGGCATGAGCAGTCAGCAGAACAGGATTCCTTTGCTGAAGGTTTACTCGATTGTCCGCATTACACCCGACCGGAAGATTTTGATGGAATGCGCGTGCCTGATGTCTTATTGTCAGGAAATCATGCGCAAATCAGACGCTGGCGGTTAAAACAATCGCTAGGTCGAACCTGGCAGAGACGGCCAGATTTATTGCACGCAATAAAACTAACTGAGGAACAGCAGGTGCTGTTGACGGAATATCGTCGAGACCTTGAAAACGACAAACCTTAGCTGTGAAGCTAAAGACCTTTTTAGGAGTTAAAAATGACTAATTTAATTATTCAGGCGTTGGAAAAAGAACAGCTTAAAACTAACGTTCCCGAGTTTTCACCTGGCGATACCGTTATCGTGAACGTAAAAGTAAAAGAAGGCGACCGTGAGCGTGTTCAGGCGTTCGAAGGTGTTGTTATTGCTATTCGTAATCGTGGATTAAACTCTGCCTTTACCGTTCGTAAGATTTCCCATGGTGTAGGCGTTGAACGTACATTCCAAACTCACAGCCCGATGATCGACAGTGTTTCATTGAAGCGTCGTGGTGATGTGCGTCAAGCCAAACTTTACTATCTGCGTGACTTGGCTGGTAAAGCGGCTCGTATCAAAGAGAAGTTGGTTTAATCGACTTTTCGTCAAAAACCGGAATAGGAAACTGTTCCGGTTTTTTTATTCCTTGAATTTGTCTTAGTTGTAGCGATTCTTTAACCTCTTCCTTCAAGAACCGGGTCTGCATGGGCAAATCGGTTTAGCTGAAGTAGAATGCGCGACCTGAGTAAGTAAAACGAGAAAAAACTATGAGTTGGCTCGACAAAATTATTCCGAGTGTTTCACGATCCGAAGCAAAGCGCAGCAATAAAGTGCCTGAAGGCCTGTGGGAAAAATGCCCTAAATGCGATGCCGTGCTCTATAAGCCCGAGCTGGAAAAGAACCTCGATGTATGCCTTAAGTGCGATCACCATTTGCGTGTTCGTGCAAGGGACAGATTGGATATGTTTTTAGATCCCCAGCATCGTGAAGAGCTGGCAACGGATGTATTGCCGATTGATCGTTTGAAATTTAAAGATATTAAAAAATACAAAGATCGCTTATTGGCTGCTCAAAAAGAAACAGGTGAAAAAGACGCTTTGATTGCCATGCGTGGTGAGTTAAAAGGTATGCCAGTGGTCGCAGTGGCGTTTGAATTTGCTTTCCACGGTGGTTCTATGGGGTATGTCGTGGGTGAGAAGTTTACCCGAGCGGCCACCTTGGCTTTGAAGGAAAATATTCCGCTGGTTTGTTTCTCGGCAACGGGTGGTGCTCGCATGCAGGAAGCGTTGATTTCCCTGATGCAAATGGCTAAAACCAGCGCAGTGATTGAGCGATTAAGAATGCAAGGTACGCCGTACATTTCAGTGATGACGGATCCCGTATATGGTGGGGTCTCGGCAAGTTTGGCTTTGTTGGGTGACTTGAATGTTTGTGAGCCGGGTTCTCGTGCTGGTTTTGCAGGCCCCAGTATCATCGAGCAGACCATTCGCCAAAAATTACCCAAAGGCTTTCAGCGTGCTGAGTTTTTATTAGAGCATGGCGCGATTGACATGATTATTCATCGTCGTGACATGCGTGACAAACTGGCCTCTATCCTTTCCAAACTCACTCTTCGTGCGGCTGTTTAACGACAGCTGCTGTTAGCGATGAAGCATCAATCGCTTGCAGATTGGCTCTCTTGGTTGGAGCAGTCACATCCTCGTGAGATTGATCTGGGATTGGAGCGCATCAAACAAGTAGCCTCGCACCTCAGCTTACTTTCACCTAAGTCATTGATTGTCACTGTGGCCGGCACTAATGGCAAAGGTTCTTGCGTCGCTGTATCTGCTGATATTTTAGGTGCTGCTGGCTATTCGGTTGGCGTTTACACCTCACCACATTTGTTGCATTACAACGAACGTATTCGCATTAACGATCGTTTAGCAACAGATGCGGAAATCTGTGAGGCTTTCGCTGAAATATATCAGGCATGCGAGCAAAAATCGGTTTCGTTAACCTACTTTGAATACGGTACTCTGGCAGCATTTTATTTATTCAGAAAACATCAAACCAACGCTATGGTTTTAGAAGTGGGATTGGGTGGTCGTTTGGATGCGGTGAACATACTTGATGCTGATATTGCCATTATCACCAGTATTGATCTCGATCATCAGGATTGGTTGGGCGATAGTCGTGAAAAAATTGGATTTGAAAAAGCAGGCATTATGCGAGCCAATCGCCCGATGATTTGTGCTGATCCTGATCCGCCGCAGTCTTTGATTAATCACGCCAACTCACTGCATACGGAAAGTTATTTTTTGGGTAAAGATTTTTTCTATCAAACAGAGGCATCCCAATGGCGATGGTGGAATCGGTCTCAGCCTGAAGCTGTTTGGCGTGCTCTACCACAGTTGCCATTACCGAGTGTCGCGGCTGCATTGCAAATGGCGAGTATTTTAAAGCTGAATTTTACCCGTCTGGATTTATTGAATCGTGTGGCGGAATTGCGCGTTCCCGGTCGTTTTCAGGAATTTACAAAAAATAATCGACATTGGGTAATGGATGTCGCACATAATCCAGCTGCTACTGCTTTTCTTGCGCAACGGTTGCTGGATTGGAAGCGAAAAAAACCATCTGCAAAGCTGCATGGAATAGTGGCCATGATGTCGGATAAAGATCGTCTGGCAAGTTTGAAAAACCTAATCTCGATTATTGACCATTGGTATTTGCTGGATTTGTCTTTTTTGCCGAGAGCAGCAAGCACCGCACAAATGGCAGAAAATTTAGCGAGTTTCGGAGAAACTCCTGTTTCTGCGGGGGATATAGATAATTGTGTTAAGCAGGCTCTTGCAAACAGTCAGTCACAAGATGTCATTCTGGTTTTTGGATCTTTTTACACAGTGGCAGAAGCCATGAAGTTGATGTCTACATTGGAGACTTGAAGTGAACGAAAGATTAAAACATCGTTTGTTGGGTGCGACTATTCTAATTGCGTTGGGTGTTTTGCTATTGCCCGGTTTTTTTCGTGATAAAGATGTTTATGAAGTTAATTCACAATCACAGATTCCCGGGAAGCCCAGTATTACAGCGGTAGATTTTGATGGCCCAACGCCTGTTGAAGGCATAGAAACTGCTCCTGCGCCTGAAACCATGTTTGTACCCGAGGAAAATACTGTTGAAATAATTGCAACAGGGTCATCATTCTCATCCGCGGCGGTTGTAGATTTACCTGAAGCTTGGGTTATTCAGGTCGCCAGTTTTGGGCAAAAAGAAGCGGCAGAAAAACTATTGAAGGAATTACAAACAGAAGGTCAAAAAGCCTACCTACGCAGCGTGGTAACAGACAAGGGCACAATGCATCGCTTGTTTATTGGCCCCAAAATGGACAAGCAAGAAGCCGCGTCGATCAAATCAGCCATTGATAAACGATTAAATGTGGATGCACGAATTCTTCCCTATAAGCCCTAAAACGGCCAAGCTCTGATAGAATGCGCGCCTGTGAATAATCGCCAGATTAATCGAAGAATCGCGGAGTTGCCGTCAGATGAATTGGGCCGACTGGGTCATAATCGGAATTTTGTTAGTGTCCTGCCTCTTTGGGCTGATTCGTGGTTTCGTGCGTGAGGCATTGTCTTTGGCAATCTGGATAGTTGCTGCTTTATCTGCACGTATATTCGTGGCTTCCGTTGAGCCATTTTTAATCAGCATTATTGATACCCCTTCTCTTAGAACACTCACTGCATTTTTACTTATTTTTATTTTGGTGCTTTTATGCGGCGCATTAATTCAGTATGTGATGCGTGCTTTAATTACAGCATCGGGATTATCTTTTGTTGATCGTGCATTAGGTGTTGCTTTTGGTGTTATCAGAGGTTGTGTGATAGTCATGTTGCTGATTTTGCTCTTGCTGAATTTTGCGCAAATCAAACAGGACCCTTGGTGGAATCAATCGCATTTAATTCCTTTTTTCTTGCAGTGGAGTGATGATGCTAAGACAGTCTACAGTCTTATTACTGACTGGTTTATTCAACTGTTTGGCGTTACCCAAAATCAGTCAATTTAATTCTGAATTCAAATGAAGTAATCGAGGCATTCTATGTGTGGCATTGTAGGTATTGTGGGTAAAAACGATGTCAATGTTCAGCTTTATGATGCGCTGACCATTTTGCAACATCGCGGGCAAGATGCCGCCGGTATAGTCACTTGCGAAAATGGCCGCATGGTGCAACAGAAAGCCAATGGTTTGGTGCAAGATGTTTTTCGAACGCGTCACATGCAGCGATTACTGGGCAATTTAGGAATTGGTCATGTGCGCTACCCAACGGCTGGCAGTTCTGGCCCTGCACTGGCACAACCGTTTTATGTGAATTCGCCTTATGGAATTGCGTTAGCACACAACGGTAACTTAACGAATTCTGCAAAATTAAGCGAAGAAGTTTTCAAAACGGATTTACGTCATGTCAATACAGATTCCGATTCTGAAGTGTTATTGAATGTGTTTGCGCATGAATTGCAGTTACAAGGAAAATTAAACCCCACTGCGGATGATATTTTTGCTGCTATTAGTGGCGTGCATAATCGAGTCAGTGGCGGTTATGCGGTGGTTTCATTGATTGCCAATTATGGATTAGTCGCTTTTCGAGACCCTCATGGTATTCGCCCGTTGGTTTATGGAAGCCGTGAAACAGACGATGGCACTGAATACATGGTGGCATCCGAAAGTGTTGCACTGGATGTGTTGGGTTTTCATCTAATTGATGATGTTGCACCTGGTGAAGCTATTTATATTACTGAAGAAGGGGTATTGCATCGTCGTCAATGTGCAAAATTTTCTAGCTTATCGCCCTGTATTTTTGAGCATGTTTATTTTGCGCGCCCAGATTCCATTATGGATGGCGTATCGGTTTATCGTGCGCGTTTGCGTCAAGGTGAAAAGCTAGCAGAAAAAATCCTGCGCGAGAGACCAGATCATGATATTGATGTGGTCATCCCTATTCCTGATTCGAGCCGTGTTGCGGGTCAGGCATTGGCTCAAAAAATGGGTGTAAAATTCCGCGAAGGTTTGGTAAAAAATCGTTACATTGGTCGAACTTTTATTATGCCAGGCCAACAGCAACGTAAAAAATCCGTACGACAAAAACTCAATGCCATTGAATTAGAATTTAAAGGCAAAGTAGTATTGTTAGTCGATGACTCGATTGTGCGCGGTACCAC
>JACCEA011888421.1_pt1 | contig 13321 bp, 13 predicted proteins | sample 7449851 | NCBI WGS metagenome assembly JACCEA01 (sample SAMN15323453, study PRJNA562643) | freshwater metagenome | isolation source: river surface water | place: USA:Blue River Watershed | collected 2017-08-18 | reverse complement strand
TGGCGTATTCGGGCGCGCCGCTGGCCGGCATCGTGAGTTTTCACGGTTCGCTGATCCCGGCGTCGGCCGAGGCGGCGAAGGCGAACAAGGCGAAGTTCCTCGTCTGCCACGGCGCGGTGGATCCGTTCATCAAGCCGGAGGAGCTGGCGGCCTTCACGAAGTCGATGGACGAGGGGAAATTCGACTACCAGTTCGTGAGCTATGCGGGCGCGATCCACGCGTTCACGAATCCGAAGGCGGACCAGATCGCGAAGCAGGCGGGGCTGGTCGGCGGCGTGGGCTACAACGCGGCGGCGGACCGGCGCTCGTGGGCGCACATGCGGACGTTTTTCGGGGAGATCTTCGCCCCGGCGCCGGCGCCGAAGAAGTAAGGCGGGCGGCAGGCGCGCCGGGGTGCCCGGCGAAACGGCGGTTTCCGCGCCGGCCGGAGCCGCCGGCTCAGCCCTGCGCGGCGCGGGCGTGGGCGAGGTGGTAGCGGCCGGCGCGGCGCGTGAGGCGCAGCGGCGCACCGAAGATGGCGCGGAGATTCTTGCCCGTGAGCGTGCGGCCGAGCGGACCGGCGGCGTGGGTGCGGCCGGCCTTGAGCAGCAACGCGTGCGTGAAGGCGGGCACGATCTCCTCCACGTGGTGCGTCACGAGCACGAGGGCCGGCGCGCCGCGGCGGCGGGCGAGGCGGTCGACGAGTTGGAGAAACTCCTCGCGCGCGACGGGATCGAGGCCGGCGCAGGGTTCGTCGAGCACGAGCAGGCGGGGCTTGGCCATGAGGGCGCGGGCGATGAGGACGCGCTGGCGTTCGCCCTGCGAAAGGTAGGCCCACTCGCGGTCGGCGAGGTAGGCGAGGCCGAGGGACCGGAGCAGGCGCAGGGCGGCGGAGCGGTCGGCGCGGGTGCCGGCATGCCAGAGGTCCAGCTGGGCGTATTTGCCGCTGACGACGGTCTCGAGCGCGACTTCGGAGGGCGGGATGGAGAGGGCGAAGGCGCTGGTGACGACGCCGAGCTGGAGCTTCAGCTCGCGCCAGTCGCAGCGGCCGTAGCGCAGGCCGAGCAGGGCGAAGTCGCCGCCGGTGGGCGAGAGGTAGCCGCACAGGGCCTTGAGCAGCGTGGTCTTCCCGGAGCCGTTGGCGCCGAGGATGACCCAGTGCTCGCCGCGGGCGACGGTCCAGTCGAGCCCGGGCAGAATGACGGTGCGACCGCGGGCGACGCGGAGGTTTTTGACTTCGAGGATCGGCGGCATGAACCGCGGAGGATGGGCGGCGGCGGGGCGGCGGGTCAAACGGGGAGCGTGGCGCGGGCAAACGGAGCGACCGGACATCGCGCTCCTTGAAACACGGCGGGTTTCGCGTCCACAGTGGCCGGATGAAACGCCTTTTCCTCGGCGCGCTGCTGGGCGCGCTCGGTCTCTCCGCCGCGGCCGCGCGACCCTTCACGGTCGTGAGCTACAACGTCGAGAACCTCTTCGACGTGGATGGCACGGCGAGCTACGAGGATTACCAGCCGGCGAAATACACCCGGGCGCACGCGCTGACGAAGCTGCAGAACATCGCGCGGGTGGTGGCGAAATTCGAAAACGGCCGCGGGCCCGACGTGCTGCTGCTCAACGAAGTCGAGACGGACAAGACGCCGGGCAAGGGCGCGCCCGACTACGACGCGCTGCTGGCGCCGTTCGCGAAGCTCACGCTGGCCGACATGCTCGGGGCGAAGTTCACGCCGGCGGTCGGCGACCTGCCGGCGGAAGCGCTGCTGGCCAAGGCACTGGCGGACGCCGGCATGACGGGTTACCGGATCGTGGCGGGCGCGGACGTGACGCTCGGGAGCGCGGAGCGGAAGCAGGAGATCAAAAACGTGGTCTTCACGCGCTTTCCGGTGAAGGCGGCGAAGTCGCATCCCACGACCGATGCGCGGGCGATCCTCGAAGTGCAGGTGGAGGTCGACGGGGCGCTGCTGTATCTGTTTGCCAACCACTGGAAGTCGGGCGCCGGGGACGTCGCGACCGAGGGCACGCGGGCGGCCAATGCCGGCACGCTGCGGACGCGGCTCGACGAGATCTTCAAGGCGGACCCGAACGCGGACGTGATCGTCGGCGGCGACCTGAATTCGCACTACAACCAGCGGCAGCGTTATCCGGCGATGAAGACGACGGGCATCAACGACGTGCTGCGCTCGCAGGGCAACGAGCTCGCCGTGCGCGGCCCGCGCGACCTCTACAACCTCTGGTTCGAGCTGCCGGCGGAGGAGCGCGGGAGCGACACGTTCCGCGGCGAATGGGGCACGCTCATGCACCTGATCATTTCGCGCGGCCTCTACGATTTCCGCGGGGTGCAGTATGTGGACAACTCTTTCACCGTGGCGAAATTTCCCGGGCTGAATGCCGACACGAACGGCGTGCCGGTGCGCTGGACCTTCGACGGCAGGAGCGGCGCGGGATTCTCGGATCACTTTCCGATCGCGGCCCGGTTCACGACGGTGCCGGACGCGCGGGCGGACAAATACCTCGCCCTGCGCAACGGGTCGGACGGCGCGTCGCCGGCGGCGGCGCGCAAGGTGGCGCGGGCGCCGATCGACGTGGAGAAGACGGCGCTGCGGGCGGCGACGTTGCCGGCGGGGGCGAAGCTGCGCAGCGACGCCTACAAGGGCAAAATCGTGCGCGTGGAAGGCAAGGTGTTGCCGGGCCAGCGCCTGGCGGTGGAGTTCCGCGGCGAGCAGTTCGATGTGTGGAGCTTCGACGAGGCGCTGCGCACCAAGCTGCGCGCCGACCATCCCGAGGGTTCGACCCTGAAGTTCTACGGCGAACTCGGCCAATACCGGGAGCGCTGGCAGTTCGTGATCCAGGACGCGAGCTGGGTGAAATAGCCGGCACGGGGGGAACTTTCCATGGGCGCGAAACTGAAAATCTACACCTTGGCCACCTGCGACACCTGCCGACAGGCGGTGAAATGGCTGCGCGCCGCGGGCGTGGCCTTCGAGGAGCGGGCGATCCGCGAGACGCCCCCCAGCGCGGCGGAACTGCGGACGATGCTCGCGGCGAAGGCCGGGGCGGTGCGGAAACTGTTCAACACGGCCGGGCGGGACTACCGCGACCTGAAGCTCGGCGAAAAGCTCGCCACGATGGGCGAGGCCGAGGCCCTGGCCCTGCTGGCGGGCAACGGCAACCTGGTGAAACGGCCCTTTGCGATCGGTCCGGGCGTGGCGTTGACGGGGTTTGACGAAGCCGCGTGGCGTGAGACGCTCCGGGGATGAGTTCGACGCACGAGAGCAATCCGACCGGCGCGGTGGTGGGCTGGCTGGCCCGCCACGCGGGATTTCCCGCGCACCGGCTGCCGGCCAAAGCCGAGCTGATGGTGTGCGTCGCGGCGCTGGCGGCGGACGAGGAGGAGGCGGCGCGGCAGCGCTTTCTGATCCAGCGGCGCAATCCGGCGGAGACTTCGGCGCAGCGGCAGCACGCGCAGCGCCGGTCGCTGGTGCACTTCAAGTGCGACAACAGCGCGAAGGTTTGAGCCGGCAGGGCCTTGCGCCCGGAAACCTGCGGCGACGGCCGCGCCGGCAACCGGTCGGGACCGCCGGGTTGAGCGCGCGCGGAAAACTCCGGGCCGGGTGTAACTTTTCCGGGATCCGTGGGTTCTTGAGCCACACCCATCCTCATGAGCACCTCCCTGTTCCGCCTGTCCTGCACCGCCGGCCTGTTGGCCGCTTCCACGCTGGTCGCCCACGCCGCCATCGAGCGGTCCGTCGAAAAATCGTTCTCCGTGTCGGCCGCGGGCACGCTGCGGATCGAAACGCAGGGCGGCGGGATCAAGGTGACACCCGGGGCCGACGGCACGGTGCGCGTGATCGCCAAGCAGAAGATCCGCGCGGACAGCGAGGCGGAGGCGGACGAGTTGCTGAAAAAACTCGAACTGACGTTCGAGCAGACGGGCAACGACGTGACGGCGATTTCGAAATACGAGAAGCGCAGCGGCGGGTTTTTCCTGGGCTCGTGGCCGCCGGTGACGGTGGAGTTCGTCGTCACGGTGCCGGCGAAATTCGCGACGCAGCTGACGACCTCCGGCGGCAGCATCAACGTCGGCGACGTGAGCGGCAACGTCGTGGCGCGGACTTCGGGCGGCTCGATCACGCTCGGCCAGATGGGCGGAAAGGTCGATGCGCGCACCTCCGGCGGCAACGTCGCCCTGGCCGGCGCGACCGGCGAGGTCGAACTGAAGACCTCGGGCGGCAACATCACGGCCGGCAAGGTCTCGGGCTCGGCGGACCTCGCGACCTCGGGCGGCAGCATCAAGATCGAGTCGGCCTCGGGCCGGGTGCGGGCGCACACGAGCGGCGGGAGCGTGCGGGCGAAACTCGCGGGCGCGCTGACGGCGGACAGCGAGTTGAGCACCTCGGGCGGCAGCGTGACGGCGACCGTGGACAAGGCGGCGGCATTCCGGCTCGATGCCTCGACCAGCGGCGGCAGCGTGGATGCCGACGGACTGACCATCACGCTCGAGGGCTCGAACAAGAGCCGCAGCCGTCTCGCGGGGGCGGTGAACGGCGGCGGGCCGTTGCTCAAACTGCGCTCCAGCGGCGGCAACGTGTCGATCCGCGCCAACTGAGCGGCGGACCGCGGCCGCCCCGGCGGGCCGCTACGCCCGGCCGGGCGTGGAACCACGGGGTGCGGGGCGCTTGCGGGCGGGCGCGGGGTGCGCAGTGTGGCGCCCCATGCAAACCGGTCTCTCCCTGCTCCGCCGCGCCGCCTGCGGGCTGGCCGGGCTGTTGGCGTGGAGCGCGTTCGCGGCCGGAGCCCTGGCCGCGGCGCCCCGGGAGGTGACGCGGGAATTCGCGCTGGCGCCGGGCGGCACGCTGAAGATCGAGTCGAACCGCGGCGCGGTGATTGTCGAGGAAAGCGAAGGGGCCGTCGTGCGGGTGCTGGTGACGATCGAGGCGGACGCGAAGGACGAGCGGACGGCGGCGCAGCTGGTGGACGGGGTGAAGCTGGAGTTCCGGGAAGCCGGCGGGACGATCGCGGTGTCCGCCCGCAACCCGCAGGAAGCGGGCGTGCGGCTGACGCTCGGCGAGGTGCCGCGGGTCGATGTCGGCTTCTTCGTGACGGTGCCGCGGACCTGCAACGTGGACGTCAAATTGATCAACGGCAGCATCACGGTGGGCAACCTGCGGGGCGCGATGAAGGCGCGGCTCGAGAACGGGCCGGTGAATTTCAAGCGGATCGACGGCACGGTGGAGGCGAGCGTGGACTTCGGCAGCATCATCGTGTCGCGGTGCACCGGGTCGGTGACGGCGAGCGTGCTGAGCGGGCTGATCCGCGCGGGCACCATCGGCGGCAGCGCGCGGCTCAAGAACACGACGGGCGACATCGAGGTGCTGACGGTGCACGGTGCGTTGCGGGCCGAGGCGGCGGCGGGCAACGTGACGGTGGGCTTCGCCGGAAAAATCACGCAGGACTCGGCGGTCGAGGTGTCGGGCGGAAGCATTTTTGCGAGCTTCGTGCCCAGCGCGGCGTGCCGGATCGAGGCGACGTCGGTCTGGGGCGACGTGAAGTCGATGTTGCCGCTGAAGATCGAGGCGGGGGGCGTCGGGCAGCGGAAACTGACCGGCACCTTGAACGGCGGCGGCCCGACGGTGAGCCTGCGCGCGAGCGGCGGCTACGTTCAGCTCGAGCGCGGGGAGGAGGGGTTCGAGATCACGCCCCTCGCGCCGGCGGAAACGACCGAGACTCCGCGGTCGTTGCGGCGGAAGTAGAAGGTGCGTTCGATCCCGCGGTGGACGGCGACCGTGGCGGCGAGAGAAAACGCCATCGTGAGGGCGAGTTGTCCGGTGTAGCTTGCGGTGCCGAGGTGAAGCAGCATCCAGGTGGCGAGCATGATGGCGGGCGTGTGCACGGCGTAGAGGCTGTAGCTGACGTCGCCGACCCGGCGGAGCGCGCGAACCACGGCGTGGGACGCGAGGGCGGCGTGTGCTTCCCAGCGGAGGCACCAGAGGATGCCGAGCACGCAGACGAGCGACCAGGCGGCCTGTTTCACGAGATTGAGTCCGGTGACGTGGGGGACGGCCTTGGTGACGAGAAAGAGCGACCAGGCGGCGAGCAGCCAGCGGCCCGAAATCCGGACGGCGCGGGTGAGGTGGAGCTGGGCGGCGAGCGCGCCGGCGAACCAGAAGATGCCGAGCATGAACAGGCTGTTGAAGACCCAGTAGGGGGAGAACCAGGCGAGCAGCGTGATCGCGAACGCGTGTAGGGCGAGAAACAGCAGCGCGACGCGGCGCCAGCGGCCGTCGAGCATCGGCCCGTGGACCAGCGGATAGGCGGCATACATGAAAATCTCCACCGTGACGGTGGTGAGGATGTAGTTGCCCGCGAAAATCTCGCGCGGCCAGATCCCGGCGAGGCCGGTGAGGCGGATGAGGAAATCCGTCCACGAGCCGGAGGCGTGGAGCTGGAGCAGCGGGCTGGGCGCGGGGTGGAGGACCTGGGCGGCGACGAAGACGGCGCCGAGGGCGCAGGCCGACCAGTAAACCGGCACGATGCGGAGCCAGCGGCGCCACAGGTAGTCGCGCCACACGGGGCGCGGTTCGCCGGCGAGCGCGCGGCGGGCGAACGGGTAGTGGATGCAAAAACCGCTGAGCACGAAAAATCCCAGCACGGCGGGATGGTGGCCGCCGGTGGGCCAGGTGAGCACGGCGACGGCGTCGTGGACCCGGGCGGCGACGGCGCGAAAGGCGGATTCCAACGGGCCCCGCGGGGCGAAGTCGGACCAGAGGTGCCAGTGGCTGAGAAACACGATGCCGGCACAGAGCCCGCGCAGCACGTCGAGCGTCCAGAGCCGCGCGGGCGCGGGCGCGGCGGCGAAGGGGGGCGGTGCGGGCTCGGACGATTCCACGGGCCGACGGTGTCGGCGGCGCGCGCGAGGCGGGCAAGCGGTTTTTGGCGGCCGGCGGCGGCGGGAGCGGCAAGGCGGCGCGGACAACGCGCTCGCGTCGGGCGGCGGGCGCGGTTCCATTGCGCCTCCCATGTCGACCGCCGCCGCACTCCGCGAACTGGTTTCCCTCGTGCAGAAAGCCCACCTGCTGGCGACGGTGGGGGACCTGCTGGGCTGGGACGAGCAGGTGAACCTGCCGCCGGGCGCGGCGGAGCAGCGGGCGGCGCAGCATGCGGCGCTGGCGGATGCGCAGCATGCGGCGGCGAGCGCGCCGCGCATCGGCGAACTGCTGGCCCGGCTGGAGGCGGCGGACGCCGGGCTCGACGCGGACGGGCGCGCGATCGTGGCGCAGGCGCGGCGCAACCACGACCGGGCGACCCGGCTGCCGGCCGAGTTCGTGCGCGAAAAGGCCGCCCAGGGCAGCCGCGGCTACCATGCGTGGGCGAAGGCCAAGGCGGCCGACGACTTTGCGGGCTACGTGCCGGTGCTGGAGAAAAATCTCGAGCTCGCGCGGCGCGAGGCGGGCTACCTCGGCTGGGCCGGGCGGGACTACGACTACATGCTCGACAAGCACGACCCGGGCCTGACCGCCGCGGCGGTCGAACGGTTGTTCGGCGAATTGCGGGCCGGGCTCGTGCCGCTGATGCGGGCGATCACGGCGTCGCCGGCGGCGGCCCGGGCGCGGGCGGCGGAGGCGCGGCTGAAGGGCTTTCCCGTCGACGGGCAGCGGGCATTTCTGCGCGACGTGACGGAGCGGCTCGGCTTCGACTACGGCCGCGGGCGGATCGACGTGTCGCTGCATCCCTTCTGCTCGGGCACGGGCAGCGACGTGCGCATGACGACGCGCTACAAGGAGAACCAGCCGCTGGACGCGCTCTTCGGGGCGATCCACGAGACGGGGCACGGCCTTTACGAGCAGGGCTTGCCGGCGGCGTGGCTGGGCACGGCGCTCGGCATCGACGCGGGCATGGCGGTGCACGAGTCGCAGAGCCGGCTGTGGGAAAACCAGGTCGCGCGGAGCCCGGCGTTCTGGCGGTTTTTCGAGCCGCGCTGGCGGGCGAGGTTTCCGGCGCAGAGCGCGGCGCTGACGAGCGACGAGCTTTATCTGGCGATCAACGCGGTCGAGCCGACGTTGATCCGGGTGGAGGCGGACGAAGTGACCTACAACCTGCACATCGTGCTCCGCTTCGAACTGGAGCGGAAACTCTTCGCGGGCGAGCTGGCGGTGCGGGAGCTGCCGGCGGCGTGGCGGGCGGCGTCGCGCGAGCTGCTCGGGCTGGAGCCGGCGACCGACCGCGAAGGCGTGCTGCAGGACGTGCACTGGAGCGACGGCGCGTTCGGGTATTTTCCGAGCTATTGCCTGGGCAACATGATCGCGGCCCAGCTCTGGGCGCGGGTGCGGACGGTGCGGCCGGGGATCGAGGAGGAGTTCGCGCGCGGGGACTTCGCGTGGCTGCTCGCCTGGCTGCGGGAAAACATCCACACGCAGGGCCGGCGCTTTTCGGCGCTGGAACTGGTGCGGCGCGTCACGGGCGAGGAGCTGTCGCCGCGGCACCTGCTGGCGTATCTGCAGGAGCGTTACGGCACTCTGTATCGGGCGTGACGCGGCCGGCGCGGGAAATGGGTTGGCCTTTGGGGGCCGGGCGCCTGGGATTTTCGCCGATGGACCTGATCGACACGCACACGCACCTCGAGTCTTTTGCCCGCAAAGGGCTCCTGCCCGACGCGCTGGCGCGGGCGCGCGAGGCCGGGGTGTCGACGATGATCACGATCGGGACCTCGCCGGACGACTGGGAGCTGTATCGCGGTTTGGCCGCCGAGCACGCGGCGACGGGGCTCGTGCGGCACACGGCGGGGCTGCATCCGTGCTCGGTCGACGCGGCGTGGGCGGGGGCGGTGGCGCAGCTCGAGGCGCACTGGGCGAACGCGCCGCGGCCGGTGGCGCTGGGCGAGTGCGGGCTGGACCGGTTTCACCTGCCGAAGGAGCCGGCGGAGGCGGAGCGGATCTTTGCGTGGCAGCGGGCGGCGTTCGCGGCGCAGCTGGAGCTCGCGCGGCGGCTGGCGTGTCCCGTGGTGATCCATTCGCGCGGCGCATTCCGCGAGTGCGTGGAGATGGTCGACGCGAGCGGCGTGGCGTGGGAGCGCGTGGTGTTCCACTGCTTCACCGAGGGAGAGGCGGAGATGGCGGAGCTCGCGCGGCGGGGCGGCTACGGATCGTTCACCGGCGTGCTGACCTACAAGAGCGCGGACAACGTGCGCGCGGCGGCGAAGGCGCAGGGACTCGCGCGCTTCATGCTCGAGACGGACGCGCCGTATCTCACGCCGATGCCGCACCGCGGGAAGCCGAACGAGCCGGCCTATGTGCGGCACACGGCGGAGGCCGCGGCACGGGATGTCTTCGGCGTGAGCCTGGAGGAGCTGGCGGCGGCCAGCGCGGCGACGGCGCGGCGGTTTTTCGGGCTGTAAGCCCGGGACGCGGCGAGCGTCCGGAGCGACGGGGCTCAGGCCTCGTCGAACTTGCGGGCGAAGAGGGCCTCGATCTCGGCGAGCAGGGCGGCGGCGTCGTCGCCCTTGGCAATGAACTTCACTTTGGAGCCCTTGCCGGCCGCGAGCATCATGAGGCCCATGATGCTTTTGCCGTTCACCTGCTCGTCGTCCTTTTCCACGAAGACCTCGGATTTGAACTTGTTGGTGATGCGGACGACCATGGCCGCGGGACGGGCGTGGATGCCCATCTTGTTCTGCACCACGAGTTCCTTGGTGAGCGCGGCGGCGGGTGAGTCGGGAGGCATCGGTGGATAAGGCGCGCGGAAATTCCGGAGCGTGGCGGCGGCTTGCAACCCAAAAACCGGGCGGCACGCTGCGGCGCGATGCCCCACACCGCCATCATCGTCCCGTGCCGGCTGGAATCCACCCGTTTTCCGCGGAAACTGCTGCATGCGATCCGGGGCAAGGCGCTGGTGCGCTGGGTGGCGGAGCGGATCGCGCGGGAGGCGCCGGAGTTTCCCCTGTGTTTCGCGGTCGACCATGAGTTGCTGCGCGATTGCCTGGCCGAGGGCGGCTTCCGGACGGTGATGACGAGCGGGGCGCACCAGAGCGGCACGGACCGGATCGCGGAGGCGAACCGGACGATCGGGGCCGACCACGTGATCAACGTGCAGGCGGACGAGCCGTTGGTGACGGGCGGTCAGATCCGGGCGCTCGCGGCGTTGCTGGCCGGGGGCGCGCCGATGGCGACGTTGGCGACTCCGTTCAAGCGCGCGGTGGATTTCCACAATCCGAACCAGGTGAAGGTCGTGCTCGCGCCGGCGGTGCGGCGGGCGTTGTTTTTCTCGCGGTCGCCGATGCCGTATGCCCGCGACCGGGCGGGCGCGGTGGACGACGCGTGGGTGCAGGCGAATCCGTGTTTCAAGCATCTCGGGCTCTACGGCTACCGGGCGGACCTGCTGGCGAAGTTCGCGTCGCTGCCGCTCGGGAAACTCGAGGCGATCGAGAAGCTGGAGCAGCTGCGCGTGCTGGAGAACGGCTTCGAGATCGCGTGCGACGTGACGGCGGACCCGACGATCGGGGTCGACACGCCGGACGACGCGGTGCTGTTCGAGCAATGGCTGGGAGCGTGACGCGGTGAACGGGCGCGCGAGCGACGGCGGCGCGGCGCAGCGGCGACGCCGTTGGCTGGCGGTGCTCGTCGTCCTGGTCGGCGCGTTGTGGCCGGTGCGCGACGTGCCGGGATTCGCGTTCGTGGATTTCGACGATCCGATCAACCTGACGCTGCACCCGCGGCTCGGGCCGCCCTCGGCGGATCTGTGGCAGTGGGCGTGGAGCGACACCGCCTACATGCGGCGCTACGTGCCGCTCGGATGGCTGGGGTTTTCGGCGGTTTACGGTGCGGCGGGGCTGGCGCCGTGGGGGTATCACACGGCCGGGGTGGTGTGGCATGCGGGCAACGCGTTGCTGGTGTTCGCCGTGTTCGGCGCGCTGCTGCGGCGGTTCACGCCGGAGGTCGACGCGGAGTGGCGCACGACGGCGGCGGTGCTCGGCGCGCTGGGGTGGGCGGTGCATCCGCTGCGGGCGGAGATCGCGGGCTGGGCGTCGGGCCTGTTTTACGGGCAAGCCGCCGCGTTGGCGCTGGCGGCGGTGTGGGTTTACCTGCGGATGCCGGCGGCGGGGGGCGGGCGAGCGCTCGCGCTGGCGGTGTCGGGTGCCTTGCACGCGGGCTCGTTGCTCACGTATCCGGTGGCGCTGGGGCTGACGGGGGTGCTGGTGGCGATCGATTTTGCGGCGCTGCGGCGGCGGGTGACGGGCGGCGCCGCGACGCCGACAGGGGCGACGGAGCCGGGGTGGCGGCGGCTGGCGGCGGAGGAGCTGGTGTTTTTGCTGCCGGCGGCGGCGATGTTGGGGGTGACGTGGTGGGCGCGGCAGCGGGCGGACGGGTTTTGGGAGGCCGCGCCCGGGGCCGAGTTCGGGGCGTTCGAGCGCGGGCGGCAGGCGATCGAGGCGTGGGCGCATTTTGTGGCCGCGCCGCTGTGGCCGACGGGCCTGACGCCGGTGCCGACCTGGCTGGCGACGGCGGAAGGCGGTTCGGCGCGCGCGTGGGCCAGTGCGTTTGCAACGGTGGGGCTGACGCTGGCGGCGGTGGCCGTCGTGCGGCGAAGGCCGGCGGTGGTCGCCCTGTGGGGGGCGCATCTGGCATTGCTGGGGCCGCTGCTGGGCTGGAGCGAGCGGCCGTATTTTCCGGCGGACCGGTATCACACGTTGGCGGGCGTGGTGTGGATGGCGGCGGTGGCGGTGCTGTTGGCGCGCGTGCCGGGGCCGCGACGGCGGATCGTGGCCGTGGCCGGCGTGGCGGTGGCGGCGGTCTGGGCGTGGGGGCAGGCAGGGCAATTGCGGCACTGGCGCGATACCGATGCGCTGATGGCGCGCATCGTGGCGCGGGCGGAGGTGCCGGCGGTGCGCGCGGAGTATACGGCGCGCTGGGTGGCGTTTCATGCGAACCGCGGCGATGCGGCGCGGGCCGAGGCGCTGGCACAAACGCTCGGGGTGGGACGCGGTCCGGGGGGCGGCGAGGCGAAGCCCGGGGTGCCGGTGGCGGCGAGCGTGCACCTGGGGCTGGCGATCGACGCGCGTCGGGCCGGGCGCCGCGAACCGGCGCGGGAACACCTGCGGGAGGCGCTGCGCGTGGCGCCGGCGTGGCCGGAGGCGGCGCTGCAGGCGGCGATCTTTTTCGCGGAAGAGGGCGACTGGGCGGAGGCCTGGCGCTGGTGCCGGCGACTCGGCCCGGACGCGGCGAACGCGGCGGTCCCGGAAGCGGCGCGGCGTCAGGTCGCGGCGGCGATCGCCGCGGGATTCCGGGCGAACGGACAGGAACGGGCGGCCGCGGGCGTGGAGCGTTGGGTCGAGGCGGGACGATGACCGATACGCGGGCCGGCCGTTTGCCGGGACGAAAACCGGCAGCGCGGGGGATTTGCGGCTGATTGCCGCGGCCTCAGCGCAGGAAGTTGTATTTGAAGATCGCCCAGAGCGCGCGGAAGCCGTCGCGCCAGCCGATCTTCTTCCCCTCGGCGTAGGTGCGGCCGTAGTAGCTGATGCCGACCTCGTAGATCACGACGTCGGCCTTGGCCACCTTGGCGGTGATCTCGGGCTCGAAGCCGAAGCGGTTTTCCTCGATCTCGATCTTCTGGATGACCTCGCGACGGAAGACTTTGTAGCAGGTCTCCATGTCGGTGAGGTTGAGGTTGGTGGCCATGTTCGAGAGCAGCGTCAGGAACTTGTTGCCGACCATGTGCCAGAAATAGACGACGCGGTGGGGCTGGCCGCCCTGGAAACGGGAGCCGAAGACGACGTCGGCTTTGTTCTCGACGATCGGCTTGATGAGCTTCGGGTATTCCTCGGGGTCGTATTCGAGGTCGGCGTCCTGGATGATGACGATGTCGCCCGTGGCGGCCTTGAAGCCGGTGCGGAGGGCGGCCCCTTTGCCCTGGTTGACCTCGTGGTAGACGATCTGGGAAACGAGCGGGGCGATCTCGGTGCGGAGGATGTCGCGGGTGCCGTCGCGCGAGCAGTCGTCGACGATGATGATCTCCTTGTCCGCGACCGGCGCGGCGCGCACGCGGTCGACGATGTTGCGAATCGTTTTCGATTCGTTGTAGCAGGGAATGACGACGGAGAGCTTCATGCGGCGCAGGGGAGCCGACGGTGGCGCCGGGGCGGCGGGGAGGAAAGGGAAAATTCGGGCGCGGTTTACGCGCGGTTTGCATCTTCGCGATGGCGCGGGCGGGAGCTTTGGGGTAACACCGCCGCCGATACCGGACGAGCCCACCCGCCCACCCATGAAAAAAGTCTACGTCGGCATGAGCGCCGATCTCCTGCATCACGGCCACCTGAACATCCTGCGCGTGGCGCGGGAGCTCGGCGAGG
>JACCEA011307113.1_pt1 | contig 13322 bp, 10 predicted proteins | sample 7449851 | NCBI WGS metagenome assembly JACCEA01 (sample SAMN15323453, study PRJNA562643) | freshwater metagenome | isolation source: river surface water | place: USA:Blue River Watershed | collected 2017-08-18 | reverse complement strand
GATCCGGAAGTGAAAAATTCGATGTCGCATCGCTTTATGGCACTTCAGCAAATGGCGGAATACCTAGCCCAGCGCTGAGTTTGCAGCACCATACATTTTCAATTGTAAAAATTGTAAAGACAATCGGTATCGGTCTGATACATCATTGTTATCTGAATGTAATCGCTTGCAGTCGAAACATCTTCGGCGCTTGTTTTATCCTTGAGGCACCCTCCTAATGTGTGAGGTTCGGCCAACGTTGGCCGATTTCGAAAGGAAAAATATGTCAACACTACGTCGTCGCGTGGTTGCTCTTGGAGCAACTGCAGTAGCGGCTACCTTGGTAATGGCTGGTTGCGCAAGCACCGAGCCAGCAGCCGAGGAGACCACTGCGACCGGATCTGACGCTTGTGCTGCTTACGAGGCCTACCTAGGCAACGAGGGCACCGAGGTTGAGATCTACACCACCATCATCGACCCAGAGGCATCACTCTTCATCGAGTCTTTCGCTGAGTTCGAGGAGTGCACCGGCATCACCATCAACTGGAACGGAACTCAGGAGTTTGAGGCTCAGATCTCCGTTCGCGTTGAGGGTGGAACTGCACCTGACATGGCGATCTTCCCACAGCCTGGCCTATTGGCTAAGTTCGCTGGCAACGGTCTAGTACCTGCAAACGAGGCAACCTCTGCTTCGGTTGACGAGAACTACACCGCTGACTGGAAGACCTACGGCACCGTCGACGGCGTCTTCTACGGCACCCCACTAGGTGCAAACGTGAAGTCCTTCGTTTGGTACTCCCCAAAGACCTTCGCAGACAAGGGTTGGACCATTCCTACCACTTGGGACGAGCTACTAGCTCTATCTGACACCATCGCAGCTGACGGTTCCGTTCAGCCTTGGTGTGTTGGTTTCGGCTCCGGTGACGCTACCGGTTGGGTTGGAACTGACTGGATGGAAGACCTAATGCTTCGCTTCCAGGACGCTGCTACCTACGACCAGTGGGTTTCTGGCGAGCTTCCATTCAACGACCCTAAGGTTGCTCAGGTTCTAGCCGAGGCCGGCAAGATCCTAAAGAACCCTGCTTACGTTGGTGACGTTGCTTCTATCGCTACCACCACCTTCCAGGAGGGTGGCGCTGGCCTAGTTGACGGCAGCTGTGCAATGCACCGCCAGGCATCGTTCATCGGTGGCATCCTTGCTGCTGACTACGGCGCAACCATCGTGTCCCCAGAGGACACCACCACCGAGGGTGGAATCACCACCTTCTACTTCCCAGGTGTTTCGGCTGACAACAAGCCTGCACTTGGTGGTGGCGAGTTCGTTGGTATCTTCGCTGACCGTCCAGAGGTTCACGCAGTTCACCACTACCTAACCACTGCTGACTGGAACAACAAGAAGGCTGCTCTTGGTGGCTGGTTCTCTTCAAACCTCGGTCTAGACACCGCTAACGTTGCAGACCCAGTAAACAAGGTTGCAGTTGAGATCCTTCAGAACGCATCCACCTTCCGCTTCGATGGCTCCGACGTGATGCCAGCTGAGGTTGGTGCAGGTTCATTCTGGAAGGAAATGACTGCGTGGGTTGCTGAGAACAAGTCCGACAAGGCTGTTCTAGACGCGATCTACTCAACCTGGCCTTACTAATTAGGTCACATAGTTACACAAGCTAACTAGAGAGCTGAGGGGTCCGTCTCTGGCGGACCCCTCAGTCCTCTCCGGTTGTTAGGATTCGGTCATGTTCAACTTCAGCATCATCGCCGCGAGGAAAACCCCCTGGGACATCATCGGTGAGAACTTCTCGCTATTAGCGCTAGCCCTGCTGAGCTTCGGCGCAATTATCTTTCTAGTTTTCCTACTCGCATCCAGAGCCTCTGTAAAGGCACAGGAGTGGCTCAAGTACCTGGTCTTTTTAGTGCCAGCTGTTTTGTTTTTGCTTGTGGGTCTTATCTACCCAGCAATCCGAACGCTGATCCTGTCTTTCATGGACAAAAAGTCCGAGGAGTGGGTTGGCTTTGACAACTATGTCTGGGCGTTCACAATCCCAGAAATCAACATTGTGTTGGTGAACACTCTGATTTGGGTTATCACTGTTCCATTCCTCTCGACTGCAATCGGACTTTCAATCGCATACATGACCGACCGAATGAAAAAGCCGGCAGCAATCAAGTCACTCATCTTCATGCCGATGGCAATCTCGTTTGTTGGTGCCGGTGTGATTTGGAAGTTCGTTTACAACTACCAACCAAATGCCAACAAACCAGATATTGGTTTGCTCTCTGCCATCTTCAAAGCTCTTGGACTTACCCCTCCGAACTGGTTGCTGGAGGTGCCACTGAACACCTTCCTGCTAATCGTGGTAATGATCTGGATCCAAACCGGATTTGCCATGGTTGTGCTTTCGGCCGCACTCAAGAACATCCCAGATGAGGTTGTTGAAGCTGCAATGCTCGATGGGGCAACACCATTCAGAAGGTTCTTCTTAATCTCAATGCCGATGATTCGTGCGACCATCGTCGTGGTTTTGACAACGATCATGATTGGAACCCTGAAGGTCTTCGACATCGTGCGTACGATGACCGGTGGAAACTTCCAGACCAACGTGATTGCTAACGAGATGTACTCCCAGGCCTTTAGGCAAATGAACTATGGTCAGGGCTCTGCCCTTGCGATCATCTTGTTCGTGGCGATCATCCCAATCATCGTTTACAACATTCGACAACTTCGCTTGGAGAGGACGGAACGCTAATGACTTCTCTAGTAAATAAGCAGTTGGTCAAGCGCAAGGCCAAGAACGTCTTCAGCTCCCCAATAGCCGCATTTGCAGCCTGGGTGATTGCCATCTTGTGGACCATCCCAACTTTTGGACTACTTGTCACGTCGATTCGACCAGAGAAGGACATCAACACCTCGGGATGGTGGACTTTCTTCACTCAGCCAAACATCTCTTTTGAGAACTACACGCAGGTGTTGTTTGAGGGATCCACAACAAACCCACCGCTTTTCCAGTTCTTCTTCAACTCCCTTGCGGTTACTTTGCCTGCGGTGATCTTCCCGATCACCCTGGCAGTGTTCGCGGCCTATGCACTTGCATGGTTCGACTTCAAGGGAAGAGACTTCATCTTCTTCAGCATCTTTGCCCTGCAGGTGGTTCCACTTCAGTTGGCACTGGTCCCGCTGTTGCAGCTATTTGCCAAGGGTCTTGTGATTGGGGATGTGACGATAATTCCTGATTTGGGAATTACTGGAACCTACATTCCTATTTGGATCGCTCACACGATCTTTGCGCTACCGCTCGCTATCTTCCTGCTGCACAACTTCCTCACTCAGATTCCTCGAGAACTGATCGAGGCTGCACGTGTTGATGGAGCCGGCTGGTTCACTCTTTTCTCAAAGATTGTGCTCCCGCTATCGGTGCCTGCGATCGCTTCATTCTCGATCTTCCAGTTCCTTTGGGTTTGGAATGACCTGCTGGTCGGTCTCACCTTCGGTGGAGGCGTCAAGGACGTCGCCCCGATGACCGTGCGACTTGCCGAGATGGTTGGAACCCGAGGCTCTGGTTGGGAGCTTCTGACTGCAGGAGCGTTCGTATCGATGATTGTTCCGCTTGTGGTGTTCTTCGCACTGCAGCGTTACTTCGTTCGCGGACTCCTGGCCGGATCCGTAAAGGGTTAGAAAACTACCTCGCCTTAGCCAGTGCAGATAAGAAATCTGCGCTGGCTTTTGGCGTTCTTGCCATCGTGTCGTAGTCGACGTGAACAATGCCGAACCGCTTAGTTAGACCCTCTGCCCATTCGATGTTGTCCATAAGTGACCAGGCAAAATATCCGCGCACATCAACCCCAGAGTCAATCGCATCAGCCACTGCTGAAATGTGCTGGAAGTAGTAGTCGATCCTGTCGTTGTCGATTACCTTTCCATCAATTAGCTGATCTGGGAAAGCCCCACCGTTTTCAGTTATGTAGAGCGGGACACCAGGCAATCGCTTTGATGTTTGCTGGAGGGTAGTTTTCATCGACTCGGCGTGAATTTCCCAGCCCATGTCAGTCCTTGGCTCTCGAGGTGCCATCTGTGCGCCAACCGGGGTTCCTGGGAAGAGGGAGAAGTCCTGACCAACGGCCCATGCTCCGCCTTGCTCGGACGCTGGTTCAACGCGGAATGGGGTGTAGTAGTTGATGCCCAACCAGTCGATTGGCTCGGAAATGTGGGCGAGTTTTTCGTCTGAGACGAAGGACCAGTCGGTGAATTGCTTGGTGTGCTCGACAATTTTCGGGTCAATTCCGCGGCCCGCCAGCAGGTCGAGCCAGAAGCGGTTTTGCATCAGGTCGACGTAATCTGCAATGTGGTCCACAACCGGATCTTCGGAGATTACGCTCGTGAGGTTTAGCACCGTCCCGACGTTCTTGGCCCCGGTTGCTCGAAGGGCTTTAGCTCCGCTGGCGTGAGCTGTCATCAAACGATAAGCAGCTTCAAGGCCGGCCTTGGGGTCCCCAAGACCCGGAGCGTGGATCTTGGTTGCATAACCTAGAAAGGCTGAAACCCATGGCTCGTTCAGGGTTGCCCAACGCTCTACTCGATCGGAAAATCGCTCGCCCAGAGCTGAGGCATATTCAGCAAAGTAGTCGTCGATGTTTGGATTATTCCAACCGCCAATCTGCTGCAGTTCACTGGGCAGGTCCCAGTGATAAAGCGTGAGAGCTGGCGCAATCCCGCGCTCAAGGAGCCCGTCGATCAAACGGTCATAGAAATCAAAGCCACTAGCCGATTTTGTCTTTGCCCCAGGCATAACTCTTGGCCAGGAAACTGAAAAACGATAGGCGTCAAAACCCAGGCTTGCAAGTAGGTCAAGATCCTGTTCAAGGCGGGCAACATGGTCACAGGCTGGGTCAGCTTTAGTGCCATCTTTAATGTTGCCGGGAACATCGGCAAAGTCATCCCAAATTGAACGACCGCGACCTTGGCTGTCACCTTCGATTTGCCATGAAGCGGTGGCGGCACCGAGGACGAACCCCGAAGGGAGTCTTTTTGCTAGCAATTGAGGATTAGGAAGACTGGTCATGTTTTGAGTCTAGGGGTGAATCTTCAGCGCCCCCAGCAGGATTCGAACCTGCGCACCCGCCTCCGGAGAGCGGTGCTCTATCCCCTGAGCTATGGGGGCCAGGGCTTGCCTAGCCTAACACCGCCATTTCATTAGACTCAGGATGTCTCCGAGAGGGCAAGTTATGAGCGATTTCAAGTTTCTAAAGGGCGAAAAGAACTGGTGGCGACAAGCCGTTGTTTATCAGATCTACCCACGCAGCTTCAAAGACTTCAATGGTGATGGAATCGGTGATCTCAAGGGCATCATTTCAAAAGCTGACTACCTCAAGGAACTAGGCATCGATGCGGTCTGGCTGAGCCCCTTTTATCCCTCGGCTCTCGCCGATGGTGGCTATGACGTCGATGACTACCGTGATGTTGACCCGAGAATCGGTGACCTCGATCAGTTCGATGAGTTGGTTCAAGAGCTTCACGCTAGAGGCATTCGCATTTTTGTCGACATTGTTCCCAATCACTGCTCCGATCGCCATGTCTGGTTTCAAGCAGCGCTGAGGGCAGGTAGGGGATCCAAGGAGCGCGAACGGTTTATCTTCCGCGAGGGGCGGGGAGCAAATGGTGAACTGCCGCCCAGTGATTTGGCGAGCCACTTTGGCCCTCAGGGTTGGACCAGGGTTGAAGATGGCCAGTGGTATCTCCACCTATTCACAAAGGAGCAGCCGGACTTCAATTGGGATCACCCAGAGGTGCACGAGGACTTTCTCAAGACCCTGAAGTTCTGGTCTGATCGCGGGGTGGATGGCTATCGCATCGATGTCGCTCACGCTCTAAAGAAAAATCTTGATCCTCTCCCAGATCGCAAATCCTTCTCTCTGGAAGTAATGAAGGCCGATGGCACCGACCCACTCTTTGATCGTGACGAGGTGCATGAGGTTTACCGAGCCTGGCGCGAGCTTTTCAACCAGTACGACCCACCAAGAGTTGCTGTTGCAGAGGCCTGGGTTCACCCGCATCGCCGAGCCGCATACGCATCTGAATCTGGCCTAGGTCAAGCATTCAACTTTGACCTATTGGCAGCAGCTTTTGATTCGGAAAGCTACAAAACAGTCATCGACAAAAACCTGGCATTCTCGAAGGAAAGTGGATCATCCTCGACCTGGGTGCTGTCAAATCACGATGTAATCCGACACGCAACGCGCATGGTGATTCCTGGCTACGGATCCAGTGCCGACGGCTTCGGGGATGAAAATCGCTGGTATGTCGAGAATCGTCTGAACCACGATCTAGATCTCGATCTCGGACTTCAAAGGGCAAAGGCAGCCTCGCTTTTGATCATGGCTCTGCCTGGCTCGACATACATCTACCAGGGTGAGGAGCTGGGACTTCACGATGTGCTGGACATACCGTCCGAGCAGATGCAAGACCCGCAGTGGTTCCGAGGCGAAGGCAAGCTCAAGTCTCGAGACGGCTGTCGAGTGCCATTGCCATGGGAGTCGGCTGGAAGCTCATTCGGCTTTGGTCCTGGTGGCTCTCATTTGCCTCAACCAAAGTGGTACTCGGAGGTTGCCGTGTCGGTGCAGGAGCAAGACCCAAGCTCTACCCTCAATCTCTACCGTCAAGCACTCAAGCTCAGGGCAACACTGGTAACTGATGAGGAGCTGACCTGGCTCGATTCACCAGATGAGACCCTCAGCTTTGAAAGGCCAAATGGGTGGGTTTGCTTCACAAACTTTGGCACCGAACCAGTTTCTTTGCCTGAGGGTGAGCTGCTGATCGCAACCGATGAGGTGGTTGACGGCAAGCTTGCTGGTCCTGCTACCGCTTGGCTCAAGCGCTAGTTTTTGGGCTTTTCGGGCTATTATTTAGGGAATAACTGGCCAGTGTCGGCCTCGCCGTATTTAGGACAACCGTGACCCCTGAGCAACTATCCTTGGCCATTGTGCAAGCACTTGGCTCGCTGGTTGCGTCTGGAAAGCTGCCGGAATTTGAGATTCCAGCCGATGTGGTGGTTGAGCGACCAAAAAACCGTGACCACGGCGATTGGGCGTCCAATGTTGCGATGCAGTACGCCGGAAAAATCAAGATTTCACCCCGCGATTTTGCCGCTCTTGTGGCTTCAGAGTTGACTGGGGCAGAGGGTGTTGAAAAGGTGGAAATCGCCGGGCCGGGATTTCTAAACATCTTTGTTTCCGACTCCGCGGCTGCTGAGCTTGCTCGGCAAATTGTGGAGGCTGGAGATCAGTACGGTCGCAGTGCCGAGCTTGCCGGTGTGAAGCTGAATCTGGAGTTTGTATCTGCCAATCCAACCGGCCCAATTCACTTGGGTGGAACCAGGTGGGCGGCTGTTGGTGATGCGCTTGGTCGAGTGCTCGAGGCAGTCGGAGCCGATGTAACTCGTGAGTACTACTTCAACGACCACGGTGCGCAGATTGATCGCTTTTCAAGATCACTATTGGCAAGGGCTCGCGGACAAGAGGCACCAGAGGACGGCTACGCCGGTCAATACATCCAAGAAATTGCCGACCAGGTAATGGCCAAGCGTCCGGACCTGCTTAGCCAGTCCGATGAGGACGCACAAGAAATTTGCCGCGAAGTTGGCGTCGATTTGATGTTCGATCAGATCAGAAAGTCGCTACACGAGTTCGGGGTTGACTTTGATGTTTACTTCCACGAGAACTCGCTCTATGAGTCTGGCGAAGTAGAAAAGTCCGTCCAGGCACTGCGCGAAAAGGGCCACATCTTTGAGGCCGAGGGTGCTACCTGGCTTCGCTCCACCACCTTTGGTGACGACCGCGATCGAGTGATTATCAAATCTGATGGAGATGCGGCCTACATCGCTGGTGACATCGCCTACTACCAGAACAAGCGGGCCAGAGGTTTTGATCGCTGCATCTACATGCTCGGTGCTGACCACCACGGTTATGTGCCGAGAATGATGGCGCTTTGTGCAGCCTTTGGTGATGAGCCAGGTGTAAACATGGAGATTCTCATCGGCCAGTTGGTCAGCCTGGTTCGCGGCGGAGAGCCAGTGCGTATGTCGAAGCGTGCGGGCAACGTCGTGACCATGGAGGACCTGGTTGATGCTGTTGGTGTTGATGCGGCTCGTTACGCACTAACAAGGTCATCTATCAACTCAACCTTGGATGTAGACCTCGAGCTACTGAGCAAGAAGACCAATGACAACCCGGTTTTCTATGTTCAATATGCTCATGCCAGAACCAAGCAGGTTGCCAAAAACGCAGCATCCCTAGGTGTCGACCGCAGTGAGTTCTTGCCTGAGCTACTCAGCCACGAGACCGAGTCTGAGCTACTGGCAAAGCTGAGTGAGTTTCCGAGAGTGGTGTTGCAGGCGGCTAACTTCCGTGAACCCCACCGAGTCGCTCGATACCTCGAAGAGGTGGCTGGCAGCTATCACCGCTGGTATGACAATTGCCGTGTCACTCCGCTTGGAGACAAGCCGGTCGAGTCTGTGCACCGAACCAGGCTGTGGCTCAACGACGCGGCATCGGTTGTGCTGGCCAATGGGCTATCGCTGGTTGGCGTCTCTGCGCCGGAGCGGATGTAGCCATGAAAAACCCGTTAGCCCCAAAGTGGCTCGAAGAGCGTGACTTGAACGCACTGGACCCAAAGATCTGGCCCCGTACCGCAAGGCGGAATAACCAAGGTGAGGTTGAAATCGGTGGCGTCGGTGTTCGCGAGTTAATTCGCCGCCATGGATCGCCACTTTATGTGGTGGATCAAGAGGATTTTGAAGCTCGACTAATGCAGACCAAGAGAGCATTCACGGAGGCCGCTCAACGCAATGGCACCAGCGCGAAACTTTATTACGCATCCAAGGCCCTACTCACCTCGGACGTGGTGCGTTGGGTCGATCAGGCTGGTCTATCTATAGATGTCTCAACCGGGGGAGAGCTTGCGGTTGCGCTAGCCGCTGGCATCCCGGGTGAGCGAATTGGTTTACACGGTAACAACAAGTCCCTGGTCGAGATTGGCCGCGCGATTGCTGCAGGCGTTGGTGCGATCGTTATTGACTCTGAGCTAGAGATCGAACGCATCGCCTCCGTGGCAACCGCACAGGGCAAGACACAAGCGGTTCGACTGCGTGTGAATTCCGGTGTCCACGCTCACACCCACGAGTATCTAGCGACGGCCCGTGAGGACCAGAAGTTTGGCATCGCAATCTCTGATGTGCCAGACCTGGTAGCCAAGATTCGCTCGCACACACACTTGCGATTCTTAGGTCTTCACTCACACATCGGGTCACAAATCTTTGTGGTGGATGGGTTTATTGCTGCGGCTGAGCGGCTGCTTGACTTGCATGCCGAGCTGTTGCAGGGGGGCGATGTCCCGGAGCTAAACCTCGGCGGTGGATTTGGAATTAGCTACACCCAGGCGGATCGGCCTATGGACATCGCAGAGATGGCCGATCGAATCAGTTCGGCTGTCGCTCAAAAGTGCCAGCAACTTGGTATTGAAATTCCAAAACTTGCTTTTGAACCCGGCAGAACTATTGCAGGACCCGCGGGAGTAACCATCTATTCGGTTGGAACCATCAAGGATGTATTGGTTTCCGACGCAGGCGCAGCCGCGAGCCGCAAGTACGTGAGTGTTGATGGTGGCATGAGCGACAACGCGAGACCAGCTCTTTATGAAGCTGAGTATTCGGTTGCCCTGGCATCGAGGACCTCGAGCGCGACACCGGCACTTTCAAGAGTTGTTGGTAAGCACTGCGAATCCGGCGACATCGTGGTGCGGCACGATTATCTGCCAAGCGATGTTGCGGTAAATGATTTGCTAGTGGTTCCCGCTACCGGTGCTTACTGTTTCTCGCTATCTTCTAACTACAACTTCTTGACCCGTCCCGCTGTAGTGGCTGTCAAGGCAGGCAGCACCAAGGTGCTAATCAAGGCCGAAACCGAGCAGGATCTCCTCGCTCGCGACATGGGTCTTTCGGAGGGTGGTCACAACTAATGCAAACCGCATACCGCGCAATCAGAGTCGCGCTTTTGGGGGCCGGATCCGTGGGCTCTAACGTGGCTCGACTCATGCTCGAGAATCACCAAGAATTGGCTCAGCGCGTGGGGGCAGAGTTTGAATTGGCCGGAGTATTGGTCCGCGATCTAAACAGCTCAAGACCAGGAGTTCCCAAAGAACTGTTGACCACCGATGCAGAGAGCCTGATTTTGAGTGCCGACATCGTGATTGAGTTGCTTGGCGGAATTCACCCAGCCAAGGAGTATGTCGAGCTTGCTCTAAATTCCGGTGCGGATGTGATCACCGCGAACAAGGCCCTTATTGCCGCTCACGGCGGAGAACTTTCTGATCTTGCTGAACAGCTCGGAGCACAGCTCTACTTTGAGGCTGCTGTGGCCGGAGCTATCCCAATCATCCGACCGCTGAGAGAGTCTCTAGCCGGCGACAAGGTCAACCGGGTTATGGGAATTGTGAATGGAACCACAAACTTCATTCTCGATCGCATGGAATCAACCGGAGCAGATTTTGCCGACGCTTTAGCTGAGGCAACCGCCCTGGGTTACGCCGAGGCAGATCCAACCGCTGACATCGAGGGCTTTGATGCCGCTTCGAAGGCTGCAATTTTGGCCTCATTGGCATTCCACTCCGAGGTGCCGGTGGAGAAGGTTCACCGCGAAGGAATCACCACGGTTACCGCTCTTCAAATGGAAACCGCTCGTGAGGCTGGGTATGCGGTGAAGCTGCTGGCAATTTGTGAGCGCGTGGGGGAGGGCCTGGTTGCTCGAGTTCACCCAACTCTGATTCCTTTGGATCACCCGTTGGCCGCGGTGCGCGGAGCTTACAACGCTGTGTTTGTGGAGGCGGAGTCTGCTGGACGACTGATGTTTTATGGTGCCGGTGCCGGAGGCCCGCAAACTGCTTCAGCGGTTTTGGGCGACCTGGTATCAGCAGCCAAGCGACACCTGGCTGGTGGGCCGGGCCTTGCCGACTCGGTGCACGCCAACCTCGAAGCGTTACCGGTGCAGCGAATTCAAACCCGCTATCAGATCACCCTTGCAGTCTCAGATGAGCCAGGTGTTCTAGCAGCTATCGCGTCTGTGTTCGCTGAGCACGGAGTGAGTGTCGAAACCGTAAGTCAAAGCTCGGCCGTCAACGGTGCTGCGCTACTGACTGTTATGACTCATCGCGCTTCAGAGCAGGCTCTCGAGCAGGTAGTGAGTTCACTTCGAGGCAACAAATCTGTTCAGCAAATCAGCTCGGTGATTCGAGTGGAGGGAATCTAATGGCTCATCAGTGGCGTGGGGTAATCCGCGAGTATTTCGACCGACTTCCTTTCTCCGAGTCTGATCCAATTGTGACCCTGGGTGAGGGTGGAACCCCGTTGATCGAGGCTCCGGCGCTCGCCAAGCTGTTGGACGTTGGGTCAGTGCACCTAAAGTTTGAAGGCATGAACCCAACCGGTTCTTTCAAAGATCGCGGTATGACGACTGCTGTCTCGAAGGCCAAGGGCAAGGGTGCGCAGGCCGTTATCGCAGCCTCCACCGGAAACACTTCTGCCGCCGCTGCGGCATACGCAGTCAAGGCCGGCATGCAGTCAGTGGTGCTGGTGCCAGCGGGCAAGATCTCCTGGGGCAAGCTCTCGCAGGCCGTTGCCCACAAGGCTCAAATTTTGCAGGTTAAGGGAAACTTTGATGACTGCCTCAGACTTGCCCGTGAGCTAAGTGAGGGCTACCCGGTCTTCCTTGTGAACTCAGTTAACCCGGATCGCTTGCAGGGACAGAAGACCGCAGCCTTTGAAGTATTTGATGCCCTTGGCTATGCACCTGACCTGCACGCCATGCCGCTTGGAAATGCGGGAAACATTTCGGCCTATCACCTTGGCTACCGCGAGGAGCGGGACATGGGTCGAATCCAAACCCTCCCCAAACTCTGGGGCATTCAGGCTGAGGGGAGTGCCCCCTTTATTCAGGGTTCTCCGGTGAAGAAACCTGAGACCATCGCAACCGCTATTCGAATCGGTAACCCAGCTTCTTGGGACCTGGCTCAAGAGGCAAAGCGAGACACTGACGGGTCATTCGGTGCCGTGAGCGATAAAGAGATTTTGTGGATGCACCGTTTCCTCTCGCAGGAAGCGGGAGTCTTTGTTGAGCCATCCAGCGCAACTGGTGCGGCCGGACTCTATAAGGCTGCTCGACTGGGTCAGCTACCGAAGGTGAACTCGATTGTCATCACGGTTACCGGGCATGGTCTAAAGGATCCAGACTGGGCACTAAAGGATGATCGTGGTCGTCAAATCAAGCCAAAGCGCGTTGCACCAACCGCCGCCTCGGTGGCTGAGATGCTGGGACTGGAGCGCAACAAGTGATCGTAAAGGTCCGAATCCCCGCCACCAGCGCAAACCTAGGTCCTGGTTTTGACACCCTTGGCATGGCCCTGAGTTTCTATGACGACTACCAGGCCGAAACCATTGCTACGGGTCTTGAAATTGAAATCATTGGTGAAGGTGCTGGCGAGGTGCCAACCGACTCCAGCAACCTGATCTATAAAACCATCCAGCACGTTTATCAAAAAGTTGGGGAGCAACTACCAGCCCTGAGACTTACCTGCAACAACCAAATTCCACATGGCCGCGGCATGGGCTCATCGGGTGCTGCGGTTGCAGGTGGAGTGATGTTGGCAGCCGGGTTGTTGAGTCAAAAGCGGAGCTTCACTGAGCAGGAACTTCTGGAGTTTGCGACTGACATCGAAGGTCACCCGGACAATGTCGCCCCAGCGCTCTTTGGTGGACTGACAATTGCATGGAAAGACGAAACCGGTCCGCATCACAAGAAGCTGATCGCTCACCGTGGCATCTCACCACTGGTTTTCGTGCCACCGCATCAGATGTCGACAAGGCTAGCAAGATCGCTGCAACCTGAATCGGTTCCCCACACTGATGCAGTCTTCAACCTTTCTCGCTCGGCTCTGTTGGTTGCGGCCATGACCCAGAGTCCTGAGTTACTTTTTGCGGCGACCGAGGATCGTCTGCACCAGAACTACCGTGCAAGTGCTATGCCCGAGACTTCGCAGCTAGTCGCGCTACTTCGCGAGGCTGGTCATCCAGCAGTTGTCTCTGGTGCTGGGCCATCGGTTTTGGTGCTTGAGCCATCCCCTCAGGATCGCCTGGCGGCAATTGAGATAGCTCGGAAAAACTTTCCACACTGGTCTTCGCTAACGCTTGCGGTTGATTACAAAGGTGCTAGTGTTGACACGCAGTCTGGATCAGGCAACTAAGCCCGCCACTGCTTCTCTCAAAGAAATTCTTCAAATCCGGCAATCTGTGCCGCAAAGAAACGAG
>JACCEA010063212.1_pt1 | contig 13335 bp, 7 predicted proteins | sample 7449851 | NCBI WGS metagenome assembly JACCEA01 (sample SAMN15323453, study PRJNA562643) | freshwater metagenome | isolation source: river surface water | place: USA:Blue River Watershed | collected 2017-08-18 | reverse complement strand
CGCGGCGGGGTCGAACAGCAGGACGTCCTGCGCGCCGCGCGTGACGGGCAGGCCGTAGAACAGCGCCAGCCACGCGTCCTTGACGGGCATGGTCAGCTCGTAGGATGCCTCCACGGCGAACTTGATGGCGAGGCGCACCAGGTAGTTGGTCAGGGTGTTGTCGTCGCTGGACCGCGCCTGGTTGATGCTGGTCACGCTGTACAGGTGCGGGCGGCCGTCCGGCGGGGTGGCGCCCGTGCTCATCCTGCTCGCGAACATGTCCGCCACGCCCTTGATCATCGGGTAGCCCCGCGTCTGCAGCCAGTCCCGGTCCCGCGACACGCGGTAGTAGTTCCAGGCGCAGATGGCGACCAGCGCGTTGTTGAAGACGTGGAAGGGACCGACCGTGTCGTACAGGCTGTCCGAGTAGGCGGCGTCCCCCGCGTAAGGGTACTTGGCGCCGCGCAGGCCGTACACCGAGGCCAGCTGCGTGGCGGTGCCCAGCGAGTTGTAGCGGTACTCCAGCACCGCGCGCGCCACCTCGGGCAGGAAGGCGGTCAGCACGGGCAGCAGCCACAGGTCGCCGTCCACCGCCACGCCGCCCGTGAGGTCGATGGCGCCCATCTGGAAGGAGTCGCGGCTCCACGTCATCTGCATGCCCTCGCGCGTGCTGCTGAGGACGTTGTACATTGCGTACTTGAGGTGGCGCCGCACGAGGAGGATTTCCGCGGCCTCCGCCGTCGTCACGCCGTCCTTGGGCTGGACGGTGATGCCCATGCGCCACAGCCGCGCCCACTCCGACACGTGGTCCCGCCGCACGCGCGCCGCGGACTCGAAGGGCGTCGCCTGCGAGAACTGCAGCGACAGCAGCAGCCGCCGCACCTCGCTGGCGGGGTCGGGGAAATCGTCCGAGTGCAGCGCCACGCTGACCACGGTGAAGGTCACGGGCACGGGCCTGGCGGGGTCGGCGGGGTCGGCCACGGGCGCCAGGTCGGCGGCGCGCAGCAGGCTGTAGCAGCGGCTGGGGTCGCTGCGGTACACGTTGAACCCCATCACCTCCAGCGCCCAGGGCGACGGGGCGGACAGCGCCAAGTTGGAAAACGTCACCGTGCTCCACGCGGGCGAGATGGGCACGTGGGCGGGCGCCGCGGCCAGCGTCACCCGCAGGTGGCTGCCGGGGGCGGCCGTGTCCAGCTCGATGCGGGTGACGTTGACCGTCTCCACCGCGACCATCTGGCCCGCGGGCACCGGCAGGGGGGGCGCGTTCAGGTAGGCGTAGAACGACGTCATGTCCGCCGTGAGCGGCGGCTGGAAGTGGAACTCCTGGGCGCCGCCGCTGGTGTCGTAGGCGTACCCGGACAGCAGCTGCGCAACATACGTGGCGCCCGGGACGTTCCAGGCGTCCGGCAGGGCGGCGTCGATGCTGGGGAGCGTGAAGGTGGTGCCGTCGACGACGGTGAACGGGGCGCCCGCGCCCAGCCGCACCTTGACCATGCCCGCGTCCGCGGGGCCGCTCGGAGCGGTGAAGGACTGCACGTCGGCGGGCGCGGTGAGCGCCCGGACCTGGGCGACGGGCGTCGTGCTCGGCGAGGCCGCCAGTAGGGCGTTGATGCCCGCCAGCGCCGCGAGCGCGCCCGCGCTCAGGCCCGCGGCGGAGACGTGGAACTCGGCCAGCGCGGGCGGCGCCAGCAGGAACGCGACGGCCTGCGGGGCCTGCAGGAACGCGGTCAGCGCCGGGGACGTGCCCGCGCTGACCGCGGAGGTGTCGAAGGCGTACGCCGAGCCCGCCGCCATCGTCAGCCCCCGCTGCGCCAGGGTGCAGCGCGCCTCGGTGATGTAGGTGCCCGAGGTGGGCGGGGGCGCCGGGCCCGTCTCGCGCGGGTTGTAAATCTGGGTGGAGCTGAACCCCACCTGCGTGGCGCGGTCGTCGGCGATGTAGATTTCGTGCTTGATGAACAGCTCGGGCACCTGGGTCGCCGGGTACAGCCGCACCGTCTGCACGATCACGTGCGGGAACTGGCGCGCGGCGAACAGGTCGGACTCGACGTCGAACAGCGCCGCGTTGGTGGTCGGGTCCGTGCACCGGAACCGCGACGTGACCACGCCCGTGTTCATGTCCAGGGACTGGCCCAGCAGCGCCAGCGGCAGCGCATCGTTGAGGTTGGTGGCGGCCCGGAAGAAGCGCACGCGGTTGCAGCGGAAGGCGGGCACGACGTTGGGCTGCGCGGCGTTGAGCGGCGTGGGCCGCGCGCCCGTGGTGAGGAAGGCCTGCTGGGTGTCGACGCCGTCGTAAGATGGGAAGGCGCACAGCTTGCCGTTGCCGACCATGACGCCGCGGGGGTCGGCCGCCCTGCGCGTCGCGAAATCGGCGTGGTCGGCCACCGCGTACGACAGCGTGGCTTTCACGTCGTCGTAGTCCATGCCTCTCCGTCTGTCCGTTACTGTTGCGCTCGAAGAAAAACGGGGCTTTGCAATCGCGAGAAGCCGCGCCTACCTATTTCTTGCTGGACTTGGGCTTGGGCTTGGCTGCTTGCTTCGGCTTGGCTGCTTGCTTCGGCTTGGCTGCGGGCTTCTTGGATGTCCCTCCCCTCTGCTGTCCAGCCCATGCAATGAGATTATCGACAGCTGCGATCGAGGCCGGGTCGTTCCGTTCCGCCCACTCTTTCATGGATTTCAAAATATCCACTGTTGCGTCATCAAACATCTCTCCAGCCATACTCGCACCCTGGTATTTCATTAGGAGTCCGCGAAATTTGCGCATCTCGTTTCTTCTCTCCAATGCAAAGTGCGCCTCCGTCGTCGCCACAGTCCCAGCGACCGCCGTCGTCGCTACCGGACCTGCGGGAGAAATCATCAGGGGCGCAACTGCGAAAGTCATCGGCGCAGCAACATCCTTCAACGCATTCTGTCGTGTTTTCGCGTTTCGTGCGTTCATGGCATATAAATCAGGCGTATAAAAAAATGGAGGATCCGACGGCCACCAAGGCAGCGAAACGGGAGATGTGCCGCGTGCTGCAGGAGGTCCTGCGAGCGCGCGCGGGCGACGCCGCGGCGCGGCGAGCAGCAGCGGACAAGGTGTTTCTCGTCGTGCGGAAGCATCTCCAGGTGACGTTCCCTGCCGACGCAGGCAACTCCTCCGACATGATGATGGCGACGTGTCGCATGGCGCCGAACCCGCTCCAGAGCGAAACATTTCCGATGCGGCGCCGGGACGACCCAGACGCGGCGACACACGCAGTTTCCGTCCAAAAAGCGTGGAATGAGATAAGCAGTAAGCTGAGCCCAGGTGTCCGGAAGGACATCGAATTGCTGTACCAGGACGCAGCCGACGCGGAGGACAAAGAGGACGAAATAGCCCAGGGTGCGCCGTTGACGACGGAGGACAGGGAGTTTTCGAGAGACGTGCGTTGGACCATGGCGTACAAGTACATCGAGGACTGGAGCATCATCGAGTCGTTCGTGGCCGACCCGGATTCCCTGGCGCAATGGCAAGCCCTGACGCAAGAGAAAAAGCTGCACGGGGACAATCAACGACTGCGGCGTGAACTTCAAGAATACGTGTACCAGCTGCGCATGGAACCCGTCGACATCGAGCAAATGACGGACAGCGTGACGCTGACGGACCAGCAACCGGCGTGGCCGACGACGGCGGGACCTTCGCCAACCTTGCTGCTCCCCCGTGTGAGTATCGAGAAGTCCGACGCCGGAATGCTCAGCAAATGCCTGACGGATTTCGCGCGGTTGATCACAGGGGTCCACAAAGAACACTTCGATTCTTCCAGCATCCGCGTCCAAAGGGACAATTGGAGAAACATCATATTCAAGGGGCTTCGCGTCTTCGACGGTTACGGACTGCACCAGGCGTTGCAGTCCAGGATAGTCGATTTCCTCAGCACACGTTACAAGAATGTCCCACTGTGCACGGGCGCGCAGGCATACGCGAAGAACGTGGACCCGCCGCAAAAGGGCTGGGTGCCCGTGACCCGCGCCAAGCTTCCCGACCCGCTCGTCGAAGCCCTGAAGAGCGGGGCGTTCCAGATGTGCGTCATGAACATCACGCGCGACAAACGCGCGCTCTCCAATCTATCAGGAGGGCACACGACGCTCTTGGTAGCCAAGGACAGGGTGCTGTATTACATCGACCCATGGCAGTTTGAAGATGTCAACAAGGCTGCAGACGCACTCGCAAAGGCAGTCCCGCCCGGCGTCACCGTGGAGTCGGTCGTACTGCCTCTGCAAAACCTGGTGGACGTGCTGACCGAGGACCATCGGAAGTGCGTCGCGACCCTGCTGGCCAACGTCGCGAACGTGCCGCCGGAGGTGAGCTGGCTGGGCCGCCAGCACCGTTCCGACTTTGTCGGCTACTGCGGAGCGTACGCGCTGTTCATGGCCGAGTGGCTCGCCATCTGCAGCACCCGTGCCAAGGGGATGTCCTTCGACATGAAGGAAGCCATATTGGTTTTGCTGACGTGGCGCAACCCGTGCAGGGTGCATTGGATGATGCGGATATGGACGCAGGGGATGCTGGCGAGGATAGGCCAAGCACACATGCTGCAGGAAGGGACACCGGATTAGACGGAGTCTTGTTTCATGACGAGCTTCTTGAACTCTTCGTCCATGTGAAACAGCGACGCAATCTTTTGGTTGAGGTCGTCGAGGTTGCGTTTGCTGTTCTTCTTCAGGATGTCTATCATCTCTTTCCGGGTGTTGACGATGTCGGTGCGCGTGAGAACGGAGGAGGTACGCGCGTACAGGTCCTGTTGCACTTCGGTCAGCTCGGGCGCCTCTTGGTACGGGTACGGTTCCACGTCGAAGCATCCGAGGAACCTGTAGTAATCGCAGATGCACTGTTTGGCGTGGGCGCTGACGCGCGCGTTGGCGGCGGAGGTGTTCACGACCCGCTGCATCAGATACTTTTCGTAATCGTCCAGCACGGACTCCTGGAGGTAGTTGAGCAGTTTCCGACACCCGTTCTTCAACAGGACGTCTTTCCACTCGCCGGATTCGTACATCTTGAGGCGGTCGTACTTGGGTTCGTACATGATGTTCATGCCCTGAAAGTTGTCAGAGCACAGGCTGGTCACTTCGTCGATCATGTCCAGGATGTCGTCCTTACGCAACTGCATGCCGTCGCGTTTGTTGGAGCTGAAAGCCAGCGCTCGCCGTTCGAAGCGCTCCTCCATGGCGTCGCTGACGTTGGTTACGCGGTTGTTCGTGAACTCCATGTACTTGGTGAGCTTCTCCTCCGCGCTCATGGACACGATCATGTTGTTGATGGTGTTGTTCTGATTGATGGTTTGGTAGATGGTGGGCTCGGGGGCGGGGATGTGGTACTTGCGGTTCGCCAGGATGTATTCGCGGATCTCGTCCGTCAGCGGGATGGGGTTCGCGGACATCGGGCACGGCTTCTTGCGGTTGTACAGGTGCCGCCGCATGTCCTTCCTGTTGAACGTGCGCATGCCGCAGGAGATGCACGTGTAGGGAGGCTGCTGTGTCTGCGTCATCTGTATTCGGTAGACATTTTTCAACCCTTTATATCCCCATCCTGCCTGCTGCCGGCCGGGCCCGTTCCGGCCTCGCTTTGACCCCTTTGTACCCTTTTTGACCCCTGATTGCAATTGGTCAATTTGTACGTGGAACACTGGTTTCAGTCTATCTTTAAGCACTTGAATGAACTTCCAGTCTGTGAAGGTCTTGCGCCCCCCCCCCGGAAAAAAATCAGCACAACCGGACCATCCAGAACAGTGACGCGAGCTGCGGCGGCGGTGCACCTAAGGATCCAACGCAGCCCGTCGTCAACGATGCCCAGCTTCACAGACGCCGTTCAGGAACTGCAATGCTCAGAGCGCGTGTCCGCAGATGCGTGGAACAGAGGACTTTTCGCACCATCGTTCCCAGACCGTTGGGCGAAAGCAGCTTCCACGGTCATGTTCTACGCCATCCCGCGCGATGGCGACTGCGTCGGGAACATCGACGTGTGGCTGCATGCGCCCGTGGGCACAGTCGACGCAGCCATTCACTTTGACGAGCGCATCCTGTGGTCATGGCGTGGTGACGGTAAAGCAAAAATCAGGCTGCCCCTCGGAGGAGGCATCAACATGCAGGGCACGCGCGGGCACGACGTACACGTGCTCCTCCAGTGTCCTGCCGTCGAGTGTCCACCGCGCGTGACCGCCACCTTCAGGTGCCATGAGCCGTCCCGCGGTGCGTTTCGCCTGGCATTGTGGAACCGCCCTCCCATGCGCGACCTTATCATCCCGGACTGCATCCCGGACTGGTGAGGGGGCACCCTCCCCCCCGCCCCCGGGCGAGGGGCGCTTAAAAATAAAAGCCGCCGTCTAAATAATGTCGCCCACCCCCGTCACGCCGCTCCACGTGTTCCTGTTGAAACACCGCGTGGGCAGAGGGTGCGAGCACACCCACACCAGCCTGGCGCGGCCCGCGGGCGCCTTCTACGTGGGCGGCGACGACGAGGAGCGGTTCTACGAGCTGTACCAGGGGGCGGTGGAGCGCGGGGACGACGTGCACCTGACCGAGAAGCACAAGGACATGGCGCCGCTGCTCGTGGACCTGGACCTGCGCTACCCCGCCGTCCCCGCGACGGATGCCGAGGACGGGGCAGGGGCCGCGCCGCTGAGGCGGCACGAGGACGCCCACGTCGAGGCCTTCCTGCGGACCTACATGGACGCCGCGGCCGGGCTGGTGCGCCTGCCGGAGGCGGGCGTGGAGGTGTACGTGATGGAGAAGCCGCGCGCCGTGGCCACGCACGCGTTCGTCAAGGACGGCATCCACATCATGGTGCCCGGCGTCGTCGTCCGCCGCGCCGTGCAGCACGAGATCCGGCGCGAGTGCCTGGAGCGCGTCGGCGCCATCTTCCGGGAGCTGGGGGCCGTCAACCCGGCCAAAGACATCTACGACGAGGCCGTCCTCGGCGGCAACAACTGGATGATGTACGGGTCGCGCAAGCCGGAGGGCGACCTGTACGCCGTCACCCGCACGTACCGCTACTTCGGCCCCGACCGCGAGCTGGAGCGCCTCCCGGACGCCAAGGAGCCGGCCGGCGCCCTCGTGCAGCGCTTCAGCATCCGCAACAAATACCAGGACACGCCGCTGCGCGAGGAGGCCCGGGAGCGCGTGGAGCGCTGCCAGGAGGCGCTGTTCGCCCGCGCGGCGGCGGCGGCGCCGCAGCACCAGCGGCAGGCGGGCGCGGTCGCCCCGGGCTCTCGCGCGCGCGGCGGCGACGGCGGCTGCCACGACACCGAGTTCTACCGCAAGCTTGTAGGCCTGCTCAAGGCGGAACGCAGCGACCGGTACGACGACTGGATCCGCGTGGGCCTGTGCCTGCGGAACACGGACGTGGCGCTCGTGGGGTGCTGGGACGAGTTCAGCAGCCGGTCGTCCAAGTACCGGCCCGGCGAGTGCCAGCGCGTGTGGCACCAGATGAGCGGTGACGGCACGCTGGGCGTGGGCACGCTGCGCATGTGGGCGCGCCAGGATGACGCCGCGGGCTACGCCGCGCTGGTCAACCAGGACCTGAAGCGGCTCATCCGCTCCACGCGCTTCCGCGGCTCCCACCACGACGTCGCCAAGGTGGTGCACTGCATGTACGGCCACCGCTTCGTGTGCGCCTCCATCCGCGCCAACACCTGGTACGAGTTCCGCGACCACCGCTGGCGGCCCAGCGACAGCGCCTGCGCGCTGCGGCGCCTCATCCCCACCGACGTCTGGAAGGAGTACATGGCCGTCGCCAACGAGTACAACTGCATCGCGCGCAGCACCGACGACGAGGAGGAGCAGAAGACCAACACCGACAACATGAAGCTGGTGACCGCGGTCTCCGACAAACTCAAGGACGTGCGCTACAAGGAACAGCTTCTCAAGGAATGTCGCGAGCTGTTCTACGAGGAAAAGTTCGAGGAGCGCCTGGACGCCCACCACCACCTCATCGGCTTCGAGAACGGGGTCTACGACATCGACAAGGACGAGTTCCGCGACGGCCGCCCCGAGGACTACCTGACCTTCTCGACCGGCATCGACTTCGTGCCGTTCGACCCCGAGCACCCCGCGGTGGCAGACATCGATGCCTTCGTGTCCCAGATCCAGCCCAAGCCCCACATGCGCCGCTACGTGATGACGCTGCTGGCCACCTTCCTGTCGGGGCAGCAGCACGGCGAGCGCTTCCACATCTGGACGGGCGTCGGCGGCAACGGCAAGAGTCGCCTCATCGAGCTCTTCGAGGCCTGCTTCGGCGACTACTGCTGCAAGCTGCCCATCTCCATGCTCACTCAGAAGCGCATCGCCTCCAACGCCGCCAACTCGGAGCTCGCGCTGTCCAAGGGCAAGCGCTTCGCCTGCATGCAGGAGCCAGGCGACGAGGAGCGGCTGAACGTGGGGCTGATGAAGGAGCTGACCGGCGGCGACAAGATAACGGCCCGCAACCTGTACAGCTCGCCGGTCGAGTTCAAGCCCCAGTTCAACCTGCTGCTCATGTGCAACCAGCTCCCCGCGGTCAGCGCGGACGACAACGGCACGTGGCGCCGCATCCGCGTGGTGTCTTTCGATTCCAAGTTCGTGTCCCACCCCAATCCCGACTGCCCCGACGAGTTTCCCATCGACCCCGACCTGGTGCGCAAGTTCGACGGCTGGAAGTCCCACTTCATGGGCATGCTGCTCCAGTACCACCGGTCGTACCTGGTGGACGGCCTGGAGGAGCCGGAGGAGGTCCTCAAGTGCACGCGCGACTACCAGAACACCAACGACTACCTGGCGCACTTCAGCGACGCCTGCCTCGAGGCCGTGCCCGGGGAGTCGGCCACCGTCGACGCCATCTTCGAGGAGTTCAAGGAGTGGGCGCGGGCCGAACACCTGTCCACCCGCCTCCCCCGCCGCCGCGACTTCCAGCTCATGATGGAGAAGCGGTTCGGCAAGGCCGTCGGCCGCCACACCGCCGCCGCCTTCCCCGACATGCGCCTGAACGCCTTCTACCGCGCCTGAGAGCTGTTGTGTCTATCCCCGCGTGTTGGTGGCCCAGATGGCGGAGTTTTTGCTGTCGTACAGCACGAAGTTTCCATCGTTCTGCATGGCCGCGCGGTGGGGCGGCGTGCCCCTGTTCGCGGTGTTCGATGCCCACAGCGCCTTCTTGGCGCCGTCGTATATGACCATGTTGCCGTCGGGCTGTACGCACAGTTGGTAGGGTGCTCGGAAGCCCTTCCTGTTGTAGGTGCCGCTGCTCCACATGGCACGTCTTAAACCCAATAACCTGGTCAGCACTAGGTTGCCGTCTTCCTGCATGCACACCTGGTACCTCCGGTTCGGCGAGAAAATGCATCTGCTGATGCATGCGCTGCCCGCGGGAGGAATCGTGGGCGCGGGGGTAGGAGCGGGTGCGGGTGCGGGTGCCGGCGCAGGGGCAGGCGCTGTCGTACGCACTGGAACGGCAGGCGCGGCCTTGATGTACACTGGTGTCGCAACAGGCGCTGCTCTCGTTACCAATGGCGCCTGTGCTGCGGGTGCCGGAGCCTGCACCGGCGTGGCGCGCGCGGCCCGCAATTCGCGCTCGCACGTCGTCAGACTGCTCTGGATGACGCCCTTCTCGGCCGGGCAGTCCCGCACGCCGTCGAACTTGGTCTTCCAGGTCGCGCTATCGCCCAGCGCAGCCACCCTCGCCGTGTCGCACGTGTTCAGGCGACGGTTCAGGGCGGTCTGCTCCGCCGCCAGGACGTTGTACTGCCCCTGCAGGCCGGCGTAGTCGTCCGCCAGCTTTTTCACGGACGGGTGCGACATCGCGTTGCCCTCGCTCAGCCGCCGCACCGCCCGTGCGCGGTCCGCGGCGGGGTCGAAGCGCAGCGTGCAGAACTCTCGCAGGCAGTCCACCTCGGTGTCGCGGCGCACCTCCACCACGCCGGGAACCTTGAGGCGCGGATTGGAGGGGTCGCAGCCGCCGTTGGCCGTGACGGCCGCCTCGTCCATGGGCATGTAGCAGGCGTCCGCGTCGGTGGGATGCCTGCGCAGCGCGGCGTACGGCACGCCCGGCGCGCAGGTCTCCGCGTCCAGCAGCGCACGGACCACCTGCGGGTCGGCGTACTTGCCAGCGCACTGCGGGTTCGCGGAGAACGCCTCGCGCTTGCGCACGATGAGCAGCGCCAGGATGGTCGCCGAGAGCAGCAGCAGCAGCACGAGCGCCACCCATGTCGACGGCCGGCGCAGCAACGCAGCGGCGGTCATAGGACGATTTATTATAGGCACCAAACTTTTTGGGACAGCACTACAGCAGACATGACATACAGCGTCGATTTACGAAACCGTGTAGTCAGAGCATACGCAGACAAGCACATCCCGTCGTATCGTCACTTACAGAGGGTTTTCAATGTTCCCAAATCCACTGCACATCGGTGGGTCACGACCCATCCCTTCACTCGGCATCACATTCGTCGGGCATCCCGATTCAACGGAGTGTGCAGCAACATTGAACATTACATTGCAGCACACCCGTTCTCCACTTGCAGTGACATCATCGAACATCTCAAAGACACCATCCATGTCGCTCCATCGCCATCATCGTGCTACAGGTTGTTACGGCGACTACGCTTCACCAAAAAGAATCCATCGCTGTCTGTCCAATGCCACAGCGGAAGGCTTGACCTGGCTCGAAAAGCGTTCAGTGACAGGGTGCAGGACATTTCAATGGAGGATGTCGTATCGATTGACGAAAGTAGTTTCTGCATGGGGTATCGACACACCAAAGGATACTCCAAAGTTGGAAAGCGCCTCCGCGTCACCGCTGGACCAACACACCATCATCATCGACGGTTGACCCTCATACTTGCTGTCACTTCGTCTGGCATCGCAGGATGGGAACTGGTGCATGGCAGCGTTGACACCACGGTGTTTGCCAAGTTCATCCAAGCTGTTGACTTCGCCGGACGCAAACACGCTCTGATTGACAACGTTAGTTTTCACCATGCCAAGGCCGTGCTGGCCGCTTTCAGGAGCAAAAATGTCACTCCTCTGTATCTTCCGCCATACACCCCACAGTGGCAACCTGTGGAACACATGTTTTCTGTGCTGAAACGTAGCTTCCGTAGTAGTGTGTATGAACTGACCGATTTCGAGGATCGAGTGATGTGCTGCGTCAGCATGGCCGATGCCGATGTCACGTCCATGTACAGCAACACCTTCCTGCACTGTTGGCATCTCGCTCAGTCCAACCAGCTGTGGCGCACGACATAAAAAGGGTGCAGCCTGCAGTGTGGTATGTATGGGTGGTGACACGAAGGTGTACCCTTCCAGTGGGGGCCTGCGCCTGGACAACCTGTTCGGGACGTCAGACGTGCAGCTGATCCAGCAGGCTGTGTACAGGGTGCACCGGATTCACAGCAGAGCGACGCTGCTCATCAAGCAGTACTACGTCGACCAGTTGCTGTCAGGACATGACTTAGTCATAGACGAGGCATTGTATGCTATAGCAGTGTCCGCCATTCGCAGCAAGAACTACGTTCAAAGGAAGACAGCGAAAGATACCGAGAAGGTCGCCACCAAGAAGACTCTGAACGAGGGGCTGCAACAGACGTGGCGCACCCGATTTGAGCCCTACGTGTCGACAGATGACATCGGCATCGACACGGGGTCGTTGTCGCTCATGCTGTCAGCCAGTGCCAAGACGTACGTCACCAACCTGCTGACCAACGTCCGGATGCGCTACTTCAAGTACGTCGAGCGCACTGTTTCCGAGCTCCTGAGGCGGCAGGTGGCGCGCGTGACGGGAGCGGCCAGCTGGCAGGCGCTGTCGCGCGCCTCCAAGACAGACTGGATGAAGCGCATCCGCCGCGCCATCTCCGACATCATCTACCACCGACACGACGATGCCATGAAGGCGGATGGCTGGATGCTAAGGTGGGTGGAGCGCTACCGCTCACGGTTCGTGCCGCCGCTGCCAGCCAAGGCGAAGACCATCGACTTCGACCTGTCGAGCCAGAAGCGCCCCTACGCGTACCTGCCCTACATGATGAAGATGAGCCGGTGCATGGAGGCGCTCGGCATCAAGATGCTGTCGCCGCTGCCACTGTCTACGTCCTTCATTCCGTCCTTCTACCGCATCGACACCGCGTCCATGCAGCACCTGCTCATGGATCAGAAGCGCATCGCCTACTTCAGGGAGTGGCATCGCAAGCACTACCTTCGCCCGCTGTTCCTCAGCAGCAAGGCAGGGTTGGCGTCCTCCACGAGCCGCCTGCTGGGAGTGGACACCGCCACTGCGCAGGAGGAGGCTGCTTTCAAGGACGCGCAGTGGCGGCTGATTGGCAAGTGGCAGCGGAAGGACCTGCGGTCGCTGATGCCACCGACGCCGCGCGCTCAGCGCAGGCACCCGCAGGCGACGGACGACGGCGAGTGGATGTTCGGCCATTCCATCCTCACCGACGGGTACAGCGCGTACCTGACCATCACGGACGGTGAGCGGGGGCGCAAGGCTTTCAGGCCGCGAGGAGCAGACAAGCAGAAGCAGCAGCAGTCGACGAAGCAGAAGGTCAGCGAGTTCCCAGAGCTCAGCTCGAAGACAGCGCGCGACTACGCGCACCTGCTGGATCCGTCCGTCAAGCTGCTGGCCGCCGACCCGGGCAAGGTCAACCTCGTCTGCTTGGTGGACGGGATGCGGAAGGACGCGAAGGACTCGCACGTCCTGCGCTACACCGGCGTTCAGAGGCGACACGAGAGCGGCGAGACGGCCGCCCGCAGGCGGGGCGAGGCCGCGAAGAGTACGGTGAAAGCCAAGGGCTTCGGCTTCATGGCGTCATCGGGCAGGTACGTGGCTTCGCCTACCGTGCAGCAGGTCGAAGCATCGTACCTGCGCGGTACCAACAGCAAGTCGTGCTTCCCCGACGTGTTTGGCAAGTACGTTCATCGGCGCATGACGACCGAGAAGCCGCTGGAGGAGTTTTACCGCGACGCGCGCTGGAGGAGGGAGCGGATGAGCGCGAAGATGAAGCGACGGCGTTCGGAGCAGGCGTTCGTGCAGCGAATCAAGGAGAAGTTTGGCAGCGACGGCCAGAAGATTGTCATCCTGTATGGCAACTGGGGTCGTCGCCCCAACCTGAAGAACCAGGCACCTTCTCCAGGAGTCGGCTTGCGGCGCGTCATCCACCGTCACATCCCTACGGTGACGGTGGCTGAGTGGAACACGTCGTCGCGGTGCGCTACGTGCTTCGGGACGGTGCAGGAGGCGTGCCGCAGTCGCGGGCTGAAGCGATGCCCAGAAGCAGCGTGCCGCACCCGGTACTGGGACCGCGACGTGATGGGCGCCCTGAACATCCGTCACGCGGGGCTGCACATCCTGACGCACGGAGTGGAGCACGGCGAGTT
>JACCEA012574457.1_pt1 | contig 13336 bp, 20 predicted proteins | sample 7449851 | NCBI WGS metagenome assembly JACCEA01 (sample SAMN15323453, study PRJNA562643) | freshwater metagenome | isolation source: river surface water | place: USA:Blue River Watershed | collected 2017-08-18 | reverse complement strand
TTAAAATCGATTACTCATGAAGAAAAATAACGGGTTTGTTGGAATTGTATTTTTAACCGCTTTGGTTGTCTGTTTTCAATTTATTTATAGCACTTTTTTGTACTTAGCTATTTTTTTGATTTCAAGCTACGAGCAATTACAAAGGTCAAAAGCTCGCCTCCAAGACTACATTACAAAGACTATGGATAAAGCAGTTACAAAACCTTACTCTCGCTAGGCCTCCTGGAACCAAGCTCGCTATTGAAGATTTAAAGCCCGGTTCCTTTGTCACTCGCGTACAATTCGAAGTGGAACTACACCCCAGACTTCGCCTGGAGCCGGGCTCCTAACAGCGTTCAGAACCAGGCCCCTAATCTGTCGTGTATTACGCCCGTATTAAAACGTAGTGCACGACAGAGGATAGGAACCAGGTTATTGACAAAAGTTACTGCACAGGTATACGCAGCAAGGCTTTCGGGCTTTATTTGCCTATAAAAAGTGCAAAAACAGTGCAGTAAAAAAAGTTACTGCACAGGCCTCTAAGCCTTACGTACCATACCTTCTACAAAAAATTGTGCAAAAATGCAGTAACTTTTAAAAATTAGTTATGAAAACAACAGACTCATATAGGAAAACAACTTCAAAGTTACTGCACTTTTGCACAGGTAGGGGCTGTAAGGCATACCACGCAAGGATTAGAGGCCAGTGCAGTAACTTTTTTTTAGTGCACAATAAAAAGCGATGTAAAACCCGAAAGTCTTACACCGCAAGGTTTTCAAGCCTGTGCAGTAACTTTTTTACTGCATAGTTACTGCACAATAAAGCACAAACCCTCTATCATTCGTTGATTTTGTTTCTGGCATTTAGTAACTTTATTGCTTCTAAAAATATGTAAAAGACCGCGGGAGAAATGCACTTGATTTTTAGGCTTCCTACCGGTCTCTTGACAAAACACTTGGTAGTTTTGAAACAAGACTTTGCACGGAATTAAATGCCCCTCTTTAATCTCAAGTCTTTGTGTTGCAAAGTCCGACACGGAACAAGCTTCATCCTTAAAGCTCTGTGTTAAAGCCTGGACTCTAGGGTGCTGGGAATGATCATTAAGAGCTTTCCTTTGGGCTTTATAATCTAGGGTTAATAAGTATTGTACAAAAGCTGGGATCTGTTTTTTAAGTTTATCTTTTAGTTCATAATCCCTGTCTTTAGGTGCTACTTCATTAAGACATGGTACAATAAGGGCACGTCTTTCTACTCCGCCATCAAAATTACCGATAAATACGGGTTCATTACTGGCCATAACAACTGAGCCTGTAAAGGGCAAGTCTTCAATCGGTCTACCTTTGCGGTTAACACTAACGGTATTTGCTTGGGAAGTGAGAGTTTTTAGGACACTCATATCTTCCACGGTTTTAGCTTCATCAGGACTTACGACCAAGACTTTAGCCCATACGTTTTCAAGGCCAAAATTGCTATTAAGCTGTTTTAAGGTCGTCTCTGTGTAAGTCGTAGCAAGGCTTTCAAGAAACAAAATGAAGGTAGTTTTGCCCGTAGCTCCTTCGCCATAGAGATAAAGGAAGTATTCCCAACTTTTCTCTTGTAGAATAACTTTGTAACAAAAGGCAATAAGAGTAGCTTTAAAGGCGGGGTCACCTTCTGGTAATTCGGGTGTGGATGTAAGTTGGTTTAGGAAGCGGTCAATAACACTCCAGTCTGTATTGTTGGGGTTGAAGTCGTAGTTAAAGGCGTCTATATAGAAATCGTCTTCATCGTAATTTTCAAACGCTTTTGTTTCTTTGTGATACTTCCCGTTATTAAACGCGAGGTAGTCGTTTGATGAAGGGGTATCATCGTAAATGTCGCAAATTGCATCAATAACTTCTGCTTTTGTTTTAGTACAAACAGGAAGATCCGTATTGGTGCTAAGAAACCGTCTAAGTTCACTATTAAAAGTTTTGTCTGGGATTTTGTCATAGACGCCTGGTTGAGAGGTATTTCTTAAGACAAAAAATTTATCGCCAAATGATTTGATAGTTTGGTATTCATTAAAGAAAGCTTCCGCTGCCAAGTCATACTTAATAAGTTCCCGTTTTGCCTGGTCTCTTTTATACTCGAGTTCTGATTGTTCCTGAGCCGCTTTAGTGCGTCTACCGCCTTGTCTATCCGTAATCAAAAAATCTTCCATTGCCATGGTTATTATAAGTAAGAGTACCGATTGTTTACAACAAAATAAGTGGGAGGTTTTCTACCCGCTTTATTTCTATTAATAATAACCACGATAAATGAGAAATAGGAGTCAAGAGTGCAGAGTATCAGTACCGGGATTAACGCAAGAAGAAAGGCAAGCGATTAAAAAAATTAAAAAAGCTGGCAAGTACAAAAATTATAGTGAGTTCATTAAGCATCTAATAGAAAAGCATGACACAGCCGCAATTAGAATTGACAATTAATCCGGAAACTTACGTGTTAGTAAAAGAAAGAGCCCGAGCAAAACTGGAGTTTGACGGGCAATATGTACGCTGGCTTTTTCTGCAAGAGTTAGAGAGCAAGGCGCGGTTGTGCGACCTAAATCACGTAAAGGCGTCTAATTCCGCGGTATAATAAGGTATAAGCAAAATAATTTTTCAATATGATTGAAATAGTTTTACACTTGTGGTCTGTGGACCTGGTTATTCCCCGCAGCATTAAACCAGAAGTAAGAGCCAAAATATACCGCCCCATAAATCAATTAAAAGAGAAACCAGATAATAAAATAGTACAAACTGCCTATAAAAAGACCAACTTTAAATGTATTAGTAAGTACCGCTTTGAGAAGCATAAAGACCAGTTGTTGACAACAATTGAAGTAAATCTCACTCTGTTGGGATTGACTTACAGTATAGTAGACAATACGCGCGGCAAACGGTCCGCCACAATAGAAATCAAACAGCCAATTTAGCTATTGATGAGGAACAAGTTCTTTAGACCCTAGGAGCGGGCAAATGATTAATCCGCTTATAAAAACCCTTTAGCTCCTTTTTTGCGGTTGGCATTTTTCTCTACTAACCGCAAATCCGCTTTTTCTTGATGGAACTTATACCAGGATTGAAAAACGTCCGCATCTTTAATATCCCCTTTTCTATCTAAAGCAATTAAATCATAGTGCATAGAATGTAAATTCATCCATTGTTCCAAAAGCTTTTGAAAATTATTAAGTCCAAAATGGTCCACTTCACAGAGAGATTTATCTTCAATCCATAGGCCTGTTAATGGGCATTCAAAAGGGACAGTTGTTGACGCTCTTACGTAATCAATTTGCCCTTTAACAGCGGTTCTAAAAGCTGATTGGACTCTTTTCTTTTTACTGGATTTAGAGCCTTCTGTAAAAATCTTTGTAATAGACAACGGGACCCACTTTTGTTTAGTTGTGTTCCAAATACAAAGAGTCCGGACGCTGTTTTTATACTGGGTTTTTAGTAGTTTAACAGCAAACCTTGGCCCAACACCTTTTGATAATTCTGAGTAAACAACGGGTAGGTTCCTAGTAACCAATAAACAAAAATCAAACTCATCAGAATCAGCTTGTAAATCTACTTCTGGTCGAGCCTTATTAAGAAAATTTGTAAACTTTGCCCGAGTCTGGGCCTTGGAAACTTCGTTCCCTTCTTCGTCTAACCACTTTTGTACTTTTGTTCGGTTATTACTCATATAAATTTAAAGTCAAATTCCTACTACTGGGCGCAAATGGATTTATAGCAGTAATAACCAAAACAAATGACAGAAAAACCAATTTTAAAGAAAGGCCATTTATATATTTTAAAAGATTGGAATTTAACTGATACTTATAAAATAGGAGTTACTACTAGAGCAATACAAAAAAGAATTAAAGAATTAAACCAAAGTCCTGGTTCAGCTGTAAAATTAGAATATCTATCTCCTGTTTCAGAACGTTATGCACTTGTAGAAAATAAACTACATAAAATGTTTAAAAATCAAAATACATATTCAGGGCAAAATCTCAGCTTATCTGAGTGGTTTGTTTTAACAGAAGTAGACTATCAACTTTTAAAAAATTTATTAAAATACGAATTTGAATGTTAAGAGAAATAAGAATTTCAACAGACCCTATTGACAAGTCTTTATGGTTTTGTGCTACAGATTTTGGTATTCAAACGAATATTCGGTCAGACAGAGTTTTATTACGTAAAGGGGTAGTACATAAAATAATTAGATATTTTGGACGAGACTTGAGGTTTATTGATGAAAATTCTTATCGATTATTAGCTAATGATTTATTAATCAAGGAATTAGATGAGTACAAAACTTCGTTAGAAAACTCTGGTAAGTTATACGCAGATATCGCCAGTGTTATAAAAACATATCTATATAACCTACCAAGCAACCCCGTAAAAATTGGTAAATTAAAGCCAATTCTTAAAGAGGATATCAATAATATTAATTTTATAGAGCCATTAATTATAGAACTTATTCCATTTTATACTCAAATTGTTTTTTACAGTGGCCATAATTCTAATTATGAATTAGCAGAATATCTTCTAGCTATTTTTCCACTGTGTTTTAGTTATAATTTAAAAGAGCTAGAAATTTGTTATAACAATATAGAAAGAATCCCGGAACCCTTATTTAATGGCCTTTTACAGTATTGGAGTAGAAGTGTTGATATTAAAGTCCCGGAAAATTTATTAGTTAATATAGAGGATATTTTTAATAAAGAAACGGGTTCTGACCTTATTAAAAATTATTTTCAATACCCTATATATCCGCAAAAATAATATTTAATTCTTTTTTAACTTCATAAGCAATATCTTGGGCAGTTGCCATTGTTTGTGGAAAAATATTAACTGTAGCGGAAATACCCCCTCGAGACATTTGTCCCATTGCCATTGCTTTATCTTTAGGGATTATTGCCTCAGAAGTATTAGCAATTGTAACAGAGGCCCCGGTAGGCATAGCTCTTGACTCTGTATTTATTGCTGCTAATAAATTACCAAAACCATTACCTTCCGCATTACCGAACCAAGCGACTTTAGCAACAGATAAAGTTTCTTTTATTTTGCCCCCAATATCCCCAGGAGCTGCTTCGGGTACAGCTGCCATGTCTGCCATTCTTTTTTCTAAGGGATTTTTAAAGAAATTAGAAATATCTCTAAAAGCGCCGGTAATACCCGTCCATAGCCAGGAGAAAAATTTAGTAAAGCCATCCATTATTACTTTAAATACTTCCCCTAAAGCACCTGTAATAGCTTGAACTATGCCTCCCAAGCCTGCTAAAGCACTTAACACAGTATACCCAATAGCTTTAACTAAATTGCCAATAGCTGCTGCCCAATTACCTGAAGTAAGATTATCCCAAAAGCTTTTTAAAGCTGCTCCGGCCTTACCGAGAAGTCCTGTCATTAAGCCAAAGGATTCTACAGTCATTCCCCACCAACCTCCAAGACTCTGGCCCCAAGATTGTAAAGATTTACCCCATGATTGTAATTCTTTATCGAATACAGCAATACCAACAAAAAAAGCAACAACAGCTAATACTGCAGCAATTAAACCTGCGAATAAACTGGCAATACCAGCTAGAGCAGTTACAAACATTGGTGTAATAGCTAAAATTGCAGAACCAACCGCACCAACAGCAGCACTGATGATAGGCGCTAAAAATCCAATAATGGGACCAATAGCTGCTATACTAGCCATTAAAGCAATAATGCCTTGAAAAATAAGACTGGGGTTAGTAACAGCAACAAATTGGAATGCGGCAACAGGATTAGAAGCAGCGGCTTGTGACGCCCTTGAAACTATTGCTGATAAAACTTTAAAAAAGCCCCCTAATAAAGAGTTAATAGATTCACTAAATTCATCGCCTGGTTTTAAATTTTTACCAAAGTCTTCGATTCCTTTAGCGATAAAATTAAAAAACTTATCTATAGCGCCGGAATAATCAAAAGTTTTATAATCAAAATTAAAAGCTGTTTTTAAAGCTGTATCTAATCTAGTTTGGAAGTTTCCTTCTGTGCCTTGAAAAACAGAATTAAATAAATTCATATTAGAAACAAATTCTGTAACAGAAGGCCCAATCATTTTTTCTATAAAAGAATTAGCTCCTTGTAATGGGTCTCCAAATTTAATGAGATTTTGGGCTAAAGATGAAAAACCTTCTATAACAGGACCAATAACTTTAGCTAAAGATTCAAACATTGTTGTATCTTTACCATCAAGTCCTTTAAACTTCCTTTCAAACCCAAACAATCCAACATCCGGGTCAAATAGAAAGCTTTTTAAAGTTTCAACTTTTGCTTGAAAAGACGCATTTAATCCTGCAAATTGTTGAGGACTAATACTATCACCAAAAATTTTATTTAAAGCGTCAAATCTTTCTCTAATATTTAAAGAAGGAAGTTTTTTGCCATTATCCTTTTCCCACTTTTCAATAGAAGTTCTGAGAACAGGGTTTCTTTGTACAAAAATTTCTCTTGCATTAACTTTACCTGTTGATAGTAACTTAGAATAGGTCTTAGTAATAGAACTAACTGGAATATCTTGGCCATATAATTTAGTTTGAAGTACTAAGTTTTCTACTGCTTTGGGAACTTTTTCTCTGAACAAAGTACTAAGCTGTTTACCCCCCATTTTACTAGAGTTTAAAGCTGTGGCCATATCATCAGAAAGGCTTCTAAAAACAGTAATATAATCAGAAGTAGTACCGGGTAAAGACGCTGCTGATTTTGCTAATTTTACTTTTATTTCATCAAATAAGGATAAACCATCATCAAAAGAGATTTTCTTATCAAAACTGTTTGATATTGCGCCGCCAGCTGCTAATCTATTAATTTCATTTTCTGATGCTTTTGTAAAAGCTTTAGTTGAATAATCTAAAACAGAAGCAGAAAGTCTTTCTATCTGGCTAAAAAACCCTTGAATTATTGGTCCACCTGAAACTAAATTTTCAGTAAAAGAAGCTATAGAACTCCCCGCAAAAGCTAACTTATAAGTAAAGCCATTAATCCCTGAAAAAAAGTCTGCTGCCATACTACTAAATATGAAACTCTATATGAAGCAATAACCGCAAAGTAAAGGTTACTAATAATAGTAATTACCTTTATAACTATGCAAATGACCTTTGTGGCTAATTTTTATGATGAAACATTTACTCCTAAATTATTGACAATACCTACTCCTATTTTATATCGAATAGAAGTAACTTCCACTACAGGCAATTCTATAATAAATGGCTCTGTAATGAGTCCTGTTAATGTTATAAGTTATACTTTTGATGTGCAACTTCCCATAGATACTATAGAAGCTACTGGGTACCTTTTAGCCGGCAGTTTTCAAACTTTTCCCTGTAACTCCGGGGGAGGTCTATAGAGAATATTAGTATGTGGCCTTAATCACACTGAAACCAGGTTCCGTGGGTTATTATAGATATAGAGGTACATTATAAAAATATGAAAACATTAACTGTAATACAAAAAGCTGTTGGTTTAAATATTAAAGAATTATATACAATAGAAGGCGCTTTAGCTGTAAAAGATGAAGATTTATTAACGGAAGATAATACTTTTGCTGGTATTTATTGGAATAATAAATTGGCGCGTTTATTCATAATTAATAAAGAAGAATTTAAGTCTTTTGCAATTAATTAAAATGTTTCCAAAGCAACCCGGCGTTTATTGTTTTAAAAACACTGTCAATAACAAAGTTTACATAGGTTCCGCGCAGTGCCTTTATACCAGAATTAATCGCCATTTAAAAAATCAAAACTCCAATCCGCATCTTCAAAACGCAATTAAGCACTACGGAATAAACACATTTTGTATTACTTATCAAGTATTAGAAACTAAAAAACAAGCTTTGTGCCTAGAGCAAATGCTTTTAGATTATATTTTTAAACTTAGTATAAGTTGCTATAATATTGCTGATAAAGCTGCCGGAGGTTGCGTAGGTACTAAAGAAAATCATCAAAAACTTTCTGAATTAGGTGGCGGCTCTAACGCCAAAGTGAGATTCGCTTTAGAAGTAAATAATGTGAATAAAATTCATACTTTTAAATCAAGTTATGAAGCAGCAAATTTTACTGGTGTTACTCCCGGTAATATTTCCGCAAGTTGTAAAAATGCAAAACCAGAAAACTCAGAGTCCGGACGCTGGTTATTGTCAGATATTTCTATTGATGATTTAAAAGCTAAATTTAATACCTTAACTAAAGCTGAAATTAAAGGCTATTGTAATAGACCTTTTATTCTTATTAATAAAAGTACTAAAAAACAATCTCAAATTTTTTATGGTGTTTATGAGCCTCAAAAGCACGGATATAAGATTAATCATGGTAATTTAAGTCAATGTTTATTGGGTAATCTTAGAACAGTTAATGGCTATTATGTGGCTCTGTGTATTTAAATAATTACTGTGCAGTATATGTATAAAATTATTGGGGACGTACATTCAAGGCCTATTGCTTTAAAAAAAGCTTTAGAAGAAAACGAAGAGTATTTGCCTGTGTTTTTAGGAGACATTTTAGACGGCAAAAAGTATAATTGCGAAAGCTTTTTAACTTCAAGAGACTTAGCTACAATTGCTTTAATTAATAAAAGTAATTCTGTTATCATACTTGGTAATCATGACCAAAATTTATTACAAGAAACATTTTTTTCTAAAAAAACAGCTAATACCAATCAAAGATTAAAACAGTATGATTCTTTTAAAGTATTTAAACAAATACTTAAAAGTGCTTTTAACTATTATTCTTTTGAAATAAAAGGTATTAGATACGATTTAGCGCATGCAGTTCCTTTTTATACTGCAACAGATTTAGAAAAAGTTTATGGGCAAAAAATAGAAAACAAACGATATAAATGGTTTGAAAATTATAAAGCAGAAAAAAATGTTTTTAAAATTTGTGGTCATTTCCATCAAGTAATTTTAACAGAATCTTACTGCGTTTTAGATGGAGACTCTAACATTGAGGAGTGTTTGCCTGCCCTATTAATTGATAATAATAATAATAAAACTTTGTTAAAGTATTACGATTAGTGGTTACTATTATTAAATATGGGATTTATTATGTATAAAATAAAAACATTCTTTTTATGCTCCGGAATTTTGTGGAGTTGTGGCATGATTACTGCTCATTCATTAAAATGGACCGATTTAAACAACAGTAAAGATTTTTATATTGGTGTATTGGGAGTTTCTGCAGCAGGACTAGGAATTACAAAAACTTCTACTCAAATTATAGAAGAAAAAAGTAAAAAGCCAGAAGTAGACCCCGAAAATCCTGAGACGTGGCCTAAAGAATAGGGTGATGAAAGTTATTATTCAAAAGATTCCAAATGAATCACAATATTACTTTGAATATTCATCTTTTAGAACTGTTTTAAAAACTCTTACAGGCGCAGATATTATATACATTGCCGAAAATAATATAGCGCCTGAAACTATTACTGGCTTATTACAAATATATAAACTTTTATTAATAAAAGAAAGTGAAAAAATAGAAGAATTAGACTTAATAGACTATGAGGTAGTTATGTCTGCTTTTTTTAAAACTATACTTAAAAAATATTTAATAAAGCCAGATGTATGGTTAGAAGTTATTTATATAGTTTCTGGCCGGCAATTTAATTATAATTGGAAAAAGTGGGAAACAACCCCTATAGAGGAATTACTTGCTTTATTAGAAGTAGCAAAGAAGTTAGAAAAACAAATATGAGCAATAATACAATAGGCTGTTGGTTTCAGGGAGGTCTTGGTAGCCAATTATATCAAATTGCAGAAACATATAGAAACATAGAACAAGATTCTAGTTTAGTCCCTATTTTTGATTATAGAACAGCAAGAGTAATTGGACAAGGGGAGTCGCCTTTTGTTTATAAAAGCACATTATATAAAAATCTATGCTGGGATTTTAGGGAGCCAAATACTTTATTAAAAGGCTTTTGGAAACAAAGCCCTGAAAAGCCTCTATTAAAAAAGTTAAAAAAAGTTTTAAATTTGCCAGATATAAAAAATAATAATTATATTGGTGTTCACATAAGAAGAGGGGATTTATTAAGGTATAAATTACCTACATTGCCTTTAGAGTATTATTTTGAAGCTTTAAAAGAATACGATCCGCATGAAGTATTATTTTTTTCAGATGACTTAAATTATTGTAAAAATATTTTTGGTACTGATTTTAATTATTTTAATAACACAGATGTTTTAACTAATTTTTTATATTTAAGGGATTGTTCTAAAATTATTACAGCTAATTCTGCTTTTTCGCAATGGGCAGCTTTTTTAAGTAAAGCAAAAACAGTTATAACCCCTGCCTCAGAAAAAATATACTTATCGCATTGGAAATTATTAGATTATTAATTGCCTTTAATATAAGACATTATTAGAGAAAAATGCTCAGGGTCCGATTTATAAAATTTAGATAAATCGGATGCAGAAGCAAAATTTTCAAATCCAGTAGAAAAAACTTCTGTAGCGCCTGATATATAATATTTAGCAGTATAAGGGTTTGGAAATTTACCGACATAAGCCTTTTCTAACCCAAAAGTTTTATTACCTGTAATTTCAGATAACAGTTTAGGAGTTGCACTTGTTCTGCGCTTTTCAATAAAGTCTGTTTCTGCTTTAGCCGCTTTAGGAGTACTTTTTCCAGCAAAATGTCCTAGCTCATGGAATAGCTCTTTTCTTTGTTGAATTAAATTATTTTTAGCATTTATTTTAATTGTTCCAGCTCTTCTATCTGCTTGAGAACGACCTTCCCCTAAAGAAACTGCATTGAGTCTAAATTGTTTACCAGATAATTTATAAAAATCGTTAATAATTTGCTTTAAAGAATCCGGTCCAGTACCTTTATAACTTGGTCCAGACTTATTTAATAAAACAGCAAGTAATTTTGCTGCAGCGGGCACAGAACCACCTTTAGAAATAAAAGCTTTTTCTGCTTGATTAATATCTTTAGCTTTTTTTAAAGAGTTAACTGCAGCAATAATCTTGGACTTATTTTTTGGTGATACTTGCACTAAACAATCTTTTGCTTTAGAAATACAAGAATTTTTGCAGTTAGCTCCAACTGTACATTTTTTTGGGCCTAGTTTTTGTTTTTTCACAGCGTTAAGTTAGTATAGGGGGTAGATTACTGGAATCTTTAACATATGGTGTGACAGCTGTTCCAAAAACAGAATCATTAATTGCTAATTGTTCTATTGGCATTTGCATGTCGCCAGAGGAGTCTCTAAATTGCGGTTGTGTATGCCCGGAGCTATGCCCATGAGATAAAGGGCATATTTTTTCCCAGACATATTGGTTATTCCTTAAAGTACAAATGGCTTTAAAAGATTCTGAATTGCCTAAAATAATAATTTCTAAACCTAAATTATTAAAGCTTGCTTCTGGCAAAGATTCATTTTCTTTATAAACTAGAGGTCCAGGTAAAACTACTAATAAAGATTCGTAACTATTATTTATAGTAAAAACTAAAACTTGTTTATTTAAAAATCCTTCTGGTAAAATGCCATTAAAAGATTGTAAGGGCGCTGACCAATCAGAAGCGTAACTTACTGTATTATCAATAGAAGTAAAATTATATAGTTCAACTTTACAGCGGCTTTTCTTTTGAGGGTCCGCGATATTAACTATCTTTGCAGGTAAACAGGCTAGAGAAGCATTAGGTTCGAAATAAGCAGCTTTTGCAAGTAATGATTTAACTCTGTCTAGATTATCAAACATATCAATAAACAAAATATAAAAGCAATAACCATTAGGGGTTATTAACAATATACTAATAGTGCTATTATGGATAATTTATACGATAATTTATATGACCAATTTACAGGAAATGGCCAAACATTAGAAAGCGCAATTTTTTCGTATATTACCGCAGATAGCTCTATATTTTTAGAAGGAGCTAATAAAAGATTTTACGCTGAGTATGGGTATTATGACGGATTACAATTGTTATACAATCTGCCTTATCACCCGATTGTTTCTGGCTCTTTTTTAAAGCTGACACAAGAAGTTTCTGGTTTAAATTCTCAAATTATTCCTGCTGAAAATATTTCTAAATTTAAAGCAGCGGCTCATGCAAAATATATAGAAGATTTATTTTTTGATATAAATATAAATGAATATTATGAGAATTTACTTTTAGCTTATATTACTGGAGTAATTGCGCATGAAAAAATATGGAAAAAAGACTCCGCTGGTAAACCTTATCTAGTGAAATTAAAAGCCATTCCTCCGGAGTACCTATGGCCCACAGAAAAAGGATTGCAATTTAGAAAAAGCGTTAATAGTTCCGAGTTATTAATTGCAACTAATGCGAAATTTTCCACTTTTGTTTTCTCACAATTTTTAGATTTATCTCCTTTAGGGGATGGATTAGGTAAAATCATATATTATCTTTTAAAGCAAAGAGAAAAAATTGAATGTTTAGCAAATATTTTTGCTTTAAGAGGAGCTACTCCAACTACTGTATTAGAAGTAACAGGAGAAGTTAAAACTTCTGTTGTAAAAACAATTATTTCTGATTTAAATAAAGACGACTCATGGAAAAATATTGCATTACCCCCTGGATTAAGTTTAAAAAATCTTACAAATACTTCTGCTAAATATGATATTTATAATTTATTGCTGACACAAAATCAAACATTGATTACGGACCAATTAGCTGGGGAATCTGTTGTTGGTACTGATACAACTTCTGGCCAAAGAGGTGCACAAGAAGCGAGTAATCTAAGGAAAACACGGGCTATAAGGCTGGGGTTAAAAGCAGTACAGCATATTAACAAAGAAATTTTAAGGCCTGTTATAGATTATAAATTTGGTAAACAAAAGGAGTACCCTACTTTTATGTTATCTATGCCACAACTTTCAAAGCTAGGCTTAGCAACTATTCAAGACGCAATTGCGGTTCAATTATCTTTAGGTCTTGAGGTAAATCCTTCATGGTTTGAAAAAAACTATGCTCTTGATATTAAGGCTGTAGGTGCGGACAGTTAATGACTTATCCTAATCAACCCGGCATTTATTGTTTTTATAATCTAGTCTCTAATAAACTTTATGTGGGTTCAGCAAAAAACTTACAAACTCGTATCAGCCAAGTAAATGTGGTTATAACTTAGGCACTGCCTCTATTGGCGGAAGTCTTAAAGGTAGATGTAACCAGATAGCAAGGGGCTATTTAATACTATGTTTAAGTAAAAATAATGATATAATATTAGATCCAATAATGGAATTTAAAGAAAGATTCAATAATAGGCTAACAACAGAAGTACTTAATATTTTACAAACATTATGAAAAAAGCTTTAAAAACCGGTAAGATATTAAAGTGTAACCCTCCCAATACTCAATGTGGTTTAAGATGTTTAG
>JACCEA010473765.1_pt1 | contig 13341 bp, 13 predicted proteins | sample 7449851 | NCBI WGS metagenome assembly JACCEA01 (sample SAMN15323453, study PRJNA562643) | freshwater metagenome | isolation source: river surface water | place: USA:Blue River Watershed | collected 2017-08-18 | reverse complement strand
GATAAAGATTATATGATCACTAAGGATTCCGATGGTGATGGTTTGATTTTAAAACTTCTTGGAAATCGACGGTAAGTGACTTGAGCATTTTTTTCCAATTGTTATTATTCTTTTTATGTGTTAGATGGGCGGATCTTTCAGGCCGCGTTCCCCCTGTTGCCATTGTTCTCTCTGCTGTGAAGTGGTCCACCGATCCAAACAAGAATTTGCTTCCAGATCCTGTAATTGTTGCCCAAGTTTTGAATACTCCTTCCGTAAAAGACAATGCTGATGTGATATATCAAACAGCCACTAATGAGCTGCGAATTAATGGTACTGGATTTATTGGATCCAAGTCTGTCAATTTCTATTTCAAGCCTCCTTTGGTTAAGGAGGTTGCATACGAAGATGTTACCCGTTATCCTTTGGTGAAAGACCAAATTGTTCTCCGCCTTCGCCATGGATACAGTTGGAGAGAAGAGGCAGGTCCTCTGGCTGTCATTGGTGTTGACACTGGTGGAGGACCAGTCAAGCTCAATGGTGATGAAGGTATTAAGGTTGCTGATGTTCAATCAAACCTTGATCTGCATAGTGTTTCTGTTACGGAGACTTCCGGTGATCAATTGGTTTACGCTGATGACCCCAACTTGATTATTTCTGGCTCTGGTTTCAACCCTGTTGGAAACAGTTTCCGTTTTGCTAACGGTTTGTTGGGTGCCGGTGTTAACTTCACTGTTGTTACTACCACTGACGACTCCATCAAATTGCGGTTGACTCCAGGCTCTTTTTGGCGCAAGAACTTCGACAATCTTCCAGGTGTTTTGACTTTGTTGGCTGTTAACGCTGGGGAAGGATTTGTCGCTGTTGGTCCAACCAACGCTGGCAAGGGTAGAGATGTCGCCATGGTTTTCGAACGACCTGCCATTTACTCTGATAATAAGAAGATTTACCGTACTCATTCCCATGAATTCCACATTAGTGGTACTGGTTTCCCACTCGCTAATTCTGATTACAGACCAAAGCTTAAGTTTAGTCCTCCACTCACTGAAGGTGTCGACTATACTCTCCGTGTTGTCTCTCGTGTCGATTTGGAAGTTACTTTGCTTGACGGTAGAGCTTGGTCTGATAAGCCAGGAGACTTAAAGGTAACTCAAATCAATACTAGAGGTGATGATGCGGGTTGGGTTGTCTTGCCTGGTGATGGTGTCCATGTTGCTGAAGTGTTGGAAGATATGGATGCTCAAACCACTGGTGGAGTAGAAGTTTTCCCTATGGGTGTCAAGGTGTACCAATCCGCAAAGCAAGAGCAAATCCTTATCACCGGAACTGGTTTTAAGGATGGTATGACTTTCAAGTTTGATCCTGATTTGAAGCGTGGAACTGATTATGACCTCGATATCCAAAGTAAGAACAAGGCTGTGTTGAAGTTAAAGAGTGGCAAGAAGTGGCGCAGTGAACCAGGTTTCATTATTGCCAAGTCTCTTAACATTGATGGTAAGGACTATGCCCTTGCTGGAAGTGAAGGTATTCGTGTTGCCGTTGTCCTCGCTGATCCTGTTGTAACTGCTTCAAAGGATACTTACCACGAGTCTCAATCCAAATTGATCGTTATTTCTGGTTCCGGTTTTACCAATGCTGCCGATACTAAGATTACTCTCCGTCCAACTTCTCCATCTTCATTCAAGATCCTTGGTGTATTGGAAGATGCTATTCGCCTTCAGTTGAAGCCTGATCAAGATTGGCTTCCATCTTTTATGTCTTTGAAGGACGAAGATGAAGCAAAGAAAATCCTTTTGCAGGTGGCCAGTATCGATACTGGTGCCGGTGACATCGTCTTTGATGAACCAATTACTGTTGGTTATATTGTGAAGGATAGAGAAGGTGTAGTTTGTGACGATTCTTGTGAATTTGCCTTTGATGGTGTCTGTGATGACGGAAGTGAGCCAAATGACCAATATTACTACGAAAACTACAACAACTACATGGATGATGACTTCGGAGGTTTCTATGGAGAACCAGAAGACACTGACGGTGATGGAGTTGCTTATGGCGTTGCTTATGATGACTACTACATGCCAAATGAAGATTATCAAGTATCTGCTTGTGTCGAAGGTACTGATTGCACTGATTGCGGTGGTGTTGATGCCATCGTCGATTACACCAAGCCATTGGAACCTGACAGTGGTTTCGTCTCATGTACCAACACTTGCATATACCCAAGAGATGGTGTTTGCGATGATCCTCGCGGAACGAAATATTGCGAGTTGGGTACTGATTGCCAAGATTGCGGTCCAGTTGGTGCTGATAACTTCACTAGAGCAGATGATGATGGTTGGTGGGATGATGATGATGACTACTGGACCTTCAATGACGGTAACTTCCTTGGTAAGTATTAATTTTTTCATTTCTTGTACCTGCTCTTAATAAAAAATTTTGCGTTGTATAGACCAAGCAAAGGGTTTGGAGTTCAACCGTCACAAAGTGAAGGTTTTCCATAGACAAGAAAGTGCTGGTCCGGCTGCTATGTTCTTAGTGGTGTTGGAAGGAATGGTGTACACTGTTGGTGCGATCTTCGCTGCAGCTGCTTTGTATTTGTTGAATCGTTGGTATAAAGGCCAGAGTGTGCCTTTTATGAATGTCTTCAACCCTGATGTTAACAACATGAGAGAGTTTGAGATGAGACCAACACAGAGAATGCCAATTACCCCAGATGAGTTCAGAACATAAGTCCGTCGTGTTGGCGTGACTGAAACCACATTCTGTAGTAAATAATAGGTGTTGTTTAACGTAGTTTTGAATATCCGGCTGGATAAGTAGTCATCAATTTATTGGCCGCCTCTCCAAATGAATCCCTTGTGCATAATATAATGATCGTCGTGTAGATTTTTTTATGTTGCAGCAGAAAAATGAAACTGTCCATTTCGACCGCTAAGAAAATGAAAGTCAGAAATCGGACAGTTGAAAAAAGTTTACATAATGTAAGTTTAAGACAATAATATATTTCAATGTTTAGAATTCCATATTACGTGAATTGTATTACTTCATTATGTACAACAACAAAAACACTACAACATAACTCACATAGTTGTCCTATCGAACAAACCTTTTCGAATGTATTGCATCACATTCTATTGGAATGAGTTACTTCAACCAAAGTTGATCCATTGTCTTAAAAATAAACAATCGCTATTAAATGTTACTAAATGGTATAATCCATCCATTATTTACTGATTAATGATGACTTTTGACATCATCACCAGAATAATGAATAAAAGACTTTAGCACGACATTCACCTGTAAATGGCTCAGTAAGAACAAGAAAGGAGATTCAGAAGGACCACAGAATAACTTACCAAAATGTCATAAATGAAGAACATGAAGATCGTCACTGGAACTAACACTGAAACCACGAAGAACGACAACAATTTAGTGACTGGGTTTCGACTTTGTCGAAGCGCTATACCAGTGTGATACCACTGAATCAAGTCTAACACTACTTTATTGATACTCCTATCCTTAACAGACAGTCTTCCATTTTCTCCCAACTCTTTACGAAGTTTGTTATCATCTTTCAGCAGTTGTATAAATCTTGTTGCGTCTTGACTATCTCCAGGATTGAACAAGAAGCCATCAACTTGATGTTGAACTGTATCGTTGAAACCTTGAGTCCGGGGCACAACGACTGGAATACCACATGCGAATGCTTCAAGAACGGTGTTACCTTATGACAACCAATTAATGTTAACAATGTCACTTCAATCGCGATTGCAATTACCTAATGTTTCGAATTCAGAAGCGGAAACGTGGACATCACTGGAAGCGTAAATCTGCACGTTTGAATATATAAATTTTCAAGTATAAAAATGATGTGAGATTTTCAAGCACAATGAATCATACCTCCGCTAACTCGTTGTGCTCCAAGAATCGTGGGCGACAATAAATGGCGTTCTCCTTACCATGCAGTTTAGCATATTTACCAGCAGCAGGACCATCGCCAATGATTGCAAGATAAGTTCGACTTTTGCTGTCTTGACGTAATTCCTTGATAGCATCAATAATGACATCCAGACGTTTCTCTCCGGAAATTCTTCCAACATAAACACACAAAAATCCATCTTCATCATCAAAGGTTAACTCTTTACGTCTCTCACTGGCAGCAATCACATTAAGTCGTGCGACAAATAACAGTATAAAATAAATACCTATTTCTTTTGGAAGGAGAAAACATAGAATTATTCACTGCGGTGACAATTATATGTTGGCAATGAACTCCTTGACGACGAAGCTTTGCCATGAAAGATTTCGAGGTGGTCGCACAAGAATCGAGGACCATGGAGTCTACAGCCTCTTTTGTCAAAACTAATCCTTTTTGAAATGCGAAAGCATTATGAGTGCTTAACAAATCAAGGATATCGGTATGAAAGGATCCAACTATTGGGATGTTGAGGAAAAAGGCAGCAAGCGTAAACATCTGGGAAAAACCATCTGCAACAACGTGCAAAATCTTATAGACACCTTGGTAAGAATGACAACAATTTTGAAATTCAACCTATCTTACGTCTGGTTTAAACCTTTTGAGTTCTTTGAACATGCTCCTCAAAGCGCCCATGGTGGGTTTAGCAACCTTCTTGTTTGGATACGAGGGGAAAACCATGTAATCCAGGAAAATTGCACGAGTAGAGGAAGGGATTCCCTCTGGTTTCTCCTCCATGGTAAATAGCAATGTTTCGTGACCTTGTCTTTCCAACTCATGTAAAATTGCGGTGAATCTTCTACAGACTCCATCAATTGATGGCGCAATTGAGTGACTGTATATGGCAATTCTCATGTTGCTTGTGCTTGCTGCTGGGACGCGAAGTGAAAGGTTAAGCGGTTAAGAGTCTAGAGCACATCAATGTCTCGAACAACAGCAACAACGAAAACCATCAACCGCAACTAAACAGGGAAAGCGTGGGTATCTACGGGAGGAGTTCACATTAAAAAACATTTATCAAGTCTCCAACTGGCGCTGCCGGCCAGCACACACACGCAGTGCTGGCTGGCTGTTTTGGGTGGCGGCTGCGGGCGCAGGCTGGGCCCAATTCTTGTTTTGAAAACGTGGCTAGCAAGTAATTATTCCTATAGGGATATAAATGATGGAAGAGAGAGAGAGCAACAGCACCGGAGCAGCAGAGGCCGTCCAACAGGCGCAGCAGCACCGGAGCGCAGCAGCAGCAGGCGCCAGAGCGCCCCCCCCCGCCACAGCAGGCGCCGCCGGGCAGCAGCCAAGCAGGCGCGCAAAGCCAATTGCTTAATTAATTGGCATCTGAGCAAGCTCAAAAATGAAGTTGAGCGTTTTGTATCCAATATCGTATTGAGTTCAATGGTTGAATATTGCATTGTGAAGTGCAATGTGGTTTTGTGTTTTTTACTCATTTCAGCAACAGGATGGTTGGTGAATCGTAGGTCCACATTCGTTCTTTGGCGCAAATCGTTGCGCCAGCAGGCTGCTGATCGGCCTTATTATTGGTTGCAACAATCAAGTCGAATTTTGAATAAACCAAAAACGCGCGAAGTGCAGCTTCGAAAATACAATCGCTATTCATTTTTATCAATGAACGCTCAGGATGAGCAGTCTGGTGATGACACAATGCGCTTCTTTAAGGAGTTTAATTTGAAGATTGATCCGGAAGAGGCATTGGTCGAATTCCCAGTACATTACTTGAAAGATCGAGTTGATGCTCACAACTTAAATCTAAGTTCATTGTCGAATGAGATGGATTCAAGTCATGTTGAGGAGGGTAACAAAAATCGTAGTAAGTTGAAGGTTCCTTGGAAAAATTTGGTCCCATCGGTAGATATTGAACAACGCGACTCCTGGATGGAATATGACGACTCTGTGAACAACGATAGGATGTCATGGTATGATCCGGCAGACATTGGTTGTTTAGAGCTACGACCTGAAGGGTTTTCACAGAGTTTTGTATTGGTTGGGGTTTTCTCAGGAAACTATTTTCGCCTCCGGGAGATGTTGTGGGACTATCATCTGCAGTGGATTCGCAGAACGCAGCTCATGCGTTACTTGCCTCTATCTGCTTCAAATATTACGGAAAGTGGATTGTGCAGTGTGGACAAAGCTATGACGATTCTTAGCTATGACCGTCTAATGCCACTTGCACAGGTTCTCTTCGTTTCTGCAAACTCAACAGCAGACTTTTTGCGTTATTTGGAACGAGAGCCATTTTTCAAGGAAGGGCTGCTGGAATGGAAAATATGCAAATTAGATAGATACGGTGTTGATATAGATGAGTTCCATGAAATACCGCGCGCACCTTATGTATTTCTTCATTTAAATACAAATGCGTCCGAAGAAAGTCATCAATTGTATGATTCCGTTTCTCGTGAATCACGTAAATTTTACCAGGATGCAGCTACCAGTAATGATAAGTCTTTGCGTTATGATATTTTCAGCAGAGTATCGTATCTCGGTGATGTTAATCATATGGACAGTGACAATCGCGTGGGCCAAGTGTTGATGTTCAATGCCAAATCTCATGCGGATGCTTTACAATTTATCTGTCGCAGCCCCTACGGTAAATTATCCGGTGTTGATGAGGAATTACTTTACAAGTCGATTACAGAGGATCCATATAATGTGACGGTAAGAAAAATTTTCATGCTATAGACATATTACCTGACTTTTGTCGTGGTTGGAAAGATATTGGGAGCAATCAATATGCTGGATTGCGATGGTAGAGCAAGAGTTAGTTGCTTCAGTCCACTTCCATATCAAAAGAGCGTTAATGTGAGAAACTTTATACAGCATATGAATAACAATTGACAAGATATTGCAATCTTTGTCTATATAGATTGGTGATGAATCCCCAGAAGAGCTTTTGTATCAGTTTACATTTAAGTTTGACGATGACAACGCAAAAGAACACTATGAAGAGAACAAGCGCGTTTTAAAAGCCTTGCGGCAATACAACATAACAATAGATGTTCCAAATAGCTTCTATGAACAACCTGTCCATCTTAAAGCTGATTTAGAAGAATTTGAAGAATCGCTGACATTCATCGACGATCGAAGTGCCAACATCTATGCTTTTCATGCATTGGCAGAAGCTGACGGGACTGAAGACTCCGATGAGGATACTGATCTGAATGAAAGCACCGTTTCCACAAACGACGGAGAAGATGCGGATTAACGATTGTAGTGACCAACGAAAAACTGTATGAATCTAATTTTTATTTAAACTTGATCTACTTCGCAACTGATAAATGTTATTTGCAACACCATTCACCGCCGCTACCACTTGTTCTGATAAGGGAAAATAATCAGATGCACATAATTATACTCCTACGTATCTTCTTACCACTGTGCATTGGAGTTGTTTGATACGTCCGTTGGGCAGCTTCATCAATTACACTCGGCATATCAATACCTGGTGTCCTTCCCCTTTGGGTCGCATCCTCGTGCAGGACGGGGTCTTCATCTTCAATTGCAGGAGGTGGTTGAGGAAGTGACTCTGTAATACCAGCCTCGCGAGCTGTAATATTTACGGCTGCAGCAGGAGTGCCCAGCAAGTCCCAATCATATACATTGTCGTAGCTGAAGCCTTTTTTGAAAAACAACTCTCGAAATAAGCGCTTGAGGTAATCATAATCTGGCCTATCTTCGAAACCCAGAGCCTTCACGTGTTCAAAAAATAATCTGAATTCGGCTTGAGAAACAACTTTTTATCAAGAAGTCTCAAAGATAGAATAACAAAACCCACCTGGATATCCTCTGCAGAGAGACTCCGTTGATACAGACACTTTTTTCTCCAATATCTTTTCATATTTTTGTTTCTTGTTATTTGCTTTCAAACCTTGCCAAGGAAGAGATCCCCGCAAAAAATACATTAACACATATCCAAGTGACTCCAAGTCATCTCGTCTTGATTGCTCTGTAATAATAACCCTCATGAACAATTATTCGTGTTCAATCATTTTAGTGGCTCACTCACCGATGCCCATATGAGTATTGATTGAAGCATATCTGGCAGTACCAGTCAAATTCTTTCCTTCTCGGTAGGGAACATGTCGATGAGTTCGAGGATCCCGATAGAGTTTCGCCAATCCAAAATCAATTACATGGCAAATATTGCGCGAAAGACCTCTGCCCATGAGAAAGTTGTCAGGTTTAATATCCCTATGGATGTAGCATTTAGTATGGATAATTTCTAGTCGGCAGAGCAACTGATCGGCGAGAATCAAAACTGTTTTCAAGCCAAATTTTCTCCCACAATCGTTGAACAAATCTTCCAAGCTTTTACCAAGTAAATCAATTACCATGATATTATAATCGCTTTCTGTTCCAAACCATCTGACATTGGGGACTCCAACTGTATTTTGAAAAAGAGGTAAAAAAAAAAAGCTTTACTCCCCCCAGATCCTGTTGAACTTACCAACTCCGCTCAGAGAACGATAGATCTTGGTTTCTCGTAGTAATTGGGGATGTTTACTCTTCACAGATTCTAATTTTATCGCAACTTCCTCCCCTGTGGTCATGTTAGTGCCGTGATAAATATCCCCAAAGGACCCGCTCCCTATCTTCCGCCCCAACCTAAACTTTTTACCAACTCGGATCTCCATGACTTATTTGCTGTAACACATATGAAAAAAATATGATTAGTTATTGATGTGGAAGTCATGGGAAGTCTTCTCCACCATAACATCCAATCGAAATGTATACTGATACTATTTTACGAAGGCTTATATGCTTATATGCATATTGCTGCTCTGGGCTGCACCCTCTCACGAATGTCGCCCGAGGGCGTAACATCAGTTTTTGAAAGAAGGGATCGAATTCTCTATAAATATTGCTATTTGGAGGCCAGATCTTCGCGCACTAACTTTGTTGGCTGCTTTCGAAGCAGTGATGTCTCTGTCTCTATTCCAAAGGAATCATAAAATAAGATACACAAACAATTTGACAACGAAAATCAGTTGATCTTATCTTACTCCATCTTCCACACAGATTTTATTCTAGTTCTCACTCGGAATTCTATATCATTTTTTTTTCTCTCAAACAAAATGACTTATTTTGCAGTGCAAGTAATCGCATTAGTATTGATTTTGCACACAGTTCTAATAAATGGCCGTCTTGCTGGAGATTGCGCCATGCTGTGCAATGATCTACGTACCGAAGTCTTGACCATGGAGATGTGCAGGTGATATTTTTGTTATTTAATTTTGCGAATGTCAATTGACGATTATATTTTCCAGAGAAGCACGCCGTACATTACCTAGACCAAAGGTTGGAGATTTCTGTTCCACTGCTATGGAGCAAGGGTTTTCTGATGCTTGCGTTGCTCTTTGTATGGAGCAACCACCTGTTGGAAGAGTTGCTCAAACCTGCCGCTCTGCTGCAATTGAAATGCCTAGACCAACCGTTCGACGTTGGTGTGAACATGGTTACAATGTCGCATTCCAGAAGACTATCAAGGATCTCACTGAATATTTTAAACCTCAGCCTGTAAAAACCGAGGATAGTCGTGTGGCATCTGAGGAAGCCCGAGGTAATGCGGATCAAAAGAAAGATTTACAGGAGGAAGCGAACAATAACGCGTACAAGGAACAGGCTGATACAAGATCTATTATTGCCACCATCCCTGTCACTTTGGATGATGCTGAGACCAAAAACTTGACTGTTCGTGAAGGTCAAAATGCTGAAGAGGCTGTTGTTGAATTTTGCCGCGAGAACGTTCCTAATGAAGTAGGCACGTGTATTCGTCAATTGTTGAGTGTGGTCATTGAAAAACTAGCTGATCTTTCTGTGAATGCTTAAGTTGCTTGATGTTTGAAGTGTGATTTATTTGCTTGTGATTTGATTGTGAAGAATTGTGGGTTGTTGAATGTAATGTGTGTGGACTGTAACATAGAATTTATCATCGTTAGTGGTTGTGTGATGTTCTATTTGTTTCAAAATAGTGTCGTTGTAAGATGGATTAATAGTTGAATGTGACACTCAGTGGTTTAACTTCCGATGGAATGAACTGATAAATAAAATATTCGACATAAGAATTTGAACCGTTGGCTGTGACGCACGTACTAACATCAAGGCCGAATGGGAATGCTTTTATTGTACATCAATTTGGAATTCACAAATCAAAGAGATTGAATGATAAATTGCGAAGATGGGAAACAGCCAATCAGAGCAATCACAGGAAGTGGAATCAACGAGCCAAATATCTTTATCACCTCCAGTTGGTTATAGAGTGCTTGGTGTTCAAAGTCAGAGTCCGGCATCCTACACCGATTTAGTTGCTCATTTTGACTTCATCGTTGCTGCCAACAACGTACCACTTCAAACACTGGACACAACGTTCATTGAAATCATACGAGCTTCTGATGAGAAACCGTTGACGTTAACAATATATAATACCAAGAATCATACCCTTCGAGAGGTAGTGATTGTACCAACTCGCAATTGGCCCGGAGAAGGAATGTTAGGTGCTACAATTCGCTTTGATTCCTTCCAAGATTGTGATGACCAAGTGATCCGTGTTACGGATATTGAAGCAAATTCTCCTGCTGATATTGCTGGCTTGAAGCCAATATCAGACTTTATCTTAGGAACTCTCGAGAAGGTAATTACTACTTTTGCACTACCTTCGTTGAGCATGGTAACGTTGACGTATAGGTATTCAAGGATGTTGATACTCTGTTTTCTGAATTAAAAAACAATATTGATCGGCCGATGGAGATATTTGTTTACAATAGTGAGACAGACACGGTTCGAATTACTGTAATCATGCCTACTGAAGATTGGGGTGGAGAAGGTATTTTGGGCGCAGGGGTGGCACATGGAATCCTACATCGCATTCCGAAAGCATCATCGTTGACAATTGGAAAGTAAGTATAAGTCTGATTGAGTTTTTTCCTCCATGTTCTTAATTATTTCACCAACAATTAGATCTGCTGACCACGGATATGCACATTCTGAAGTTCCTGAGCCTACAACTCAACCCGCAGTCGCCAGTCCATCGATGCCTGTTGAGGAGGTTTGTTAAGAGTCATCTGTTTTGCTTTTACTGTTAGAAATGTATGTATATAGTTAGCTCGGGGTTCTACATGAATTATATAGAATGTAATTATTAAACTGGAAAAATCGACTGTGCGCACATCGAAAAGCAAATAGTGTTGCTTTTCGATGTATGAAATTCTTGCCAATAAAATTGTTATCGATTAGATACAATGATTTTCTAATTGTGTTCTGAGAGGAGTCTGCGGGACCAGATGATTGCTATCTTGCGATAGAAGAAAAAGACTAAATAAAAATTACGTATACTTGTCTATATAGTGCCAGTTAAGTAAGCAAAACAATAGTAGGAACCTTTCGGTCGAAAAATTATTGGGTATATATTGCTGTTCTTGTTTTCATTGGTATACCACTTCATATATAAGAGGAAGTTGATATATTTGTTCAAATTAGATTTTTGTATAAGATTACTTTTATATAGAACCACCACCGTGAAAGAAATATCAAACTACTGCACAAGTAATCACAAGTAATAGACGACCAATGATTTGTCTAACCTTTCGTCAGTCTGCTATCAGATGAATCGTTCTCCACTAACGAGACGGTATCAAAGTTTCGGGGATGAAGCAAAGACAATGTCTATATTATATCTAGTTCAACGTCTTCTTCAATTATTTTATTCTGTTGACAGAATCAACTTCAACCACAACCAAAATCTATCATCAGAACCATAACCAAAATCTATCATCAGTGTGCTTCTTGTACCGGTTGAACATTGTCTGTCAGCTAATAGTAACTTCACCACAATGTTCTATTCTCTGCATGCATGTGATGCAGGTAATTTTTATTTTACCGACAAGCGAGATCTGTATCCACCGTATCCAAGTTATTGTTCTATTCTCTGCATGCATGTGATGCAGGTAATTTTTATTTTACCGACAAGCGAGATCTGTATCCACCGTATCCAAGTTGTGTTGATGTAAATGGAATAGTTTGTCTGCTCTCAATATATAGTAGAAACCATACTTCTTGAAACTAATTTTAATTACTTTGATCTCTTAGAACATGGTGTGTCACCTATTCTTCAAATCCCATATTGCTTTCGTCGATACAATCACTTACATAAAAGCGAGAACAACAAAGAAAAATATTACTTGATTGAAATTATTATTTTAATTAGGATAATAGGTTTTTGCGATAGAAACTTTTGGGAATCAGTTTGTTCAAGTGTTCAAGTAGGTTCAAGTAGTTTGTGAGAATTTATAAACCTGAACACGATGAGACTTTTTTGGTCCATTAAATCTGCAATAGAAACTAATGGTAATGTTGTTTTACTTATTCCGTTACGCAGAGCCTAATTCGCAAGAATTAGTTCTAGTGTTAAATTTAATAACCGGGAAACCTCAGATGGTAAAATGTATATAATGAAAGATTAAGTCAAGTTAATACTCCGTTAAGTAATATAAACCGTTCATAAAAGCTGGACTTTGTTAATGTTCAAAAAATCTTCAATTTACCAATTGCTTACAATCAATCCAAATGTCCACGAAAGTCCGCAAGTCAAAAAAAAAAGAACGCAGTAAAAATGGTGCTTTTTTATTTGCAAAAGTACCACTTGGGGTTCTACATCACAACTTACAATTTTACAAAATGATATTACATAGCATTTAAAATTGAGTCGTACCAATCAGAATATCTAAAGTTTTCTTTGCCCACGTGTCTAGATCGGCAGTTGAATACTCCTCGGCGGAAGCTGTCCCAGTTGAAACAATTTCTGTGACGAGGTCTACAATCCCTGTTGAAAGCATTTTTTGTCGATTTGATTCATTTTCCAAACATAAATGATAAATTGCTTTCATGGCTTCCACTGGAATAAGCTGCTTTGTGTCCATTGCCATCGCTTTGTCTGGTTCCTCCAATCGCCCTGATCCTTCAAAATTTACCTCCAAAGCCTCTTGCTTTTCGCCAGCATCCGCGGTATCCCCTGTACTGGGAGGGACCAAGCCAGTCTCTACAACCATTGACGGTCTGCGAGACATGCCAGCAACCACTGTTGTTTGTGGAAGACTCGGTTTATCTTTTGAGGTGACGAAACTATTAAGCGCTCTCATGATCAAGGTGGTCAATTGTTTGCATGCACCACTCTGGGCAAGTTTGTCTTGATTTACAGTTGACCCAGTCGCCAAAGCAGAAACCAATGTACAACACCACAATGTGATAGAATCTGAAGTTTTTTCAAATTTCGTCATCAACTGTATCACCGACTTGCAAGCACCCATTGTACCTAAACGAGATTGACCGACCTTATCAGCAGCTATTCCCACCATAATCAAACAAATATACAAAATAATTTGCTC
>JACCEA012380263.1_pt1 | contig 13350 bp, 15 predicted proteins | sample 7449851 | NCBI WGS metagenome assembly JACCEA01 (sample SAMN15323453, study PRJNA562643) | freshwater metagenome | isolation source: river surface water | place: USA:Blue River Watershed | collected 2017-08-18 | reverse complement strand
GGAATTCCAATCCCCCAAGCAAGACATGTGTGTGGGGTAACTATGTGATTGCGTTGTTTGTAATCATTACCGGAGTCGTTTTGTACTTGGAGTACAAAGACGAGTCCAAGAGCGTACGTGAAGCTGTAGCCGCGATACCAACCACTGCTAAGGGTGATGAAAAACACGACAATCTTCGATCATCAGAGCATCCACAGCTCTCCTTAAGTATCCGAACTTGGGATGGAGTGGAAGTTGGGTTGGTAGACTGTACAAGTTTGTTCCAAGCAAAGAAAGAGATTGAAAAAATGAAAGAACGGATTTGGCAAGATTGGAATATTACGCAGTACCCTGCGTTTTTGTCAATGATGCATATCCCGCAGTCATCGTGGGATATTCAGAAGGCGAAGTTTACCACACTTATCCTTGGAAAAGGGACTCATGGGACAATGGGTGATAAGTCATTCGTTGTTGGCTTTTCTGGATCATCCGTAACAGCGGGTCATGGTGAGTTTTATTGGACTCGATATTTTTGTCTAACTGTTGATATTGTATATTTTGTAGATAGCTTTTTTGAAGAAGCTTTTCCGCAGATATTTTACAACAACATGGCACCAGTTTTATCAAAATTAAATGTTAACCTTACAGTGCGAAATCATGCACTAGGGAACAATCCTTGCTATGCGTACGATGCATGTATTGAAACGCATATGGGTGATGATTTGGATATGCTAACTTGGGAACAAGTAAGTTCTCTAATATTTGTGGGGAAATGATGTGACACCGTTACGTTTGTCAGTCGATGAACTGTGGCAGAGACCCGCGTCCGGTGGAAACCTTCACACGCAGTGCAGTTGAGATGAAAACCAAGGTAATTGACCTAGCCGTTCAACTTTTTGTTGCTTATCTTATTTACTTTGTTGATTATAGCCTTCAGTCCTTTTTCTCCTGAGTGGTACACCTGCTTGGTCAGCCAAAGACTGTGATAATATGAACATAACTGTAGACAAACCTCCTCGTAAAACGTCTCTGTCAGGGACAGAATTGGAGATTTTGAAATCATCTTTTCAAAGCCTTGTCACACATCAAAAATATTTAGATGAAATGGATTTTTTGAAGGATGGTTCTGATAAACTGCATGATCGATACAAATCAACAGCACCTATGGGACAGGTATGCACACATGATTTGTTCTAGTTTCATCTGATGGAAATTTTCACGCAGAATCTATTTCCGATTGACCAATATCGATGTTATGGCCCTTATGACCGAACATTCTCTACAAAGACTCCTGGTGGTGGTGCTCCTTGGCATCCTGGGAAGAATGGACATAAAGTGCGCGGTGATAATCTGGCTTTTACGATCGCTTCTATTTTGGAGGAAGCGATTGAAAGCATTATATCAATGAGTTGCGCGTTAAAATCAATTCCGCATGTAAGTCCTCTTTCCAACAATGCTTCTTCAACCAGACGACGCCTTCAATATTCGCATCAATCGCGATCACTTTCTAACTCTGGCAGTAATGGTATTGGATTGGTAAAAGAAGTAATTGAAAAATTCAATTTAACTTCATCGCTCAGCATGGAATCTTCTTCTTTGCAAAGTGTTATCAAATATGCTGATAAGCATATTCATGAGCAACAAGATATTGCAGTACTTTCCAGTGTGATTGCTGGTGTAAATAATGCGCTGTTAATGGAGAAAGTTGTGCAACCTCCTCTTCCATCCGTACCATCGCATCATTCGGTACCAGAAACAAATTATCCACCTCAATGTTTTACCAATTATGAACCAAGAATGAAGAATACACTCGATACTTTGGCAGTAACACCATATTTGAATTGGACGAAAGAATTGTCATTCTTTGATGTTAATGGTGTGCATAAGAGTGAACTCAGGCATTTAGGATATCTCGATAGGAAGATAATATACATAAGTCATGCCCAGGGATCATTCATCTCATTTAATATTCCAGTAAAGAATACCAGTCCAATCTGGCTGTGTGAATGTCAAAAGGGATTTTTGAAGTATCCCACTACCATGGCTGATTTAATAGACGGTGCTGATGTTTACATCCAAGAGAATCCCAAGCATGATAAAACAATCGTATTTGATGCGAAACATGCTCGAAAGTTAGGTAAGTTTTGCACCAGTATTTTGTTCGTAGGTGTTGTTATGTCTCTAAAAAAATTAGACATTCAATTGTTGAAAGAGCAGTGCTATCGAACAACGGAAAATATTTCACCAGGAAACCATATCCTTACCGTTGTACAGAAAGGAGATAAACAGGTAAGAGAAACTGTAATATATGTTTAAACATTTGTGATAGTATTTTCAATATTTGACAGATTAATTTGAGTTACTTGATTACGTGGTAGAAATACTTATTAGAGATTTGTAGACGCCCTATCTCAATGTTTTCTTTGTCAAAGCATTCATCAATTTTGTCATTAATCCTTTGATGTAGCTCGATGAAATTTAGTTTTAAACATTATTCAACAATATTTACATTATTCAAATCGCATGTTCTACAATTATTAGAAGTTGAAGCGGACTTCAAAATGATACTGAATTGACAACTGTTCCACGCAACCGCTGATTTAGTCTCTTCAACAACTTATCATCAATTGATCTTTGGAGAATGTCCAAGCCTTTCATAATTCTTGGTCCAAATTCAACTCTTGGGCGCATGTCAATAAGCATAGGTATTGTATCCTTCACACGCATATTCTCACGTAATAATAAAAGAACACATGCAATTGCGGGGGCTAAACCCATTCCATTGTCATCACAAAGCAGCAATCGAAAAGGACGATACTTAGCTGATTGTTTCCTTACATATTCAAATATGGTAGGAATAAATTGTTGTAAACCTCCCCAATTGTCATTATAATCACCATCTTCTTCATGAATTGGAACAATATGAGATACAAAATTGATATCTTTTTCGGCTTTTAGCCAATTGCATTGTGAAGGAAATGCTTTGGAATGACGAAAATAAATGATGTGAGTGAATTCAATTTCACTACACCAAACTGGATCTAAAGCGCCAATATCACCAATCCATATTGAGAAATCCGGTTCTTTGATTGGAGTTACGGATGGTTGATGACTTTGATGACTCTGTGCCCCACCACTGAGACCACTCACTGCACTTCGACCGCCGAGACTCATATTATCATCGTCATCATCGCCATTATTGATCGAAGCCGTTGAAGAACCACCTCCACCAGTGATATCACGTGAAAAGATAAATTGTCCAGGTGCATTCAAGCGTTCATCTTTCAATCGTTCATAAATATGATTGTATCCATTTTCCCTTGCAACCATTTCAGCTGTACGATGCTTCCGATCCAACTTGTAGATAGAAGCATGTATTGACAACAGATACTCTACCATTGGTAAATTACCTTGACTTGCTGCGAGATGTAATGGAGTGAATCCCCATAATTTATCAGGTTTATTAAGTTTTTCTTTTGAAAGAAACCATTTCACCATTTGAATATTTCCAGATAAAACAGCATAAAACACGGAATCACGTTGATTGCGATCAACTACAGTCTTATCTGCACCAAGATCAATCAACTGTCTAACCATTTCCACATATCCACGATTCACACAATATAGTAAAGGTGTCATCATGTTCTTATCGCGTTGATTAATATTTGCGCCTGCTTTAAATAACATATCAACAATCTCTGTATGTTGATTTGATGATGATACTGTTAAAGCCGTATTACCAGTCAGATCCATAGCATTGGGATCTTCTCCTTGCATGAGCAATCCATATACCTGTTTTTTGTCTCCCTTCGCAGCAGCAGAGATAAAAGCATATTTTTGTAGCAATGGATCCTCTACACAAACTCCTAAATCTCGAAGTTCTGCTAGAGAATGCCAAGTACTATTGAACGGATCAAAGCGATAGTCGTATCTGCGAAATTCAGCATTATGTGGTGAGGTAGCTCGGTGTACACGATTTAAAACATGTTCAAATGGTAAATTTTCAACTGGTTCTCCATTGATAGCTGATAAGATATAACCGACATGGACATTTGGGAATAGTTGAGTCATAGACTTTTTCATGTCATCAGCAATAATATGATCGTCAGAGATTAATGATGCTAAAAATTTCTCTTCTTCTTTTAATTTAATAACTTTTGCTTCAGCTTTCACCAATACTTTCATACTTTCATCACGTTCATCTCTTGCCTTTGTATAGAGTTCATATACAGCTAATTGTCTTGAGCATACTGGTTCTAACGCTTTGAACCTTTCATAGAGTGCGACAACTTTCGCTTTGGATTCTGCATCAGTAATCTGTTCGATTCGTTCCTCGATACGCTCCATTTTTGGTAATAAATCTAAATACTCATTAAATTCGACTGGATTTGTCATCATAAGATTCCATGCAGAATCTAAGTTGCGAAACAATCGATTCTTTTTACGATAAATTCGCTTGAATTCTTTCACTGAATTCATTTGATTTTCAATTTGTGTTACAATTTCATCATGTTTAGAAATTGCATCAAGAAAACATTTAATTGTTGCGCCAATCCCATCTTTTCCAGCTCTAAATTCTAATACAAGGTCAATTCGATCAAATACTGCGACATATCTCCGTCGTTCATAGTTTTCTATTTTCAACTCTTCTGGCAAAGGGAGTTTCCTCGCCATTATTTGACACAATCTAAAATTGAAGAATCACCAAGATGTTCAATCAAGAATTATTCGATTATCCTATCCTGAAGAAGACAACACATCGCAACAAATTATTGCACCGAAGGAATTGCAAAAGTCATACCGCGCGCGCGTAACGGACATACTGTGTTACACCCGTTTAACTGCGAAAGTGAACCACCATTTTGGATATCCTGTAAAATCAAGTCGGTACTATGTATGATGGCAGGCGGAAGATTTTCGAAGCATAGGCTCATAAGATCTTATAACTAGTGAATTAAATAAGAGAATAGAAATCAATCACCTCCTCAAAAACCTGAAACTATTTCAAACATTAAAATGGATATCACCTAATACCTAATAATAAAACCTCTTTTACAAAGTATGACAGAAAGAAGTATATGAGAAGTGAGATCAAACAATCCATCAGGATAAAAACAATAACAATAGATGAATCACCTCCCAAGCCCATGCACCTTATCCCAGAACAAAGCGAGACTTCCTTTAGAGGAAAGCAGAATCTACATGTACCTCTTATAAAATGCAACAGCAGCGCGTACATGGGTCATACAAGAAGGATATCAGAATACCACAATTCCAAACAATGTACATATTTATTTCATCTCAAACAAAGCTTGGCACCTAAATCATCCAATGCAAAACTGGAAAAAGGGAATGTAGAATAGCACCAAGAACTTGTCCGAAAATACAGATGCTAAAATTTACCACACACATGGGATAGGAAAAGCAAAAAGTAATACAGCAAGAAAGGAGTTTATAGAATAAATACCACACACAACCCACAAGAGCGACAAACTGCAGGTAAACACACCATCGGAAGATTCAAGGAGAGGCAAGAAAATGCAGACTGACGGACTGCAATGATCGGGGAAGGAACAAACACACAAAACAACAAAATATAGGAAGACACTATGACTATCAAATCGGTTGCAATATTAGTATTAATGAAAATCAATAACTTCATATGAGACGAATTGATATCATACATACAGTTGAAGTACCAACAGAGTCAACTACAGGAAATCAGACCAAGAATGTGGATAAACATCAGAATTATGAGAAGGGAAATTCATTTGCATGAATTCCCCTTGTCATTCTCCACGATAGGGTTCGAATATGAAGACAAACAAGAACAAGAACAAAGGAGCATGGCAACAGATATCTTGATACAGTGACAGGAAGCGCAATGTGGATCAAAATATTGATATGTACAGTTGACACAAAGAAATGAGGAAGGAAAACACTCATACACGCTTAAGCAGAAGAAGGAGAAGAAGTACATGAGTTCACAGAAGTATCAAAGTAATGAAACTCGATTCTATCCACAATATTCGTTTGGTTAAAGGAAATGATTATATATCCTTCAATGCGGGCTTCCCAGTAATATTCATCAAGATACTTTTGCAGTGACGTATTATCCTGACAAGAACCAATATTTGTTGAGTTGTTACCCAATGGTAATTGGCTGGTCTTAGAGGCACTATGAGAACTACGTGGGATATGATTTGATGAGATAGTTTTTGGATGTAACAACTTCACTGATTGTCTATACAAAAACGACATTGTCTCACTTAATAAATCTTCAACCATCGATCGTTCTAATGAATTGCTTGTAAAAATATCAATGTTTTTGTGCAAATAATGAACACGTTCACTTTGTTGATACGCTAGAATCGATGAAAAAGGAATGATTGAAGTACCACGACATGAATATCTCACAATAGCCTTTGTCTGACCACCACCGTGTACGATTCGAACAACTTTACTTGAAATATGCAAATCAGGACTAATTGTTCTGGCTTTCCTCCAATGCTCTAGAATATCGTAGATACCGTGGAGTTCAATGAAATTATACCAACCAAAGGGATTTCTGGCAAAATATTCTGATTCTGCAGGATTGTTGGGAGACCAATTTCTGAGAAGGGCGACAGCTTCTGGATCACACCACAATGCCAATAGATTGCGAAATTGTTCTGCACAAAAATGGTCATCAATAACTTGTAGAAATGCATGAACGAAAACTTCAGGTGGTTGGGACATTAGATCCTTGTAGAGTAGTTGTTGTTCATAATACTTCACTTCACATTCCTTTTTAACAGTTGATTTTTCTTCAATCGGTGAGAAACTTGATGGAAACATATTTTTGGTCAGGGCTTCCGTCTCGTTGAATTCTGACACAATATGCACAACTTTTCTGTTTTTCACTTTGTCTCCACCAAACTTGTTTTCACCAATTGGCCTTTTATGGCGAGTTATTGTGCTGCTATCCTCACAAAGTTGCTTTTTGCCGCAAAACGTGGAGGAACATGGTATTGCGAATTCAACTAATTGCTCCATCTAATAATTGGTCGAAATTCCAATGAATTGTTTTTCCATGCCCTTTTTTCTAATGCATATTGCTACTGGTTGCTGGAGTGGCAACAACAACAGAATAAACAAACTAAAAACTTCTCTTCAACAGAGGGCGAAAAAATCATTCACCACTGTGTTGTTTGCTGTATGAAATTCAACTGAAAGGAGTTTGCCAAAAGCGTCATCACATGGTTGGTACCAATTCCCCATTCACTAAAGTTGGCATATTAAAATATATTACATCGTGAATTTTATGCATACCTATTTAGCTACTGTATGTTTTTCATAAGAAGTTGCTAGAAAAATACCAAGAAGAAAGCATTCATCCCGGCAACGATCTACACTATATGTTGAAAACCTGTACAGTAGTACAGGTGATCCCCACAATGCACGTTTGGTAATGAACACCACAAACAAACAATAATATTAATAGCAAAATAACGTCCACTAGTGCTAAATACGATAAGGACTTTGGTTTGTTGCAAATAGTGATACTTTTATATTGTCATCAATATATGATGTACGCACTGGCAAAACCAAATAGTCCACTTAGAAGGAAAAGAAAGACAAGTTAGTGAGAATTTAGTACACAAATCACTGCAATCAAATCAGGATTGAAACAGATTGAAGCATGATCTTACCGATTGTACATGCAATATTGAGATCACATCAAGCGATACCAAATCAATGCATCCAATCGGTCGAAGAAGCATCACACTTATTTGGCAAAGGTATAAGTTTCATCAAATTCGTCCATTGGCCAATTAACAGGATAATTCCATCCGAAGTTTTGTCTAGTTCCTCCTAATTCAACTGGGATCTGATCGATATCGATAAACTTCAGCAAAGTCTCTTTGTAATTACTGCCAATAATTTTGATCTTATCAACAGTTACAGGATCAATGAAAGGCTTAAATGCTGCCCAAATTGCAGTAAAGAAGAACGGTGCGTTAATAAAGAACATGTACTTCAATCTTTCCGGATACATAGCTTGGTCAATACTAAGAACTCTGCGCATAACATTCATACTCATAAAATCCAACGAATAGCAAAGATGGGACATATCAAAGATCAAGACTTGTTTTTCGATAGGTTTATTGAGTTTCTTTGATAAAGCTTCCATACGAAGCATCATTCTCTCTTGTTGGTAAATGTGACTGCGTAAACAAGAGAGATAGATTAAAACATAAAATGCGAATATATTAACGATTTAATACTCACCGATTGAAAATGTCGTCTTCAATCAAATGAGTCTTAATCTTTGACATACGAGATGAAATCAAGCCTGTCTTTTCCCAGTATAGTGGACGTCCTTCCTTGTCAACTCCCAAATTGGAATGAGGCAAGAACTCAGTGTATATAGGTTCTTGAGCATCTCCTTCTTGGGATGCACGGCGTCTCATATCTCTAGGGGTATATTGACTGCTTGGTAGTGGGGTGTTGTACCAAACATACCAATTCAGAATCATTTCCAACGAGGCATCAAGTACGTAATTTCTCGCACGCAAAAAACGATGACAATCAGCATCAGTAACTGCCTCATTCAACCCACGGTATTTCTCTGCGGCAGCAGCGACTTCACACTTCTCTCCATCACCTTCTGAAGATGCTGTTGCAGCAGTAGCATCGCCCTCCGGCAACTTGTTTTCGGCTTCCGCTAGCATGCGCCGGAACTCCACCAGCTTCTCCTCTTTTTGCTCATCGCTTAAGCCCTTCATGACTCTAACTTGATCAATTGGAGTTTCTTCCTGGATGTTGGGATGGTATTGTGTTGTTTTTTTCAGATTCCAGATTTTGATTTGGGAAATTTTGTTATTAGTAAGATAACCGATAATGATAACATTTTATCGATATGTTTTGCTGGTGATGTTTTTTGTTTTTTACGCGTGCTTCTGCAATTTTTAATTTGGAATTAATGCTAAACACCGTTATTAATAACCATCTCTCCTAAACATGAGTGACAAGATGCACATGAATGTCCATCAAATTGAAGTAGAGGTTTTGGATGTTTTTCGTTCAAGTATTTCCCAACAAAATGTTGCTTTACCCGTTGCTGCCATGTCAGCCTTGGTGCACCGGATCAGGGTAATTGGGAATTGATTGTTCTGTATGTTTTTTTTTTTATTTTTTCATTTCTATTCTTTCATCAGAACTCAAGGGCTGCTACTTGGATGCAACTGGAACAAGAACTTCGTGCGAGTATAACATTCTTGAAGAACAACACAAGTGCTGACCTTGGTGGAAGAACGAACATTTCATTAGGATCAGGTTGTGAATTGTTCATGAAGTATGTAACAAGAGCATTTGCTTTGGAAAGTGGCGATTTTGCCGGATGTAAACAAGAGCTTCTGAGAAGAGGAGAAAAATTCACAACCATGTCTCTCAGTGCGAGAGCACAGATTGCTGAGATAGGTCATAGTTTCATTCAAGATGGCAGTACTGTTTTGATTCATGGAATGTCAAGAGTGGTTACGACACTTTTACTCAAGGCAGCAGAAAGTAGAGCATTTAAGTTGATTGTTACAGAGGGTAGACCAGGTTGTTTGAGGTATGTCTTTTTGGGTATGTATTATAATTTTATCAGGATTTTAAAACATATTATCTCTCATGAACAGTCTGGAGGATGTGCGGCCCTTTGTTGATGCTGGAATTCCAACAAGGTTAATTACAGATAGTGCAGTAGGTGTGGTAATGGAAACTGTTGATTTATGCTTAGTTGGCGCTGAGGGAGTAATGGAAAATGGAGGCATTGTCAATAAGGTTGGAACGTATCAAACAGCCTTAGTAGCTAGTGCGTTAAGTAAGCCATTCTATGTCGCGGTGGAATCATATAAGTTTGCTCGTATGTATCCATTATCGCAGAAAGATACTTTGCAGATGTCCAAAACATCAGGGCGTACTACAGGAGCAGCTGCTGTTTGGTGTCTAGGATTAGATGGTGCATTGGCAGAAAAAATAACTGTTGATCTTCCAACTGTAGATTTCACTCCTGCGAAATTAATCACTTTATTGTTTACAGATTTAGGAGTTTTAACCCCTGCTGCAGTTTCAGAGGAATTGATTAGATTGTATCAATAGGTTCGTGAAAATTATGTTTTATTTTGTATCATATATGAAGGTATAGTAGATTATTTGTAAGAATGGTGACCAACATCTTAAAGATTATGCACTATAACATGCCGAATTTCTCAACTTTGAAACTAACTGAATTCCAATCTATGATTACATCCTTGGAAATGACCACTTCACAAATTTGGAATATTTATGAACAACAAAAAATAAACAAATATATTATTTACAGACGCTTGATTTTATTCAACTTCACACAAGCTTACAACCACGATGATTTTTCATCCTCATCAATGACATTCAATCGAATAGCATCGTTTTTTCTCCAAGCGTAAACTGCAGTTAAACCTAATGCACCAATCACCAAAGCCAAGGATAATTTCAAAAATGATGGCATGTATGGACTATTCATACTAATCCAGTGCTCTGTATCCCAATCAGGAAAATCATTTGAGTAAGTTGGAACCTAAAAAATGATTTATAAGTTTTTCAAAAATTGGTAAAGATGAGCTTACCAAACAGTGAGGACCTTGCCAACCCATCGAGCATCTGCATTTCTGATAATGGCAACTACCTTCTCCACAACTATCATCTTCTTTGCAAGAACCTCCACCAGTTACTACAGGCTTTAATGCTTGAGGAGAGTTTAAATCTTTGTAACGGTATTCATGGGCCTGAATAAATCGCTTGGTTGGATATTCCTTTGGATTGCAACCAATTGTTTGTAGAGGATCATCTTTATTCTGGTATACTCTTACATAATCTATTTTAAACTCTGCTGGAAGAGTTTTACAAAACCCTGGATTGAAACCACATTGTGTCGTAGGATCCTTACAATCATAAACATTGCAACCAGGAGGAGGATTAGGAAAACCCCACGAAGTAGAAATTGCAGTGTTGAGAATGACATAAGAAGGTTCATTTGGAATAATTGAATCCATCTTTTTCAACCCCTCAGCTTCTACTCCAAATTTAAATTCATCGTCTATATACCAATGTAGGTAGCCATTGGGGCCAGGTTGCCACTCCAAACGAAATTTATGAAAATTTTCGAAGAAATCTTCATCAATTTGCGCCATCGAAGATACGGCATCACATTGATAAGATTCTTCCTTTGAACGACCAACTATTATAAAATGGTATCAGCGCATATCAAGATTACAGAAGCGAGTCATACTTACTTGGTTCTTGAGGCTTTGTTTGTGATAAGTATGTTCCATAGAAGAAAGGATTGATGGAAGTGTTTGATCCATAAGTTAAATTCTCATACCAATTAAATCCCCATTCTGGTAGTGTACCAGGAAATGGGCGATGCTCAGATGCTGGTATTCCAGGTGCAACCTACACAACAAAATGTCAGCAGAATATTACAAACAATATCTATAATTATAGACCTGTAACGTCATCGAGTTATATGGTCGCTTAACAAAATTCTTTACGATTGGTAAGGGCGTTGAGGGACCGGTCATTACTTCAATTACATCAATTTCCGTTGCTCCACGTCCACGTCCAGATTTCATATTGTAATGTTCTGTGACATCACAACCACTTATCTCTTGAGCATGTTGCAGTTTTCGATCACACTTTGGGTAGCTCCATGGCCACATTAAATTGGTTGATGCTTCAAAGGTTGCGCGACCAAGATTCCCTAACAACCATACTGCTGGCCACAATCCACCAATGGAACTACTTCCCGGTAATTTAACACTTACCTCAAATATTCCGCCAGTAAAGCAAAATTTATTCCAGCTTTGTAACATCCCTGATTTGAAGTGTCTTGCCATGCTTGTGTATTTTTTATTATATGGGTCGTAACCTCTCCATTTGGTGTCTTCTGTTGTTGTTTTGATAACCAGAGTACCGTTCTCTGTTCCAATCATGGAACTGTTGTAAAATTGGAGGGAACGTCGACCTTGTGCGGTTTGATCATCATCAGATCGATCAATACCCGTCCACATTGGATCATCACCATCTTTAAAGGTGCGTTTATCACGTTCAAACTCGTCCGACATTATTAGTTCATATTGTTGACCATCAGTAAAACTGTGCAATGTTTTTACTTGTTCTATTGTATCTGGATCAACCCATCCCGTGAATGGAGACAAAGCAGACTGTGTGCTCGATAGCAATCCACTGCAAAGGATGAAAACGTACAAGTAGATTGCCGCAGCGGTATTTACACTAATCATCCTCGATATTGGCAATTGCATGATTCCGAGAATACTTTCGTCCTTTGATACAAAAAGAGCTGAATGACACCAATATATCAGTCATATATCGTCCTTTTAGTAATGAGTGATGCGATCCTGGTACTGGGTTACTGGTTTTTATATAATCAACCGTAGGCCCAAGTATTCCACAACTTGCGAATGCTTTAGAATAATTGCTCCCTTGCTATAAAAGCAAAAGCGCTCGGGCGCGAGAGAGCTGCAGGCGCAGCAGGGCAGCGCAGCAGCCATGGGCGAGCAGCAGCCCGCCAGAGCACCGGAATACAAAAAACGCGTTTTTCAATCCACTGTGCCGTTTCCTCCTCATCCTCAACCAAGCAAAAATCTTGCTCTCTTAGTAGTGTATTGTACTTCATTGATTCGCCTTCAGTCATCACAATTAATTAATTAATCAAGTGAGAATTGCTCAGGTATGGTTTCCTTTTGTTGTGTTAACATTACGTCATCTTTTGCACAAATTTATCTGCCAATATTAGTGTGAACAACTTTTTTTTTTTTTTGAAAAGTTCAACGGCTCTAAGTTTCTAATTATTTCCATTTTATCAAACAGATAATTTAAAATGATGAGCAAGTTTATTGTTGCACTTGTTGCTTTATTTCTGGCCGCTGTGACAGGTGTCTATGGAACTACTTGCGTGTGTACTACTGTCCCTTGCCCAGTAAGTGGAGACAATTACCTCAAGGAAGGTATGTACTGAGAACTAAGCAGTACTCGCAAATTCTTAATCCTCTAATGTTTGTTCAGGTGGGGGAGCAACTGGTGACTATTACTATGTGATGCACAATGGCTATGCGGTAGTTTACTCTGCCAAGGTGACCATTACAAAGGCGAACCTTGATATGGGCTCGGAAACCACTTCCTGTACTCAGACTTACTCAAGAAACCTTGATGATGATGGCGTCCAAGATTGTGATGCTGGTCACATTCTTGCTCATCGTTTGGGTGGCCCAGGCAATCAGCCAATCAACATTTTCCCTCAGGTATACCTAGTTGTAATTGTAATCCTTTTTGGTTTGATGTGTC
>JACCEA012068114.1_pt1 | contig 13350 bp, 10 predicted proteins | sample 7449851 | NCBI WGS metagenome assembly JACCEA01 (sample SAMN15323453, study PRJNA562643) | freshwater metagenome | isolation source: river surface water | place: USA:Blue River Watershed | collected 2017-08-18 | reverse complement strand
GTAATTATTATAATAAAACCACTGTGGATACAAGTATTAACAATGTTAAGACTGCATTGAATACTTCTATTACTGCTGAACGAACCTATGTTGATACTAGTTTAAATGCCAACTATTATACAAAGGCGCAAAGTGACCTAAGTGTTAATACTCTCATAAGTAACTATTATACAAAGGCGCAAAGTGACCTAAGTGTTAATACTCTCATTAGTAATTATTATACTAAGGCGCAAAGTGACCTGAGTGTTAATACTTTAATTAGTAACTACTACACTAAAACACAAAGTGATGCTAATTATTACACTCGTAACGCAGTTGATGTAAGTTTTGTTCTTAAATCAGTATTGGACGCTTCTCTAACTGGAATTGTATCTTCATCCGGTAACGTGAATCTTACACCTGCCACTGCACTCAATATTACCACACCTGTAACATACATTAATGGCAACATGGATGTAGGAACCGGTGCAAACTTGGTGGCAATAAATAAAGACGTTAGTGCCGGATTTCATTTGGATATTAGTGGCAACGTGAGAGCCAGTGGTGTTGCCACGTTTAACACGTTGCAAACCGTTGACACGGCTTCCACACTTAACATTGCAACTAACTTGGTGACTGGTAATATTAACATTGGTACTGGAGCTGGACGCCCTATTAATGCTGTTATTAATATTGGTAATGCCTCTGATGCCAGTGGAGCTATTAATATTGGTAATACTAAAGGAAACGTGAATATTGGTGATTTTAGATTTATTGGTGGCACTGTATATCCAGTATCATCAGCTACTGCTTCTTATACAACACTTGCAACATCAAGTCATGCCAGATTTGCAAATGGTGTGCAAACTGGAAACGTTCAACTTGCAACTGAACAAACTGGGGGTAACTTGCAAATTGGCACGGGAAGTCGCGTATACACATCAACCGCACAAACTGGTGGAATACTTATTGGAACCGGCAGTGCCAGTGGAATCGCAGGAGCGTTATCAGAGGCATCTGGTTGTTTATTGAATATTGGAACCGGCACCAGAATACGATACAGTAATATTAATATTGGCACTGGTTCTAGAGACGCCACCTCTTTAATAAATATTGGCACTGGAGCCGATGTGAGTGGAGCCATCAATATTGGTACTGGTGCGCGCAATTATGGTAATGTAAATATTCTCACAGGTCTGAATGCCACTGGCAAACTGATTGTTGGTGGTGATGCATCCTTTAATGGCAATGTGTCGTTGACCGGATATTACACTAAGAGCGAAGTTGATACCAGTATTAACAATATTAATAGCCGAATCACCACTTTAATCGGAGGAGCTGATGCAGCGTTTGATACATTGATTGAACTGCAAAATACTTTAACTAACGACGCTTCGTTTGGCAGTAAAGTGATTAGTCGATTAGACAGTGCTGATACAAGTATTAATACTATTCGTAGTTCCGTAAATGCAATGAGTTCGCAATTTTACACCGACAATATTAATGCAAGCACTAGTGCAGGGTTAAATATTGGTTATAATTCGACTCAAGATGTCAATATATTGACTAATGATGGAACGCCTGGTACTCAAAAGCTTATTGTAGGTAGTGATGTGTCGTTCAACAAAAAACTTGTTATTGGCGGTGACGTGTCATTGAATGGCAAAATCACTTTTAATGGTGTTGCCGGCTCTATTGCTAACTCGGATAATTCTCAAACCATGTCGTTTGCAAGTGGCACTACAATGGGAACTGTGAATATCGCTATTGACCAAACTAGCGGTGCATTAAACATTGGAACAAACGCATCTAGAACAGGAGCGATTAATATTCTTACTGGTGCAGGTGCTACTGGCAAATTAATTGTAGGTGGCGATGCGTCATTCAATAAAGGTCTTGCTGTAGGTGGCGATGTTTCCATGAACGGCAAACTAACTGTTACCGGCGATGTCACAGGGTTGAGTTTTACTGCTACATCTGATTACCGTATGAAAAAGAACGTGGTTGACTTGGACGATTCTTTTACAATCGACGCATTAAGACCTGTAACATATCAATTCATATCTAATAATCAACAAGACATTGGTTTCATTGCTCACGAAGTGCAAGAACAGTATCCATTTTTAGTGAAGGGCACAAAAGACGGAGAGCAAACACAGTCGTTGAATTATATTGGACTTATCGGCATTTTGACAAAAGAAATTAAGGACTTGAAAGCACTTGTGAATAACCAAGAAAAACGTATTCAGGCTCTTGAAAACAAGCTATAAAAACACTTAATACAGGGGGTACAGCCCTCCTTCGGAGGGCATAAAGCCGGGACACAAGGGCCAGCAGGTCCTGCATATGGGGGCGCCAGCCCCCTTCTTAGAACCTTTGAAAAATTGAAATATTTATTACATTCATTTGAAAATAATAAATACATATGTGAAACAATGGACACTTACATTAACCGAATTATTGTCACCAAATTCAACAGCTCCTTCGAAATCAAAGAGTTCTTATTGGACACCTTGATTGACATGGGTCTAGCCGACAACGACTGTTATTGGACGAAATGTAATAATATCCATAAATTATGCACCGACCAAATGAACTTTGCTTTAGCTCAACGCAATGCGCGACCCACTTATTTCATTGAAGTATACTCCAAGGTGCCACTTAGAGAAGACGGACCTACGCGTTACATACTAAAAGGCGCAGTCGAATCTATTCGAAGTCGATTCATGCATCCCGATTTATATGGTGCTATGATATAATGATATTCACAGATGAAATATTGGCAAGATTTAAAGAGCGCCTAGGCTCTGACCTCTTTTTTTATTCAATCGCAAACTTATTAAAACGTAATTTAACGCGCACCATGATAAGCAACTTCATGTTTCATTCTTGTGCATCAATGATTAGTGACAATTATATTCAAAAAGTGTGTTCCAAGTTAAAATATACAGATGTGTTTGATATGGTATGCGTGTGTAATACTGCGCTTGACGCAACCTATAAGAAAAAACCCAACATGGGGTATACTGAACAAAATGTATATAATGCAAAAATTGCTAACCTAACTAACTCTGTTCTTGGTTTTATTATTTTACAAAAGGGCGAATGTGCATTATATCCAAATGTGTATGCGGTCAATTTAATTTGTAGTAACAAAAACAAGGGAAAGTTATTATTAACACTGGCGCTTTATGCAATTGTTACAAACCCATCTGTTACAGATAAGCGGTGTGTTCTTGAATTAGCAAATGCCTATATTAATGCCCCTGGCTTATGTATGTATTCCAAGCTTGGGTTTCGTCACGACCCTGCACTAAAATCGTCGTCGTGTTTTGCAGATTTGCATAATTTGCCCATGATTGTTGACTTATCTGCCGATTCTGCTGATACTATTGTTGCCAAGTTTACTAATTCGGCTACAAGCGAAAAAATATGCACGTATAATGGTAAAAAAACACACCAAAAATGGCTAGGTTACATGTACAATTTGCAATATTTACTTGACAGTGGTGCTAATATTTCACAAAATCCCTATAATATATCAGCCAATGAAGAAGTGTCGTATGTAAAATTGTTTGAATATTTTGGCAACGACAGAAATCTACTTGACGCCACTGTTACAGAAATAGAGTCAAATCCAAATTATAATTTTGACGCTATTGATGCATATGTGCAACCTACTGAACCCAAAGTAGAAGTTCAACCGCCAGTTGTTGCTAAGCAAGTAACAGAAGTTCGACGACATACGCGTCGTGCCATGTCACCTAGCAAAGCACCATTAAATGCTCGGTCTCGGTCTCGGTCTCCTGTGCGGTCTTCACGCAGGCAAACAAAACGAGTTTAACTAGAGAATTTTTGAGTATCTTTCGCGGTTTAATACTCGCATCATCGTAGAATATGGAGTAATACTGTCATTATGCAAAATTGCATCCAATATATCCACCGAAAAACCAGACACCATTGACACGCCAGGCACTGATGCCAACGTTTGAAAATCGTTGTATTCGCCATCGACATTCCAAAATATTACATGAGGCAAAGTCCTATTTGCATCTTCAAACTTTCGTTTCATTGCTTCATATGTGGTTTCATTGTAAACCGAATCGGCCTGATTAAACTGCATATCACTTACAATAATAAGTCTGGATACTGGTTCGGCACTGTTGCAAGCCAATACTGCATCAAACGCCGCGCAAATATTGGTCGAGCCTCCCCAGGGAGCATTTTTTAAAGTTTTTACGTCGTTGGCCAAAGATTCGCCAGAAAGTTGTACAAACTGTGGCTGGGATTCAAAAGTCAATACTTTATGTTTAAAATCGGGGTTTGTGCATATAGATGACAACAATATACCTAGCGTGAGCGATACCAACATTGGCATACCCTTATTTGATAGCATAGAGCTTGATACATCACTCAGCACAACTGCATCACTTGCTGGTAAATTTTTCAAGATTTCTTTCCATTGCGCTTCTGCTAGTTCATCAATGATGTTTGAATTCATCATGTATTTATTTACTATTTCGTGAGGATGCAATGCAGCAACATTTACTTTGGCGGTTTTATTTTTAAGCGCATTTAAATACTCCGTATACTTTTCATTATCGTTCCTCTTGAATGCCTCTGTGTGACGGTTCAAAGCTTGTGACGGCAATACTTCATAATTAACGGATGGCCAGTCGCCAGCACACATTTTTTGCTCCAACAGACCAATCTTAGTTCTAAGCGGAGTCAAGTATTTTTTACGCAGTTCGGGCATACCAATCTTCATCGACCTAGCAAGACGGTACGTGAAATTAGTGCGCTTGTTTAATGCGCTCGACTCAGAAGGAATCCATTTGGCTACAAGCGACACGGATTCATTATCGCCTTTTTGCAAATCGGCCTTTAATTGATTACCAATCAACCGAATATATTCTTTATATGCCTTTGAACTTGGAGGCAAATGCATCATATCATCATAACGTCCGTATGTATCCAGGTACAACCACATATTTTGTATTAAGTGCTGTTCTCTGACCGGGTCTTGCTGTAACCATTGATACAATGCGCGACCTAGGTCGCGCTCCCCCTTTCCACCGCGAATATCACGCACATAAGCAATAATTTTCAGCGTGTATAACATGCTTTCTTTGGTGGCCTCGTCAGCCAATGCAAACAACGCATCATCGTTGATTCCTCTAACAGCCTTGTAAAATAAATTTACTAACGCATCTCCACTAGTTGCTAATGATGGTGCGCCATTGGCAGTTGTTGTTCCGTTTTCTACAGTTACTCCGTTTTCTACAGTTACTGCGGTTTCTACAGTTACTCCGTTTTCTACAGTTACTCCGTTTTCTACAGTCACTCCGTTTTCTACAGTCACTCCGTTATCATCCGGTTTTCTATTCAATATATAATTAAATACACTTGCTAACATGAATTGTATTTAATATAACAATTTGTTTATATTCTTTAAGGGAACTTCGGTTCCCTTAGCGGAACCCGGCCTATTCCTATATTTATGCCTTTGGTTGTTTATTCATAATTTCGCATATTATACAAAAACTCCAATTTGCCCCATTCAAATTCAACAACGCACCTTTGTCATTCATTAATTTGACCGACAGTTTTTGAATGCGCACCGGCCCAAAATACTTACGGTCCTGGTTTTGCATTGTACCACCAAACTCCATGTATGTTTGGCCAAATGTCATGCCTGTCAATTTCATCGGAATCAACGCAAACACGTCTTTCAAATACGGCCCCGATGCGTAGCTTTTCGTTTTGGTGCGTTTGGCCTCTACGATTTGGTTCATTGCATATAGCTGTTTACTATTCAAGCTGGTATTCAGCTTATTTGACGCTGATACTGCTACTTTTTGTCCTGTTACCGGGTCACATTGATATGTCGCACGCACCGCATACGATGGTAATGCCAAGTCGTTTTCCAATGACGATATTGTTACAAGTCCCGCATTGACGTGATTTTGAATAAAATCGTCAAGTACCACCAAAAAATAATTATACAAATTTGTATTTAACACGGTGTCGCCTATTAGCGCAATTTTATTACCATTGACCGAATTAGCATAACCATACAACGCATTTGTAAACACATTATCTTTGTAATTATCAGTAAGTATCGTCTGACTCAAAAAATCACCAAGTGCATATTCGGTAAATGTGTGAAATCCAAGAAGCCACCCCAGCGTAGCATCCCATGTCACGTTTTGCGCCACTCCCACATTACAATACACATAACTGACTGCATCGTAAAACACCAGTTTGTAATCTTTTGCTGTGTATAATTTATTAATATTCACGCGCATTTTCGTATATTCCAAATTATTGATTGTTAAAAGTGAAATTTGCGACCCGGTTGTTAATGGGTTTGCCGTTAATTCACGTTGAATAGCCTCTATTAATCCTTCGCGAGTATATTCTGTAATTCCAGTCGAACTTACAGGAACAGTTATTGTTATATCATTCAATCCACTTCCATTTGCCACACCGTCTACGTATGGTTTAAATACGATTGTATTGTTTAATGAGGTCAAGCTTATTAAATCGCCACCAACTATACTGTTTCCGCTAATTTCCGAATATGTGTTACCATTCACATTTGTTAAGTTGTAACTCGAATCGAAAAATAAGTAGTTACTCCATGAATTATAACTGCTATTATCAATAAACGTTACCTTGTAATTAGATTCAGTTAATATTTTGCTTATGCGAAGCACCAATATTAGTTGACCGTTTGTAAATGACAATGATGCACCCGACATTATTTGGTATCCATCGCTGTCCACAAAATTTATTAAATCGTTGTTTACGCTTTGCAAAAACAGCTCGATTTGACTGAATGTGCCTGTTGTAAAATACAATTCAATCGGTGGTACGTTTTGGTTTCCATATCCTTGTCCATTTGGTCCGCCCGTAGTTTTCGGTTGTAACACTATTTTATTCGTGGTTGATGTAATCGTAATAGACGCCGACGTACTATAATTGCGAACCAGTGTATAACTTGTATCCGTTACATCGGTGACAAGTGTTGGAAATCCAAATGTTGGTTGACTTAAAAAACATCCGCTCAAATCCACTTCATAAGTTGACTGTGTAAATTCGCGCAAAATATCAAATTTGAACTTTGCCAAATTTTGTTCAACTGCAAAACTAGTATTATATATGTTGCTTGGTGCATTAATATTAAATTCACCATTAGGTCTATACACGCTTATTGTTGGCGTATTCATGGTTGCTAGCGACGCATTGATTGCTCCAATATAATTGTTCAAATAATATCCATTCAAAAATCCCTGGGAAGCCGACGATGGAACTGTGGCGATTCGGGTATTTTCTACAACATTGTAGAGAGGTTTTGTGCATTCAATTTGTATTTTTGCAGCATTTTGGTCAATGATATAATTTGTTAAGGTAGATTGCGCCTCTGATACAATTTCGCTCAATTCGACGGTCAATTGTTCAGGATATACGAAACATGAATCAGTTCCAGTCCATATATGGTTTCCTGGTTGGGTTTCGTTTGGAAATATAATTTGCAGTTTAGAATTTTCTATTTGTTCGACTTTGTTGCGATTCAGTTTGACTGCAATCTCTATACGAGATTTATCAGTGAACACATTTTTTCGAGTGACACTAGAATATGTGGGGTCTATTAACGGACTACTTTGTAGTTGCGCATTAATATCGCGAATCAACTCGTTTCGTGAATGTGCCGATTCAGTGGCCAAACTGAACGTAATTTGAATTTCGCGTATTGTTGTGTCACCTATATAATGTCGTATGGTGAAATAATTATTTGCGCTCGTTAAATAAAATGAAGTGTTTGTTTCCGAATTTGTGTCCCCTTCAATCAGTGGCAATATAGCTTGTGAATATGCTATGTACGGGTAATATGTATCAAACCTGTATCCCAAAAAACTGGGAATTGTCAGCGTTTTCGGTTCTTCATCAGGCGATGACCACGTTGGAAAATACATGTAATAATTTGACTCATCGTATTGTTTTTTTAAATCCATTTCAAACACCACTTTTGCATTATTGGCGCCCAGATTATACGTCACTTGCGTATTTCCCAAGCTCATATCTAACACCGGATTGTATGTTGTATCACTCGGTTTATTTGTTATGTACGTTTGTATGGCAGCCTTGTTTTTCATAAAACTATATTTGGCATTGATTGCAGTGGCTATTTCCTCTGGTTTGTATGTTCCGGAATCTATTTCCACTTTTATGTCATGATTTCCATTATCTATACCTGGACTGTTGCCCTTGATATAAAAAAAATTACTGCCAAATGTGCTGTTCACAGTATACCACGTATATGGTATTTGCACTGAATACAGTTTCATTGATATTACGTTCTCTATTCCTTCAGCCAAATTCATTGTAAAACTTGTTGACAACGTATTTGTCGGGTCGTCACGAAACTGACTATCCACCGATATCATTTTAAATATAGTTTTGCGTTCCACTGGATTTAATTGTCCCTTCACGTAATCCACTTGTGTTACTTCTTGTGTGCCTTGTTTGGCATTTCCATTGCTGGTTAATACGGTTGTCGGAACAGGCGGGGTTGGCGCAGTCATTAATGCCGTGGCTTGTTTGAATTCCTCTGAATCTGTTTTGGTGTCTGTCCGAAATCCATACACGCCACTCACGTCTACACCGCGAGCATTTTGAAATCCTTCAACAACATCATCAAATTCATCAGCGTCGTCACCAAAAAAACGGTCATACATTGACTCAAAAAAATGAAAAAGACGTTTTGACTTTTGTTCATATTTGTCCATCATTTGCAATATTTTCATTTCCAATTCTCTGTCTGTCGGGTTATCCAATTCTAGCATTTGATAACACTCTTCGTCAGAATATTGGGTTATATCATATTCATTTGACATTGTATATATTTTCACAGTTTTTTTATATTTATAAACGTCGTTTGAACATTCCAATAATAAATTCAACAGCATTATATTCAGGTATTTCGACGTTTGGTGGAAAGAAGTTGATGCCTTGTCCGCGCTTTTGATGTCTGCAACCTTTAAAACAATAATTGTCTAATATTTTCATCAGTTCTTCTTCGTCGGGTGTCATTTGCTCTCGTGCTATTCTGGTCTTACCTAAATATGCATATCGATTGTAATTTTCTTCTTCATATATGCGATGCTTTCCCGCGATTGCTACGTTTCGCACCATTCCTATTCCCACGATTTTATCGATGTCATTGTTCATCTCTAACACAAACATAATTCCATCTGGGTTTACAAAGTTGGATACCAGTCTGGGAACGCCATAACAACATTGCACGCCTTTGATATGTTTGCAATATTCGAGCATTTCACTGTGTGTGTAATCGTTAAATCGCGTTATCATCAAATAGTGTTTTTTTACTACGCGCTTCAATGATTTTAATTCCCGAATTCTTTTATTTTGTGCCATTTTCTTTCGAATTTTCTTCGCTTCAACATCCTCTAAGGGCATATGAGCCGACGATGTCGGCTCTGAATCCAAGGTATTCGGAGACAACTGCGTTGTCTCTACCGCCTTATAATCCCTCCTTTCATTAGTATTTAATTTTTGTAAGGGAACTTTGTTCCCGACGGGCGCTTCTGCTAAGGGCAAAGGAGGCAACGCAGTTGCCTCTGAATCCGAAGGTTGCCAACTGGTCGGCTCTAGTGGAGGGTCTTCAAGCGGTTCTGGTGGAGGGTCTTCAAGCGGTTCTGGTGGTATAAACAAGTTCATATTGCATTTGCATTTCTATATAAAATTAATCTCTGAATCAATTTTATATGTCATCTGTCGATAGTTTTGAAATTGATATGCCGATTAACGACAATGTCTTCATGAAACAAATTGATGATTTCCGCATGTCTGTTGACGATGACTATTTTCGCATGTCCGTTGAATCCGAATCGGGGTCCGGCTCCGATGAAGAACATAAGAAAATTACATTTCCTGAGGCCATGCAACGACTTGAAAAGTATTTAGATTCAAATGAACTAGATGTATTGCGCTACTATGTTCAATGCAAAAAACAAGTATTTGAACACGCAGCACAACAAGAATCATTCAAATATCGAGCACTCAATATTCATTCGTTTCTTGCTACTATAGCATTGGCATTTTTACCTTGGTTTCATAACACCCAAATTGCCATCTCTGTATTGAGCGTTTTTATACTTGCCATTCAACAATGGATTCAACACAGCGGGTGCGGAATTCAGGCGCAAATATATATGAATTATAGTCGTTCGTATTCTACTATATTGGTGCATTTTGACAAAAGCAAATACATGTCGAATGCCACGCTACTCAAAAATCTAGAATGCAAATTAGAGTGTATTGACAATCCTATTCCCGCGCATTATCACAAGCGGTTACCAATTTTAAGTTCCATCCATATTTTCGATGTGTTTAATCATGTCAATAATAACCGCAACATATTAATTCGCAAATATATTCGCGCCGATAATAAAGTGTCGCGCGGAAAAGCCAATAATGATAATGTAGATTCATACACCGATAAAATTGCGAAAATTAAAACTAATTTATCAAAACTTAACTATACTGCATTAAAAATGAAATTAGTAAATGAATTGGCTTCATTGTAAATTGTTTTTATATGCTATCCAATACCACGGTTCATTGTAGACTATTTTAATGTCTTTATTGTCTGCAAATCGTCGTGTAATAACGTTTGCAGTATCGTTTTCAACCCATGATTTGAATTTTATTATCACTCGCTTTGATGAAGCGTCGTTTTTCAATGGATATTCAAATATTTTATCAATGAACCCGATTTTAAGTGAACTCATAACTTGAAATATGTATTGACGAGGCAATTCTTTACTTACGCGCGGAATACAAATAGATAAATTAGTTGGATTATGTTGCATTATTTGCTATTACGTTATTAAGTTTATATTAATTCAATTTTTTATATTTATACAACACAATGTTTATATAAATAGGTGCTGTCTCCAGTAAACGGTCATCAATAATTGTATGTTGGTTTCATTAAATTGTAGCGGTTTAGAGACAATATTATATGTCGTGTTTCTTTAAGCTTTATTCCCGATAGGGAATAAAGCGCACCCTTTGGGTAAGCTGTTATCGAGGGAACTACGTATCCGCCGACCGAAGGTCGGCTTACGCCCGAAGGCAGGGCCGTCAGGTCCTGACAGCCCTTGTGTCCGGCACCCTCCTTTTTATTTAGTGTTTACGAATAGCAATAAAATAATGCCTCATAAAGGAAGGATTTAAAGGAAACCTTGGTTTCCTTTAGTTTATTTTATGGCTTTGTTTTATAGAATGTCAGCCAGCGATTACATTACATTAAAAAAATCCAAACAGCTTCAAAACGTTCATTATAATACGGCTAGTTCCGTTAATTTGCCCCAACTTAATTATGAAAACTACGTGCATAATTTAAACCTGAAAGCCATCAAATGTTCAACATCTGTTTATGGTAATGGTGTTGCGAAACCTCTTGCGTTTAATGGTGTGCCTTTAGGTCATACAACTGGGTGTCCCGCGAACTCATATGAAGGGCCTATTACCTTGCCTATAGTGAATACTAGTGCACCATTAATTAGCAATCCTACCATTCCCGCCAAATTCCAAATGCCCAATTCAGAGGTGGGTTCGACTGTTATTTCTGAGCAATACAAGGTCTCTTGTGCGCAAGCGTGCACACCTTACACACAGACATATCGCGAATATAAACCAAATGCGTCATTGAAAACCGTGCGCCAGTGGAATTTGAAAAAAGCCGGCATGTTGTCTATTCGCGACTCAACCACTTTTAGTATGTGAGTTATCTGTAGGTTTATCTTCGACCATAGGTCTTTCGTCGACCATAGGTCTTTCGTCGACCATAGGTCTTTCGTCGACCATAGGTCTTGGTCCTTGACCTCTAGTGTTTTTGCATATAAAATCATAATAGTGAATATTATGCGGGTGTTCTTTCATGTTATTCTCTAATTCATTACAATACAATTTGCGTTGTATTTTAATTCGTTCAAACTTATCCAATAAATATTGAATCATTATTATATTATTTAGTGGCCAATTTATATGTTGTTTTACATATCAATAAGGAATGTAAAAAATATATAACATATTTACAAATCATTCAAATTAATCATGCAATTCCCCTTTTGAACGCGCGTATGACTTGATGCTCTAGTTTGAGTTTTTCCATCGAGAGAACCTGCGTTTTTTTTATGATTGGGAAGAGTGTTAGACAGCATCTGGCGCCTATATTCAAACAAATCTACCAATTCTTTTTCCATGAATGGCACTGGTATGAGCTTATAATTATCATTGTTTGGATGCAACGCCACTAGGCAAAGCTCTGTCACTTTCTTTCCATACTTTTGCTCCAATATTGTTTTATACGTATTCAATTGCAACGCATAATGCCAAAAGTTGGTGTCCGGTAAATGCGCAATGCACTCAGTCGTCGATGCATAACCATATGGATTTTCCTTTATAATATCTTTACACCGCTTCCAATCATAAATGCGCAATGTGCCGTCGGGGTTCTCATACACCATATCTATTGACCCCGCTATCTTCAGTTCTTCGTGGAAAACCGTCCATTCTGTTCTATAGGCTTGTAGATGAGGGTGGTCGCGCAAATAATTCTGAAAGTAGGTGAATTCGACGGATTCATTCGTAACTGGCATCTGATTGTAATAGCACTCGATGTCGTAGTGCATATTAGTGCCGGCACCAGATGCTTGGTCCCGATTGGCGTCCCACATTGCTAGAATTTGGTCTTTGGTCATTTGGTAATACTTATAAGTGGGGTCAGTTTTGTGCTTTTTGGAGCTGATAATTTGGTTGACGATTTTTTCGGAGTCAAACTTGGCAAAGTGGTGGTGGTTCCATGTGGTGACCGACATAAAGGTGGAGTCGGGGATGCCCGTTTCAGGGTGGGTAATTGTATATACGTGGGTGGGTTCATCGAAGGCGATGTATGCGTCTCTGGGATGCGCGTTCTTTTTGGCGAGGTAATCGATTGACATGTATTATATTATTAGTATAATACTTGTTTGTATATTCAATTTTCCAGGGGAAACTACGTTTCCCCATGGGACCCCCTTCCTTACATTAGAAACTATCTGTTATTCAAGTCCGCTCCATCCCCCTTATTAAAGGAGGGATTATAAGGGAACCTTGGTTCCCTTACTATAGTGCGATTTTATCGCGTTCTAAGTGTGATATACGACACATATTGCGTATTATCTTTTCCTTATTTTCTTCTTCGTTATTTCCGCCCAGCAGTTTTTTCATCAATATTGCATATTCGGTTTTCATCTCATTGTCATAGTTGTATTCCGGATTGGCGGTTTTCCACAAACT
>JACCEA011692300.1_pt1 | contig 13350 bp, 23 predicted proteins | sample 7449851 | NCBI WGS metagenome assembly JACCEA01 (sample SAMN15323453, study PRJNA562643) | freshwater metagenome | isolation source: river surface water | place: USA:Blue River Watershed | collected 2017-08-18 | reverse complement strand
AGTAAAGGGTAAGTCAAGACTTACAACCAGAACAGCTACGACAAGCCCAGAGAGCTTGCGAGTATGTTCACAGATTGGTCGCCTAGTCAATGATTGGTCGTGGAGAAACGACCTAGTTGTTTATGGTGGAGAAGATTCCGCAGAGGGGCAAGCAGTAGCCGCTTTTTATGGCGACATAGCAGAGATTGAGGTGAATCTCAAAAAGGCTTTCGGCGAAGCTACTGACCTAAGCACACTAGGCGACATTTACCAGCGTGATACCCAATTCGAGTTTCCAATGGCGACAGGGATTTTGTATCACGAAGCCCTACACGCTCGTCACACGAATTGGGACATAGCGTATCTCGCAGAGAATCTTGATAACGCAGAGGGGCAAGCTTTTATGTTGCTCGAAGAATCTCGAATCGAAGCCAGAGGTATTTCGGAGAAGCCAGAGAACAGGGCATTTCTTCGTGCTTCCGCTTTGGAAATGGCACTAGAAGAAGTCAATGAGGCTACGCTCGGAAGTATGGGTGGAGAAGTTTGGCAGGTTGCGAATCTCGCAGGGTTGTCGCTCGCTCGCTATGACGCTCGGATTTTACAGCGTGAAGATGTTGTAGAGATTTACAAGGTTGTAATCGAAACGCTTGGAGAAGATTTATACAATGAGCTTCGCTCGGTATGGGTCGAGTTCCAGAAGCTCGGAGTTCCACAGGTCGAGGAAGCTATCGCACTTGCTAAGAAGTGGGTCGAGTTGCTACGCCAAGCAGACCCAGAGGGAGAGCCTAGTGGACAGGGTTCGGCTTTCGAGGAATCAGAGGAATCTGGCGAGGGCGAGGGCGAGGGTAGTGGCGAGGGTAATGCCCCAAGCGAGGCAGTCCAGAAGTTGCTCGACCAGATTAGCGAATCTGCCCTAAACGCAGAGTTGTCTGCCAATGACGACCTAGCAGACCAGCAGAAGCAAGAGAAGTGGCAAGACGAGGCAAAGGCTCGCCAAGAGGAATCAAAGAACAAGAATCAGAAACAGCAGACAGCTCGAAAGATTTTCGACAAGCACAATAACGAATCTGGTTCTGGTTCTGGCTCGACTATCAGAGAGAAGCGAGTTCCAAGTGGCTCGGAGAGAGCGAGTGCGGTTTCGCTCGCTAAGGAATTGGAAAAGGCAAAGTATCGTGAGCGTTCAGTTCACATACGAAAGTCGAATCTTCCAATGGGAAAGCTAAACGCCAGAAACGCAGTTCAGAATAAGGCTATGGAATCTATGGGCAAGCGTGGCGAGTTGCCAGCTTGGAAGCAAAAGGTTCGGAAGCACACAGACGACCCGACACTAAGGCTCGGAGTTATGGTGGACATTTCTGGTTCTATGGGGTCGGCTATGGAAGCTATGGCGACTACCGCTTGGGTTCTATCGGAAGCAGGTCGCAGAATCCAAGCCAAGACCGCTATGGTTTATTATGGCTCGGGCGTATTCCCAACCCTAAGAGTTGGACAGAGGCTCGCAGAGGTTTCGGTCTATACAGCACCAGACGGAACAGAAAAGTTTGGCGAGGCTTGGGAAGCACTTGACGGAGAGCTTGGGCTAACTTTCGGTGACGGAGTTCGTATGCTCGTAATCGTTTCAGACGGACAATACACGCCAGCCCAAACGGAGAGAGCAAAACAGGCTCTCCGAGAGTGTCGGCAAGCAGGAGTAGCGGTTCTATGGATTACGCCTAAAGAGTGCTATGGGTATTCAGCGGGTTCGATTATCCGAGAGGCAGGGTGGGGAGTTCACCTTGACGGATTGGACACCAGCCAGATTGCCAAGCTAGTCGGCAAGTCGGCAAGCGAATCCCTAGCAAGAGTGGGGTCGAGTGCCTAAGCCCTAACGGATTGCCTACCCCAGAGGTTGAGCGAAACTCGGGAGTTCCCCCCTTTCACCCGATACTAGTTCCCAAACGGATAGGTAATAGAAGCCCCTACCAACACTTTCCCCCCTTTTGAGTTGGTAGGGGTTTCGCCTTATCGGGGATACAGGCGATACAGGCGATACAGGCGATACCGGTGGCTTTTGATTGTTCGTAAAAAGTTCGTGCCAGCCTTCGCAAAAAATTCGCGAACCCACCCTGTGTTTATTTTTTGTTCCAATCCCAGACACGATTGACGAAATTGACTTGACTTTCATTCCATACCTATTAGGATTGGAGTAACCAATCAGGGTGAAAAAGAAGTAGCCCAAGAAGGGGGTCGAAGTGGCTAAAGCCATTTCCCCAGCAACCACAGAGGTTGCTCAGACAGCCTCAGAGGTTGTCAAGGTTTCACGAAAGCTCGTGGAACTAATCAACGAACTTTCCGAAGTTCGTGCTATCGCCAGCTCGGCAGATGCCCGAGTTGAGGAGTTGCGTAAAGCAATCTTCACCCAAGTCGGCAAGGCTGACCTAACCCTTGTCCACAACAACATTGAGGTCGCTCGAATCATTGAGAGCAACCCAATTCGCCTTAGCGAGCAGTTTCTCAAGGAGAACTATCCAGAGGCATACGAGGCTTCTCTGAAGCCACGACAGCAGTTCACGATTCGCTCTGTGACACGACAGGCGAAGTAACCAGAGAGGGGTGGGGCGAAAGCCCTGCCCCTTTCTCACCACCAAACGCTGTGTTTATTTTTTGTTCAGAAAATGCGACACGCTAAAAATAAAAATGAAAATGTCCGAGTGGCGTGGTAAATTGATACCAACCAACGAAAGGGGTTTTATGGAACACGAACACGAAGCACCAGACCTAAACGACTTCGGTATCCAAGATGTGGCAGGTGCGACTTTGGTAATGGTCGGCGTCCTTGTAGAGCAATACATAAAGGACGGCTACTGCGACCCGATTATGTATCGGGCTTTGGACACGGCGAAGCTCTTGGCAGGACGGCTCGCTAATCTTGCTATCGAAAACGAGGACACGGGAACTGCGGAACAGGCGATAGACCTAGTGACGAGTTTCCAGCTAACGCTTATGGAAGCTGGCGAGGTTATGAACCGCATTATCGAGGAACACGACTTGCCTGTGATGAAGAACACTTTTGAGATGAACCCTAACCACCCAAAGGTGAGCAGACGGCTCGGAGAGGACGGCAAGTAATGGGACGGGTAGTGATTCACCTAAACATTGACCAAGACATTCCAACGGGCGAGGCTGGCGACCAAATGGTGAGCGAATACATTGACCGCCTAGCTTTGACGGACGGCTCGCTAACTTGGTGTGAGGTGGGGTGGGACTTCTATGAGGACGAGAACCCAGACGGCTCGCTAAAGATGATTGACCTAGAAACGGGTGAGCGACTATGATGACGGGTATGAGATTTAGTGAAGCATTAGGCGAGGTAATCCGAGAGCAACGGCTCGCTAAAAAGCTGTCGTTGCGAGCTGTGTCCACTAAGGGGTTCGTGTCTATGGGACACCTATCAGATGTGGAGAACGGACGGAAAGAGGGTTCGTCCTCATTTATTCAGGGCGTAGCTAACGGATTGGGCGTAGAGGCGTATGACCTAATCATTGAGGCTGGCTACAAAATGGCGGGACAGGCTATCTATGTGCCAGATACTCCAGAAAGTCTTTTTGTGCGAGGTTCAGATTGGCAAGGGCAATACTCCGACTTAGTTAGCTAAGACGAAACCAGAAACCCCTAGCGAGTGGAAACGCTGGGGGCTTTCTCATTTTTGGTGAAAAGTGTCTGTGTTTATTTTTTGTTCTAATTTTCAACACACCCCCCAGCAAAAAAGAAAAATGTCCGAGGGTTGTATTAGAGTATTCACATAACCCAAGAGAAAGGTGGTTATGGGAAGAAAGAAAATAACTGACGACCTATCAGTCAGAACTTGTAACAGGGGACACATTGGCGAGTATAGGATTTCGCCAAATGGACACGCCTACTGCCGAGCTTGTGCCAGAATCTCTGTGGCAAAGTTTAGAGGCAAAGAGGCACTAGAGAAGCCAGCCAGCATAGAGGCGGTAGTGACGAAAACACTTCACGACCTAGAACTAGCTAAGGCAAAAGTCACACGACTAAATCTGGAGCTACAACTAGCACAACTAGACATAGAAGCTCTAGAACAAAAGTTGAGGCTAATCAACGCAGACTAGTAGCACGAAGCAAACACGAACCCCCACCTAAAAAAGTGGGGGTTTATTTTTATGTTCCGTAAAAAGTTACGCCGGCTGTGCGTGTGTTTATTTTTTGTTCGACACCAACACGCCAGACATCACCAGACTTGACTTTGCTATCACAGCTGATAGGATTTGATTATTCGGAAATTCCGAATGAGGAAAGGATTGGTATGGACACCAATGACATCAAGGCAAGACTTGCCGAGATACAAGAGCAGATGACAGAGCTACACGACGAACGCCGTGAAGCGAGCGTAAACACTGCCGTAGAGGTTGGGACAGACCCTATGGCTGGAATAAACCTAGACAAACTAAGTAAGTGGGCTAGGCGTATGCGAGAAGTGAACATCGAGCTAAAGAGTTTGGCTGACGAACGCAGGGAGCTTAGGGCAAAACGCCGAGAGCTGAACCCTTGCGATTGCTTGTGCCACTAGAGTTGCTTCCCCCCAAGCAACAGCCCCCGCAGAAATGCGGGGGTTTCTTTTTATCTTTCGTAAATTGTTTGGCTGGTTTTTGGTGTGTTTATTTTTTGTTCGGCACGACACACCTCTGGGGTTTGGACTTGACAAGTCACCATAACTTAGTAAGCTTATTCCATAAGCAATAAGGCTTATACGAAGAAGGGTGGTTATGAACACAGCAACAAACGCCGAGCAGGTCAAGCTAGACCTAAGCAAGCAGGCAGACGACTCTAGCGTGGCTAGGGTTCGCACCGAAATTGGTGGCGATGTGGGGGACAGCTGGGTCACCAGAGAAGTTTCCTGTTTCGCACACGCTGACACAGACGAGCAGACCTTATGGCTCAATGTGTCACAGCACACCTACGCAAGCGTGGGAACACACGAACCAATCACGACCAACGCCGAGCTGGTTGCTCACAGGTTCACCAAAGAGCAGGCAGAGGCACTTCTTCAGGTTCTACAGCACGAGCTGGCTAAGTTCTAGAAGAAACCAAAAAGCCCCCTAGCAAACGCTGGGGGGTTTTTTCACGCCGTAATTTTTTGACCCCCGAATAGGGTGTGTTTATTTTTTGTGCCACTAAACCACGACACGACACAAATGAAGTTGATAATGTCCGAGGGTGGGTATAGATTACATCTATGAACAAACAAGGAGAACAAATGGACGACCTAGTTCAGATTTTCTACAAGGCTCACGCCGACCTACACTCTGCCCGTTGGGGTGGACCAATGGACGAGGTTGCGGAGTGCGAACAGAAGCTCGCAGAGCTTGTGGAGAAGTATGGAAGCGAACCAGAGCAGATTGCTTTGGCTAAGTTCAACGACTATCTAAGGAGTTTGTAATGCGACTACACGCCGAGAACCCAGACCTAACTTATGACGAAGTTATGGAGCTGGCACTAAGGTCAGGTAGAAGTTCGTTTCGTGAGGGAGAACCACGATACGAATACACTTGTCGCCAATGCGGTGACGCTGTTTGGGTGGGACAGAAGCAACACGATAAGTATCAGTATTATCGAAACAACCCAAACGAGATTGGTAGCCGAAGCCCCAAGTGCGGAGCTTGCTGGCTCTAAAGCTTCCCCCAATAATTCTGTCCAGAGAGGCAGAGTTGGGGGATTTTTTATTAGCTGTTGAGCGTGTTTATTTTTTGTGTCGAATTACCAACACGCCACACGAATCAGATTGCGTTTGGGTCAAAACACCACTAAGCTTTTGGTGTAACCAAAAAGGGTTGGTTACCAAAGGTAAAGGGGAATCAAATGGAATCACTAGAAGTTCGTTTGGACAGAGCGATGAAGTCTGTTCGCAAAGCTGGAATCGTTGCTCGCAAAAATGTTATGGGTTGTTGCCGTAGTTGTATCGACCTCGGACTTGCCGACAATGTGCCTGTGATTTGGCACTATGGTGGTCAGGGACATCGCCTATCAATTTCTCACGACTCAACAAACAGCGACTCCATTTACTTCAATCACGGAAATCTTGCGACTGACGATGGACTAACCTCGGCTGGCGAGATTGTTCTCAGAGCGTTCGAAGACAATGGATTCTCCGTTGATTGGGATAAAAGCCCTTACAAGTGCTTGCTGGTTTCGTTGAAGTAAAGCCAAGATTCACGAAAGCCCCACCCGTTGTGGTGGGGTTTTTCTTGTGCGGATAAGTGTGTTTATTTTTTGTTTAGATTTGACGACTCGATTGCGGTAACTTGCTTTGGTAGAGTTTGTGTATTACCATACTAATTGTTGAAAGGAGAGAAATGAACACCATTGAAGTCACCAAGGTCACCAAGTTCTTTGTGGGTGGGCAGGAAGTTGTCACCTACAAGGAAGTAGCCCAGGCTTATGGACTAAGTGCCACCAACGCTCTGGCTCTACTACACCAAGACAAGTTTGCCGAGGGGCGACCAACTCCGTTCATTGTCGGAACACAGAACAAGCGTTACTTCGTCAAGTCTGATGTGGACAAGTGGATTGCTCCGCTGGTTGAGGCAACCAACGAGCGTATCTCACGAAAGGTTGGGCGACCACGAAAGAAGTAGCCCGCCCACTCAGCCCCGCCCAAGTGGCGGGGTTTTTCTTACTCTGGTGGCTGTGTTTATTTTTTGTTCAGCCCTTTAGACACACCACGAGCAATTTTCAAAATGTCAGTGCTGGCTGGTATAGTTCTTGTGTAGGGAAGTTCCCTACAGATAGGGGGCAGAGATGCCAAAGACAGCATTGGTTCTAACAACCAGAGGTGAGGTCAGCACGATAGACATTTCGACAGACTCACTCTCAAAGCTACAGGGTGCGGTAGATGGATTGATTCAGCCTGTGGACTTAGACGACAAGGTCACGATGTGGGTAAACGAAGAGGGATTGCTAAGAAATGATTTAGATGTCAATCCACTAGCCACAGCGTTATTCATTCAGATTATCGAGGCACAGACTCCAATTATCGGAGATGTTGTTTTTACAGGTGGACCAGATGAAGAGGGCAACACGCTGGGACTAGATGAAGATTACTTGAAGTCAATCACGAACTTGGCAAGAAACTATCGCAAGTCAATGATGGCTGGACTATAAGAGCCAAAAAGTAAGACCCCGTCAGGAATGGCGGGGTTTTTCTTTTTCTGGCTGGAGATTTTTTGCTCTCCGGTGGGTGTGTTTATTTTTTGTTCAACACGACAAAAAACTTTTCGTGGGTTGTTGTGTATTTTGTAAATGTCTGGTATCTTTTAGGTAGCTCAGAAAGAGCTGGAAATGAGGGAGAACAAAATGGTTTACACAATTAGGAGATTTGCTCTAGCAGTAATCACCCTGCCGATTGCTTTGGTAGCGTATGCGGTGGTTTACTTTGGACTAGCTCTGTTCGCTGACTATGCGAGCATCGGTCTATTCGTAAACAACCTTTTCGCAGTTGGCTTCGGCTGGATTGTTTCAGTAACTTTTCTAAAGCAGATTTTAGATTTCATCGAGAAGATTGGAGAGTGACAAGATGCGTAAAGTTTTAGTAAGACTTGGTCTGGTAAAGCCACAAGGTAGACACCGAAAGTTGCCTCGCCACGCCAAATAGGGTTGTTCCCCCAACAACGCCCCCACTAGGTTTTTGAACCTTTCCTAGTGGGGGTTTTCCTTTTCTCCGAGCTTTGCTTTTTTTGCTTTTGCTTTGCGTGTGTTTATTTTTTGTTTTGCTCTTACACGAGTCGAGCTTGACTTTTGCGTGTTGATTGGTATTCTTTAGGTAACAGAAAGGAAGTGACCAAATGGGTTCACGAACAACTTGGAAGATTGTAACTAATGATTCAGGTGCGGTAACTTGGCTTTACAGCCATTGGGGCGGAGAGAGCAAGTTTGCCGATACTCAAAATGCTTTGGTTTCGGCTATGCCACGCTGGAGTGATTCTAGCTATGGGGCAAGGATTTTTATCAGCCACATCATCAGAGAGAATTGGGTTGATACGCTTGGATACGGAATTACATCAACGCTAGACAACGCCGATAATCCGTTCGAGGAGTCTTACTTTGACGCCGTTATTGATTTCACTAATCAGAGAGTAACGCTGGGAAGTATGGAGTGGAGCTTTTTTGATTTTGTGAGTGCGACAGATTGCTCAAGCGAACTAATCACGGAGTTTTTTGGAGTGGGTGCGTAATGGGAAGCATACAAGCTCAAGAGATGTCGGAGATGTTACCACTTGAACAAGCTTTGGCTTGGCACTTGAGGTCTAATCATTATCCACCCGTTCCATTATCTATGGTCGAACCCTGTAAGTTAGCTATTGACGCTTATTGGGAAGATGACTTGGACAGACAGATTGACTTGCCAGAAGGCACTTTCTACAGAGGTGAACCTTTCGCCCCTGCTAGAGAGCTTATTGTGGCTCACCACTTAGACGCTTGGTGTTCAGATTCAGAAGAGCCTTTCGAGGAGTAAGGCTCACCAATAGGACAGCCTAGGGCGATGAAGCCCTAGGTTTGTGCCGAGTTTATCCCCCTTTTCTCGGCTAGCGGGTTACGACAAACTAATTCCCCCCCTTTCTGTTGTCGTAGCCCGCTTTTTCTTTCACCAAACCTTGTGTTTATTTTTTGTGTAGACAACAAGACACGAAGAAGAGGCTACTTGAAATTGTCGGCACTCGCTATTACAATTCAAGTAACCAATAAAGGGAGATGAAATGCCGGTAAGAAACAGAGATGCCGAAATGGCTTATGAAATGGCTATGAAGCTATTAGGTGCTAACACCACCGAAGAGCAGAGGCAGTCAGTCTGGGAAGAATGTCACCGAAACAAGAAGCTACAAGATGTTGTTGTTCGATATCGAGTTGCTACTTCCGATTATGCCCCTAAAGCTTTGGTTGCTATCCACAGAGAGCTAATGAGAGTTTTTGTGGACAAGGAAGAGAGGCGGAGCGGTAACAAGGTTTGTGCTAGTTGCTGGGAACACAAACTGCCAGAGGACTTTTATTCGGTTGATGTGGACAGGAAGCACGAAGTCTGTTCAGATTGTATGCGTAAGTCTGCGGAGAGATTTGGTAACTATGTGTCTGGGATACTAGGGGAGCAGAAGTAGTGGAAAAGGAAAAGACAGAGTGCTACAAGTGCGACACCGAAATTGAAGCCTTTGTTGGACAAGTTCACCCACTTTGCGGAGAGTGCCAAGAGGATTTTGATGATTGGTTTCAACACGAATTAGGTTTGTTCAATAATGTTTCGTAGAACTAAAGTAATTCACCTAGACAACCAAACACGAAGAAGAATTGTCGAGCTGTTAGCAGTTAGAACTTTGCTACTTCAACATAGAAACGCAAGACTAGGCAGGATTGCCACAATTCTTTATGGACTAACTATCGGTGCTGGTTATGTTTTTGTAATGGGGATAATCAAGGCTGGCTGGTTTGAGTTTGCCCCGTTGCTGTTTGTTGTAGCGGTTGGTTGCTGGTTGGTGGCAAGCTGGCTATCCAATGTTGAGAAACAAAAGCCAATAAAAATTAGAATAGCCCGCTAAGCGGGTTATTTTTTTGCCCCAAAAGGTGTGTTTATTTTTTGTGTAGCCACAGGTTTCAAGATTCATCAAAAGTTGAAAGTAGTTGACACCAAGAGTAAGATTTAGATACCAAGGAAAGGGGAATTATGAGAACAGCAAACTACAAGATTGACTCGCTCGTAAAGGAGCTAAAGCCGTTTACTAACTACAACGGAACTATCACGGGAGAGCTTGACTACAAGGGGTTTTACCGCATTACTCATTGGAGAACCACTATTCTGGAGTATGACACCAACACAAACAGAATTATCCACCTACAGGTTGGCTACATCAGCCAGACCACTAGCACGCTGGTTGGTAGGATTGTTCGCTCGCTACCTAGAGAAGCCGTAGAGAACTATCTAAAGTTTATCGTTACAAAGTATGACTACAACAGAGTATTGAGAATGTTGAGAGTCCGATAGCTCACAAACTAAAGTGAAAGCCCCCGCCAAGTGTGCGGGGGTTTTTATTTCTCGTGAAAAGTTGGTAGCCCCTGGCGTGTGTTTATTTTTTGTGTGGCTTTCAGACACGGCAGAGATTTGGATTTGACTTTCGTGCCAAACCTAGTAAGCTGATTACATCAGCAAAAGGCTGGTAGAAAAGAAAGGGAACAAAATGTCAAAGGTAGCAACTCAGGAAGTAAGCAAGACCACTAAGGGTTCAAAGGTTGTAGTTGACCAAGTGAAGCAACTAACTGAAATCCGTGCGGAGATTGCCAGACTTGAAAAGGAAAAGGTAGCTCTCACGGCAGAGATTGAAAAGGCTTTTGGAGTTGACAAAGACTCTAAGACCTCGGAGTTCGACACTCTAACCCACAACGCCATTGAGTTCGCCAGACTTGATTGGAGAAGCCGTAAAGGTGTTGACCTTGACAAGCTCGCAGTTGAGTTTCCAGAGGCTTTTGAAGCTTGCCAGAAGCCAACTATCTACTCGGTGATTGTGTCGCTGTTCAAGTAAGCCAGACACGAGAAGCCCCTAGCGAAAGCTAGGGGTTTCTTTTTTGCGTGGAAGTTTTTGCGTGGCTTATCGGTGTGTTTATTTTTTGTTGAGCTATACAAGACACGAAAGCTGATTTGTAGTTGACATTATCCGACAACCTGCTAAGCTGATTACATCAGCAAAGAGCTGAGTAACTAAAAGAAAAGGGGAAACACAAAATGGCAACAATCACCACCACCGAGCAGTGGGAAGCAGTAGTAGGACACCAGACCAAGGAAGAATACATCGCTGTTCTAGAAGCTGACCTTGAGCTGTTCAAGTCCCTAGGAATGACAAAGTCGGTAGCAGTTGTTAGTGCCGAACTTGAGAAGCAGAGAGCTTCCAACTAAGACCCCAATAGGAGCCCCCGCCAAGTGCGGGGGTTCTTTTTTATGTGTAGCCTTTTGTTGTTGCTGTATGGCATTACAAAAAATAAACACTTTTTATGGGTAACTTGCCACGGGTGCTTGACATTATTTTGTAATCTGCTAAGCTGATTACATCAGCAGAAAGCTGAATAAAGAAAGGGAGAACAAAATGAACGCAACACTAACCACCAACGACATCGCCACCATTGTTTGCGAGGTTGTAAATGTAAAGACAGGTAAGACCATTGAGCCAACCTTCGAGGCTTACGGCATAGATAAGTTCCAACACTTTGTAGATTTCTACAAGACCAACAAGTTTGAGGACACCATTGTTTGGGTGCGTGGCTACGGCTACCAGAACGGCGAGCGTTACTGCCTAGCTACTGAGTTTGTTGGACTAGCATAATAAGACAAACTACAGAAGCCCCCCGTCAAGTGCGGGGGGTTTCTTTTTGTCTGCGGGTTTGTCTGTTTTTGCCGTGGCTACACCAATACAAAAAATAAACACGGATAACCCACGGGTGATTCACGGCTACACCACCATAGTTATGCCTTGTTGTTTGTTTGCGGATTTGCCTAAAGAGTGAAGCCCATAGGGCTACCCCAGCTTTGTAGGGAGAGGTTGTAGTCAATGCGGTTGACATTTAGTTAGTTAGCTATGAATCTATAGAACAGGCAGTAAGTCAGAGGTTATGATCATAAGCCATTAGTTGTTTCAATGGTGTGCGGTGAATCCTTATCCAGCCCATAGAGTTGGTGGCGTGATGTGGAATTGTTATTGGATTACCTGCTACCTAGCTAGCTAGAGCTTGCTTAGACTTCTAGCTAGACCCCCCTAGGTAGGTGCTAGCTTTTGTCCTAAGCCTAGAGCAAGAGTGTGACTAGCTTTGACATCTAACTTCGTAATTCTTTTGATGTTTGTTATGTCCCCCTATGCCCCCCAGCTAAGGGCTTACAAAAGCATTATGTCATTAGTTGTATGTCAAAAATTGACAATGACAAAAAGGCTAGGAAAGACCCCACCCCCTAACAAGTGATAATTACAGGTTGACATAATAATTGCCGACCCCCTGATTTTAGGAAACAAATCGAACACCTGTTCGAAATAACCCCTGCCTTCTCACCGGCCAAAAGCAGTTAACGTTAAGGTACTAAATCTTCCTATCCGTACACCCCCCTTCTCTTAAAAAACGCCCCTACCCCCCTTTTTTTAAATGCCCCTATACCCGCTCCCCAATTTTTAGAAAAAACGTCGGAGGGGTACTAAAACACTAAATAAAGTACAAAAACTACTAAACTCTCCCCTAGTACCTAAAAAGAGGGGTTAAAATAGAACCTATGTCTCGAAGAACAGCACGTGGACAGGAGCTGCCTCCCCAGGAGGTTGAGTTCCTAAACACACTCCAGGGCGAGCACCGCATTGAGCGGGTAGCGGCGTTATTTAACGCGGGATGGTCTTTACAAACCATCGGGGATTCACTGCAGCCAAAGCACCCAAGATCTACCGTCCGCACCTGGGTTCAGCGAGCCAAGGGGCTCAACACAATAGACGCCCCTATTCCAGTTCCCAAACTGAAAACATCCGAGGGCAGTTACGAGAGGCGACGCCCTGAGTCTCCAGGAATCCCACAAGGTGACCTAGAGATGATCCGCCAGTTAGCCCCTCTAGCCCGTACGTACCGATCTCGTATGGCTTCAACGTCCGCACCTGCTGTGGCAAACAGTCGTCTTACCGAACTGTGCAAGAAGCTCTACGACAACAAGGTCTCGATTCGGGAACTAGCTGAAGCAGCTGGAGTAACCTATAGGGCTATGTACAAGAGAGTAATCCTCTAGCCCAATTTGACAACCAAATAACCTGTGGCCTAAGATAGCCGCATTCAAAATCGACCAAGTACTAACGCAAGGAAAGGTAGGTCGCTATGAAGAAGCAAAAAGAAAACCAGGGAGTACTAACAGTAAGGCGAGCGAGCCTGCACTATGTGCTAGTTTCGCTTTTATTACTAACCGCGTCCACAACTATTTATGGACCCGAGACAAATGAATATGCACAGGCAGCTACCTATGTCTCAAATAGAGCAATCCCAACGGGAGCTCTAGAGGCGACAGTTGTCTCAACAAACGTTGGCATAGTTCAGGCTAGCTACATGCAAAGAAAAATAGAAGAACTAGAGACTGTAATTGAACAGAAAAATTCTTTAGTTCTGAAGGTCAAGCTTCAAGGCGAGGCAAAGCTTGAGGACCAGCTCGAAAAGTACGAAACAGTAGACGCCCTTATTGAGAAGCTCTACACGTACGTTGGAAAAACTCCATACGCTCTTTCAGGATCAACGCCAAAAGCTTGGGACTGCTCTGGGCTAACGCTCTGGTTCTACGAAAGGTATAAAGGCATTACGCTGCACCACTCCGCATCCACTCAGGCT
>JACCEA011461970.1_pt1 | contig 13352 bp, 11 predicted proteins | sample 7449851 | NCBI WGS metagenome assembly JACCEA01 (sample SAMN15323453, study PRJNA562643) | freshwater metagenome | isolation source: river surface water | place: USA:Blue River Watershed | collected 2017-08-18 | reverse complement strand
GGCGATACGCAACGAGACCGTGATGCTGAAAGAAATTGCAGGTAAGGGTTTTGACGGTATGTTGAAAATGAGCGGCTCTTACTCGACCAAGGTTGACAAGAAGAACCCGGACATTGCTTTCAGCTATAGCGTGCAGAGTGTGGACATTCAGAAGACGTTCAACAGTTTTGAGACGGTGCAGAAAATGATGCCGGCAGCCAAGTACATGTCGGGTAAGGTGAACACCAACCTGACCGTGAACGGTAAGCTGGGTCCTGATATGAGTCCGCTGATGAACACACTGAGTGGTAAGGGTGATCTGATGCTGTTGGGTGGCTTGTTGAGCGGCTTCCCGGTAACAGAGCAAATTGCTGAGAAGCTTAAGCTGACACAGTTCCGCAGCATCACGCTGAAGGATATGAAACTGTTCTTCTCGTTCCAGGACGGAAGGGTTACTGTAGAGCCGTACAAGATGAAGCTGGGCAACGATATTGAGGCTGAGATAGCAGGTAGTCATGGCTTTGACCAGACGCTGAAGTACGGTGCCAATGTGGTGGTGCCAAGGGCGCTGCTGGGTAGTGCCGGCAACACCATGGTGAACAATCTGGTGAATCAGGCAGCCAGCAAGGGAATACCCATAACACTGGGCGACAAGATCAATTTCGCGGTGAATATCACGGGAACTACTACCAAGCCTAAAGTGGAGACAGACCTGAAGAATGTGGCCGGCAACGCGGTGAACAACATTAAAGAAGAGATCAAGAAGACGATAGAAAAGAAGGTTGACAGTGTGAAGACTGTTGTTAAGGACACGGTGAAGGCGATCAAACAGCAGGTGGTAACAGAGACCAAGGAAGAAATAAAGAAGCAACTGACAGGCGAGAGCAACAAGAAGCCTGAAGAAGCCGTTAAAGGCGCAGCCGAAAAGGCCAAAGAAGGTCTGAAAGGTTTGTTCAAAAAGAAATAGTGATCGTTCCGGTTATTTAGCGGGAACACGAATGATATGAGTGGTGTCTAACGACGCCACTTTTATTTTTATCCTAAGGTCTTCGAGTGTGCGTGTGGCACACTCGGGGCAGGTAGCCTGGATCTCGGTGAATTCGATGGTGTTTCCGTCCGGCGTTTCGGCGATCTCGCGTAGTACGGGCGTATTCAGGAAGAATGAATTGACAGGAATGGACACAGGCCCCTTGGGGTTGTGTGTTTTGAAGACGTATTGTTTCACGGTGTAAGGATAGCTGTACAGCGAGTTGGGGAAATACACCCTGAGTTTTGATTGGCTGAGTATCGTCTTCTTGAATGATTCGAGGTTGTTGATGCTGCCCAGTTTCGCTGTAGGCTTAGGTATGCTATCTGCAGCGAAGGCGAGTGTGCGCATCACTTTTGATGTTTTGCTGTTGAGGACAGCCAGTTTCAGCACGGGATCTTTCCCCTTGTAGGGCATGGCCAGAACAGAAACGGTATCGCCAGTTATTTCGGGTGAACCGATGCGGAGATTCTTATCCAGCGACTTCAACTTGAATTCACTCGGCTTCATTCCTTTACAGTAGACCTGAATAGTGTTGTTGGCGCCATAGAACAGCAGAAGGGTGTCTTTTTTAGCGCACCATTTATTCCAGGCTACCACACTGTCGGAAGCCGATTGGGCCAGCAGCGAGGAGAAAGCAGGAAGTAAAAGCATGGTGACAAGTAGTGTGCGCATATTATCGGGATAGTATTTGTTCAAAAATAAGAAAGTCTGCACCAAGAGAAATGTGAAAATGCGGCGCAGGCCGGTCAGCAAAAAATAATACCCCGGTCTGCATACCCTTATGCAGACCGGGGCAAGACGTATATTCTATTCAGTGACTTAGAATCCTTTTGTAGCTACTCCGTCCTTAATGGCCTGAAGTGCTTTTGCTTCGTTGAGGATAGCAGCCATTTTATTGCCTTTGCCATCGTGACCGGCAGCCATATAACCACCGCGCGCTGTGCGTGTGATAACCGCGTCCTGCATAGGAACATTCTTTTCCTTGGTCTTGAGGCAGTATGCTTTGATCATTTTTGAAGTGTCCATTTACTTATAATTTTAGTAGTTAAAAAATATTGCCGAAAGTTAATTATTCACAATTTACAGTATTTTTCATAAGATTTCATAAACGTTGAAATAAAATATGAAAAAAATGTCCCCGAAGATTCGGGGACCGGTAAATATTGTATTTCGGGGATCCTTTAGTAAAAGAGGCTGAACATGCAGACAACTTCGCGTTGGAAGCTTATTGCAGAACCCTACTCGGACCCCAACGCTGTAAATGTCGTTGGAAACGTATTATTGTTTGCCCTGCTGCTGACGGTAAGTGTCATATCCGGGATCTTCGATGCTCGCATAAACGATACATGCGTGACCCAGCAAACACAGACCCCATGCGGCGATCGTCCATGCGTGCCAAGGATATGCCCAACCTTTCACACCTTTGTCGTAAAACATAACGGACAATACTGTTCCGATAGCAAATATTACAAAATGCAGGAAAAACATCGACTTCTGCTTTCCGGTCGGTTTGATCTTTTTTGGCATTGTTGTTAATTTAAGTGTGGCAAAGATAACAGCATGATGTGATAATTTCAAGAATTAGGCGGGCCACTTTCCTCTTTTTTTCAACATAACTCACCTGATACTTACATGTATTAGCGTTATCTTTACCGCGTTTACAAGCTGCCTGCAACGGGTAGCATTACTTACTACATGCCTGTTATGATGCTTTCGCGGAAATCTCGTTTTGTGTCGGTAGTCGACGGTTTTAAGAAATTTCTATTTTTCCTGCTGATACTTGCCTTGCCTTCAGTGGATTGCAGGGGGCAGTATGATGATGACTATCTGTCTTATGATGATTTTTATCAGGGTTTGGCACCTTACGGGCAATGGATACAGGATCCTGAGTATGGATATGTATGGTCGCCGGCAGAGGACGCATCCTTCCGCCCGTATTATACAAACGGACATTGGGTGATGACGGAATTCGGCAATACATGGGTGTCGGAATATCCGTGGGGTTGGGCCTGTTTCCATTATGGACGATGGACGTATGACGCTTACTATGGTTGGCTGTGGATACCGGGCAACTATTGGGGGCCGGCATGGGTGAGCTGGAGGGTAGGTGAGTCGTTCTATGGCTGGGCACCTTTAGGGCCGGACTACAAGGATGGCATGTCGCTCACTTCATACAGGTGCCCGGGAGACTGGTGGGTCTTCATACCTCCGCGCTACATTTACAGCGATCATTACTATGCGTACTGGAGCGGTCCCCGCGACAATAAAAAGAACATCAAGAACACCCGAATCATAGGAAATACTTTTGAACATGGTGGGGTAGTGTACCATACCGGTCCTCATGTAGCACAGGTGCGCCAGGTGACCGGCAATCCGGTACAGGTGTTCAAAGTGCGTAATTCAAAGAATCAGGTGACACGCGTCCATAATGGTGAGGTTCGGATGTTTCGCCCGGCGGAGATAAGGCAGATGGCGCGGGTGAATCCGAAAGAGACAGCTCCTGCAGAATTTGCCGTAGCACCAAAACCATTGCGCGCACCCATGGAAGTGGGGGCAGGTGCAGGTAGTCTGCCTCCGTTCAGAGTGAAGGTCAACGAAGAGAAGAAAGCCAATGCTGTGACGCCGGGTACCAACATCAATCAGGTAGCTGAGCCGCAAAAGCCGACAAGACGATCCGAGAATCCCTACGAATGGGACGTATCTCGCCACGTGAAGCAGGACGTTACTCCGGAACCGAAGCCCAGACAAGCGCCTGCCGCACCGGCAAAGCCGACCACTACACCGCGGCAGCCTGCACGTCCACCGGCCAGGCCGCAGCAACCACGTGAGACACTGCCGCAAAGGGAGTCTGTGCCTGTGCCTGAGCGTTCTCAGGGTGGTAGATAGTGCTCATTTTTGGCGGCTGGTGCTGTTTACTGACAGGGAATAGTGTATTTTTGGCCCTCTGATGAGAGGTAGTCATTTTGCTTTATTGGTAGTGTTGTTCAGTCTGCTGGCAGGGTGTGCCAACATCTCGGCACCTACGGGAGGCAAAAAGGATATCACCCCGCCCAAACTGGTGCGACTTACACCTGCCGATTCTCTGTTGAATACCCGGGTAAAGAAGCTTGAGTTGTATTTTGACGAGTATATAACGCTGGCCGAACCATCGAAGGAGATCACCATTTCTCCCATATTGCAGTTTGCACCCACGGCAGTGGCCACCAATAAACACGTTGTGGTCACAATTGCGGACACCTTACTTGAGGATAATACGACCTACAGGATCAGCTTCGGCAGTGCCGTTCGTGATCTTCACGAGAGTAATCCGTTCACTAAGTACACCTATACCTTCAGTACAGGGGGATATTTTGATTCTTTGTCTTTTGAGGGAAATGTGCTCAACGCGGCAACAGGTCTTCCTGATACCTCGGGTGTGCTTGTTGTGTTATACAAGGCATCAGAGAATGATACAGCCATAATACGGAAGAAACCCATGTATGCCGTGAAGCCCGATAGAAGCGGGAAATTCAGGTTTGCGGGACTGCCGGGGAGGGATTTCAGGTTGTATGCGATAAGGGACGACAATAATAACATGATGTATGATGGCGGCGTTGAAATGGTTGCCTTCAATGACGTTATTGTTAGGGCTGGTGATACCGCAATGGTGGCACCTGTGCTCAGGCTTTTCCCAGAAGTGGCTGACAGCGCGACCTCGGTAGCTGATACAGCAACATCCGGCAAGAAGGGCATGCGGACAAAACAACGCATGTCGAGGGACACCGGATTCTTCTACTCTCTGAACGTGGATAGCTCGGATATCAGCAAAAGGACTTTTGATGTCACCGATTCGTTCAGATTTGTGTTCAACTCTCCTGTGGTGCTGCATGAAGGTCGCCTGCACCTGAGCCGTGATAGTAGTGGTGTATGGGTGCCGGTGGCAATGAAAGTGAGGCAGGACGCAAGTAGAACTATGCGCGTCAACGCGGTTGCAGAGTTGATCGGTAATGCGGTGTACGAGTTGGTGATTGACAGCGCCTTTGTGACCGATACAGCAGGGAAGGCCATCAAGGGTGCCCGATACCGGTTCAGGACCATGGATAGGGATGACTACGGAAAGATAAAGCTGGAGGTACCGGGGCGTTACGCTGCAAAAGGGCATGAGAAAGGTTATGATCACATACTCATGATGACTGCAGGCGCGGACACGGTTTATCAGGAAAGGATCACCGATTCTGTTGTTGCGTTCAAACGATTGAAGCCTGCAACCTATACCTTCAGGATCATTGCCGACAAAGACGGAAACGGGAAGTGGAGCACGGGTGATCTGCTGGGCAGAAAACAGCCGGAAATTGTATTTCCCGGTCCGCAGCCGCTGGTATTAAAAGCTGGTTGGGACCATACCATAGAATTCGAACAAAAGCCCAAGTCGGCCGGTAAGACGGATGGCGGTAAGGGTAAAAACTCAAACAAAAACCGATAATTCTGAAATAGTATGAAACGGATATCTGTATTACTTTTCATGGTGTGTTCGGCAGTGGCCAACGCACAAATGAAGCGAATGACACCTGAGGCACTCTGGAGTCTGCACCGAGTGAGCGGTAACGAAGTGAGCCGCAACGGCAAGTATGTCTACTATACATCTAAGACGGTAGACTGGCGCACAGAGAAAAGCACGGTGCATCAATACCGTTTGAATCTGGAAGATGGCAGCCGTAAGGAATTCACCACCGAGGGCCGCACCATTTGCCAGCGATATGAAAATGCATGGTACTCGTTCTCTGACAACGCAGTATACCAGAGTGTGGACAGTGGCAACACCTGGAAGGAGATATTTAATGGCGCTCAGGGTGCTGAAAACGTGTGGGTCTCGCCAAACGGCAAATATGTAGCGTTCTCAAAAGATGTCCTGATCAAGCCGATGAACGGCACAGACATCTACGCTGATCTGCCGAATACTACTGCAAAAGTCTACACCGACCTGAACTACCGCCACTGGGATACGTGGGAAGACGGAAAGTTCTCTCACATCTTTATAGCTGACCTGAAAGAAGGTACCGTTAAGGATATTATGGAGGATGAGCCACACGATTGTCCGCAGAAGCCATTTGGCGGCGCGGAAGATCTGGTATGGTCGCCGGACAGCAAGGGATTTGTGTATGTGTGCAAGAAGAAATTCGGCAAGGAATATGCCATCAGCACCAACACCGATCTTTACTTCTACACGGTTGCTACCGGCAAGTCGGCCAACTGGACAGAGGGCATGGCCGGATACGATACCAGTCCGTCATTCAGCAGCGATGGCCGAAGAATAGCATGGCTCAGTATGTCTCGTGATGGATATGAGGCAGACAAGAATGATGTGGTAATGATGGATGTGGGCACCCGCAAGAAGATCAACCTGACGTCGAAGTGGGACGGTACGGCGGAGGGTTTCATCTGGAACACTACCGGAGACCGCATCTATTTCAACGCGCCATTTGAGGGCACAGTGCAGCTTTTTGATGTGGCTGTTCCTCGCAGCGACCGTGATAAGATAGAGGTCAGCAATATTACCAAGGGCAAATGGGACATCAACGGCATTGTTGGTCAGGCAGGTGGCGAGATCATCGTATCGCGCTGCGACATGAACCACGCATCAGAACTGTATGCTGTGCAACCCAAGTATGGCGATATGCGCCAGCTTACGTCTGAGAACGACAACATGTACAAGGACATAGAAATGAGCAAAACCGAGCTCAAATCTATTCCTACACCCGATGGTGCTACGCTGAGGGCATGGGTGATATATCCGCCTGACTTTGACCCCAAGAAGAAATATCCTACACTCCTGTATTGTCAGGGTGGGCCGCAGTCGCCGCTCTCGCAGTTCTACAGCGTCCGTTGGAACTTCCAGTTGATGGCAGCGCAGGGTTATATAATTGTCGCGCCGAATCGCCGTGGTATGCCGGGCTGGGGTGTGCAGTGGAATGAGGCCATCAGCAAGGACTGGGGAGGACTGCCAATGCAAGACTACCTGACTGCTATTGATGAAGTGAGTAAAGCGCCTTATGTGGACAAGAGCCGTTTAGGTTGTGTGGGCGCGAGCTATGGCGGTTACAGCGTGTTTATGCTGGCGGGCATGCACAACAACCGTTTCAAGTCGTTTATTGCGCATGACGGTCTGTTTGATCTGAAAAGCTGGTATGGTACTACCGAGGAACTTTGGTTTGCGAACTGGGATATCGGTGGCCCCTACTGGAAGCAGCCTGTGCCGGCGAGTTACGAAAAGTTTAATCCAAGCAATTTTGTGAACAAATGGACGGCACCTATCATGATCATTCAGGGTGGACTGGACTTCAGGGTGCCTATTGAGCAGGGGCTTGAGGCGTTTCAGGCAGCAAGACTGCACAATATCAAGTCGAAATTGCTGTACCTGCCCAATGAGAATCACTGGGTGCTGCATCCTCAGAATGGTATCGCATGGCAGAGAGAATTTTTTAAGTGGCTGGATGAAACACTGAGATAGTACCAGCTTTGATGAAAAAATACACAACTCCCCATTCGAAAGTATTCGTATGGGGAGTATTATTTTAAATTAAAGTGATATTTATTGTTGTATTTTTAGATATAATGTGTTATATTCGCTAAAAGTTTTTAAGTGGCTGAGATAGTAAAGAAGCAATTAGTAAAATTTGCCCCCAAAGGAAACGACAGTTTCTACGATACGTTGAAAATCAGAGTAAACGAATATTTTTCCTCCAATAACATCAGTCATTACTCGAATCGGGCGATGTACATCAAGACAGCAGCGATGCTCGCGATGTATGTAGTGCCATATTTGTTGATAGTGACAGGTCTGGTTAAGTTCAGTCTGGGGCTGTATTACGGGCTGTGGCTGCTAATGGGGGCAGGGATCGTGGGGATAGGTACAAGTATCATGCACGACTCCAACCACGGCGCGTACTCTGACAACAAAGGTTTGAATATGTTCCTGGGCAATCTGTTGAATTTCATCGGCGGATATGCGCCCAACTGGCGTATTCAGCACAATGTTCTGCACCACACCTACACCAATATAGGTGGTCTGGATGAGGATATTGAGACCGGTGTAGCGCTTCGTATGACACCGGAGAAGCCACTGAGGCCTTTTCATAAATATCAGCATATTTATGCATGGGGCCTGTATTGCCTGATGAATATCTACTGGGTGATAGCTAAGGATTACATCAAGATATCCCTGTACAATAAGCAAGGACTGTTGGTTAAGGAGAAACTGACCCTCAGGAAGGCAATTCTTGAACTGAGCCTGCTGAAGGTCTTTTATGTAGCGTACATTATCGTGCTTCCGATACTCTTCTCGGGATTTGCCTGGTATCACGTTTTAGGTGGTTTCCTGGCTATGCATGTAGTGGCAGGCTTTTCGCTGGCTTGCATCTTTCAGCCTGCGCACGTTGTTGAAACGTCAGACTTTGCCCGCCCGGATGAATCGAGGAAGATGGAGAATAACTGGGCTGTTCATCAGATCATGAATACTGCCGATTTCGCCCCTAATAACAAACTCGTCAGCTGGTTCATCGGAGGGTTGAATTTCCAGATCGAACATCATTTGTTCCCGCACGTATGCCATATACACTACCCCAAGATAGCTAAGATCGTTGCCGATGTTGCCAGGGAATATGACATCCCCTATCAGGTAATGCCATCGGTGAGAAGTGCATTGCTGGCCCATGCGAAGATGCTGAAACGACTGGGAAATAATGAACGCTTGTAATAGAAAAACCGAATGATATGTAAATAAAAAACCCCGGATCTCCGGGGTTTTTTATTTACAGTTGAATTGGTCTGATTAGTTAGCACCTTCTTCTGAGTTAACCAGTTCGTTTACGAACTTAGCAACAGCAGCGATGCGAGCATGGTTCAGTGCATAATGGATGAATTTACCGTCACGCTCAGTTATCACGATGTTTGCACGGCGGAGGATGGCAAGGTGTTGTGATGCTACTGACTGTTCCAGACGCAGTTTAACGTAGATATCAGTTACGTTCATGCGTTTGTTTTCCTCAAGCAATTTCACGATCTGCTGGCGCAGTTTATGGTTAATAGCCCTCAATGTCATAGCTGCGTTTTTAACAGCTACGTAGTCCAATTTGATCTGTTCGTTCGAACCCTTAATTACCAGAGTGTTTGCCGATACCGTCGTTTCCATTAATTAAATTTTACGATGTTAAATGATTAAAAAACTGTGATTATATTATTCAGTATGAGAGGATCAATGTGAATATTTTGCAAACATACGTATTTAAAGCGATATGAGGTGCTAAATATTTATAAAAAAAGTTAACATTCCGTTAAAATGGATTCTAATAAACTCCTTATTATTTTTTAATTAATTGAAAATCAATTAATTATGCGTGTAAACTTGTTTCAGATAGAATGGACTCGCTGCCGGGATATTGACAAAATCCTGACAAGTAAATCGTTCAAAAGCATATGCCGCCCAAAAAATATAGTCAATTGTAATGTCTGCACTAAGTACGTGGGGGACAACGTTCATTTTATGAAATTCTTCTTCGGGTAAGTCGCTGATAATATGTATTTTTTGGCATTTTTTTAACAGTTCCAATGCTTCACTTTCGGTCGTGTGAATCGGGTCCTGTGTGCATATTTGATTTATGTTGTATATGGACATAAAGTATTCTTTTTCGCGTGCTACAAGCATTGCAACCACAGAATCGGACATATCATCATTCTCATTATTGCAGTGCTGTAGCGCCAATAGTGTTAGTTTGTTATTGAGAATGAGTGGTTTATCTAATGCGTAACATATTCCCTTTGCTGTTGCCATTGCAATTCGGAGACCAGTGTATGATCCCGGGCCAGCGCATACCACCACAGCGGAAAGATCGCTGAGCGTTATGTCCGCGCATGCCAGACAGTCCGATATCATGGCATTAACCGTTCCGGCATGGTTTCGGGCTGCTACGCCAGAGATAGAATGGATCAGCTTGCCGTTGTGGCTGACTGCTACCGAACCGATATCGGTAGAAGTATCAATATGTAAAAGGTATCCCATAAATAGTGTGCAAATGTACATAGCGCAGTACATTTGTCGTCATGGAAAAGAAAATCATTAATACTACAAGTGCACCGGCGCCAATAGGACCATACAACCAGGCAGTACAATTCGGCAATATGCTGTTCATTTCCGGCCAGATCGCTCTTGACCCCGCAACAGGCGACTTGGTTCAGGGTGATGTGCAGGCAGAAGCTCGCCAGGTGATGAAAAATCTTTCGGCTATCCTTTCGGCAGCAGGAATGGATTTCTCAAATGTTTTGAAGTCGTCTATTTTCCTGATGGACATGGGGCAGTTTGCACAGGTCAATGAGGTATACGGAAGCTATTTTGGCGACGATGCACCTGCGCGCGAAACCATTCAGGTAGCCGGTCTGCCAAAGGGGGTGAAAGTGGAGATCAGCATGGTTGCGGCCAAATAATGAACGACGTTCTTTATAATCAAAATGCGGCATCGACGCCTTTGGGTGGTCAATGCCGCATTTCATATAGTAATACGCTTATCCTTTCTTTTGTTCTTTTGCCCAGGCGTCTTTCAGGGTCACTGTCCGGTTAAAGATCAGCCTTTCAGCGGTGCTGTCGACATCAGCACAGAAGTAGCCTTTGCGCATAAACTGCATCCTTTCACCGGGTTTTGCGTCAGCCAGTGCAGGTTCAGTGTACACAGTAGGTAACACCTGCATAGAATCAGGGTTGATGTAGTCTTTGAAATCCCCGTCTTCGTTTGAAGGGTCTTCCACCCTGAAAAGGCGATCGTACAAACGTACCTCTGCGGTGCGCGCGTGCTGCACACTTACCCAGTGGATAGTGCCTTTCACGGTCAGTCCGCTTGTGTCGTTACCGCTTTTACTTTCCGGCAAATAGGTACAATGAACTTCGGTAATGTTGCCGGCGCTATCTTTTACACATCCGTCGCACTTTACGATATAGGCACTCTTCAGGCGCACCATATTTCCGGGAGTAAGCCTGAAGAACTTCTTCGGAGCTTCTTCCATAAAGTCTTCGCGCTCTATCCACAATTCGCGGGTGAAGGGGATCTGACGCGTACCGCTCGTCTCATCTTCGGGGTTATTCTCAGCAGTGAACCAATCTGTTGCTCCTTCGGCATAATTGGTCACCACAAGCTTCACAGGATCCAGCACAGCCATAACCCTATTGGTTGTCTTATTCAGGTGTTCGCGCACGCAGAACTCAAGGAGACCTATGTCCACAATGTTCTCGCGTTTGGCGATACCTATTGTGTCTGAGAAACGGATGAACGCCTCTGCCGGGTAACCCCTGCGGCGCATGCCGCTGATGGTAGGCATGCGCGGATCGTCCCAGCCGGCCACATGGCCCTCATTAACCAGTTGCAGCAGTTTGCGCTTGCTCATTACTGTATAGGTGAGGTTACGCCTTGCGAACTCGTATTGTTTGGACGGGAAGATGCCCAGTTGCTCGATGAACCAATTGTAAAGCGGACGGTGATGGATGAACTCAAGTGTGCAGATGGAGTGTGTGATCTCTTCAATGCTATCGCACTGGCCATGGGCAAAGTCGTACATAGGGTAAATGCACCACTTATCGCCCGTGCGGTGATGGTGTTCGTGTTTGATACGATACATCAGCGGATCGCGGAGCAACAGGTTGGGGTGTGCCATATCTATTTTGGCACGCAGTGTCTTTTCGCCGTCTTTGTACTTGCCCTCGCGCATTTCGCGGAACAGGCGGAGGTTTTCTTCAACAGTACGGTCGCGATACGGACTATTGGTGCCCGGTGAAGTAGTGGAACCTTTTTGGGCGGCTATCTCTTCAGCAGTACTGTCGTCAACATACGCCAGCCCTTTTTCGATAAGCTGTACCGCAAAATTGTACAGCGTCTCAAAATAGTCGGATGCATACAGCTCATTGTCCCAGGTAAAGCCGAGCCATTTTATGTCGTTCTTTATATTCTCAACGTATTCTGTCTCTTCGGTAGTGGGGTTGGTATCGTCGAAGCGCAGGTTGCACTTGCCGTTATATTTTTTCGCCAATCCGAAGTTGAGACAGATAGAAGTGGCATGCCCGATGTGGAGGTAGCCGTTGGGTTCCGGTGGGAAACGTGTGTGTACACGACCACCGTGCAAGCCGGCCTCAATATCTTTTTCTATTATTTCTTCGAGGAAATTAAGTGATTTTTCTTCGCTCATTTTTTTGCCTGATAAGGATGCAAATGTACGCAGTATGGCGCCTTGTTTGGATAGAGAATTAAATATGCGTCTGGAATTGGCTAAAAACACTAATTTGCCCACCTGCCGCAGTGGGCGGCTTTCGCGATGAACGCAAGGAAACAATTGGCATTTTTGTGCCATCCTTACCACAGGGGTGGCGTCACTCGTTGGATGGTGGACGCGGCTGCGCATGCGGCAAAGGCGGGTCATTCTGTTTGGTTTGTTACCGTGCAGCCTGCGGCTGAATTTCATAATTCCGGAGGGCGGGAGTCGATATGGTCCTTATTGCAGCCACATAGCGGCATCATGACCATTGTGACTGAGAAGGCGGGGTATGAGTTTGAGTTCGGAACGGAGGAATACAGAGCCGCTATTTATGCAAGGCTTATCGGGAGAGGTGTGCCGCAGGGTGTGCCCGTCATTATTTCCGATGACAGGGCGGTTTGGGCAGGTGCCGGCGCAGTGGCCGACCGGAATCCGATGGTGGGCGTGCTGCATTGCGATGATCCTTATTATTACGAGATAGGACGCAAGTATAAAGATCAAATGGCGGCCTGTGTGTGTGTGTCTGAAAGGGTGAAGAGGTTGTTTCTGCAGCAGTGCCCCGATGTGCCCCTTGCAAAGGTGAGTGCTATTCCCTGTGGGATCAATCTGCCGCCGGTCCGGTCTCAGAATAGCACTGCAGGCGAAAATACACGCTTGGTATTCATTGGCAGGTTTAATGACGAACAAAAGCGGGCCGGCGACCTTGTGAAAATAGCAGGTGTTTTGGCAAAGGATCATTTCCCGTTCCATCTGGATATAGCCGGGAATGACGAGCAATCTAAGCAAGAGTATAGCGCATACTTTCAGGAAGCGGGGGCAGGAGATAGTGTCACTTTTAACGGATGGCTGAATGCCGGGCAGGTGAATGACCTGCTGAGTAAGGCGGATGTGCTGATCCTTACTTCCAATTTTGAAGGCACCCCGCTGGTGATGATGGAAGCCCTGGCTGCAGGCTGCGGCTTTGCCGGTACCCGCGTGAGTGGCATTGAGGACTACGAACACCACGCATTTGCCCCGGATTGTTTCAGGTCTTTTGACGTGGGGGATATAGCCGAAGCAGTAAAGAAGATCACGG
>JACCEA012366135.1_pt1 | contig 13357 bp, 10 predicted proteins | sample 7449851 | NCBI WGS metagenome assembly JACCEA01 (sample SAMN15323453, study PRJNA562643) | freshwater metagenome | isolation source: river surface water | place: USA:Blue River Watershed | collected 2017-08-18 | reverse complement strand
CCGAATGTGGATTTTCTAAAAAACACGCCATTGGCGATTGGTAAAGGGGTGAAGGTCAATGCTTATTTTGAAAGTTCGGTCCCGGATGTGTATGCCATTGGAGATTGCGCAGAATTTGAACAGCCCCCTGGACCAGGCAGGCGTACCTTGGAACAAGTTTGGTACACCGGTAGAATGCATGGGGAGACGCTGGCCTATAATTTTTGCAATAAGCCGGTTGCTTATCAGCCCGGTGTATGGTTCAATTCTGCAAAATTCTTTTCCATCGAGTACCAAACGTATGGATGGGTGTCATCGGAACCAGTGAATGGAGTACAAGATTTCTTCTGGGAACATCGAGATGGTATGGTTTCATTTCGCATGATCCTAGACCAAGAAGGCAAAATCCTAGGTGTCTTGAACCTTGGCTTTCGATTGCGTCATGAATTCTTTGATCGTGCGATTCGCGAAAAGTGGTCTGGGGTAAAAGTCATGCAGGAGCTAGGTAAGGGAGTATTCGATCCAGAATTTTACGCACCTTATCACCAAGAGATACAAGCCGCATATCAACGGCAATTTGGAGGGGTAATCGCCGCCTCAAAAATATCTTTTTTCCAAAAACTATTCGGAGCAAGTCAATGAGAGGAATTCAAGGTGTCGGTCTTGTTCTGTTTTTACTAGGCATGTTGGTCTTTACAGCATTGCCGTTTTTGAGCAGCTATCACTTAACGGAAGCAATGGTGCAAGATCAAGTCAAAGAGATCCACCGGGAAAAGCTAGCCGAACTCCTGCAGCCCATGTATGGACAAAGTTATCCTTCCACCCATGCTTTTTTAAATGCATATTCCTCCAATTTTGACTCGTACAACGAGGGACTGAAAGCAAAACAGGCCTGGGATCAAGTGATCTGGGACGATTATGGATTTGCCTTGGCTAAAGCAGCTGGCGATGGACTTGGTCGAGCATATCCTTGGACCAGTTTGGCCTTGTCGATAGGACTTGTGGTCTTGGGAGGCGTTCTGTTTCAATTTGCCGGATCTGGTTCAATACATACGAGTTTAGCACATACTGGAGTTTTTCATTCCTCACTGAAGAGTAGAGGTGTGTTGGGCATGCTTACGGGTAGCTACCTGATTGGATTTTATGTGATTTTGTACTGGTTTCCAGCCTACTTCAGTCCATTGGTGTGGATGGTGGAACCCATTGCTCAATTCTTGTCAGGGGGGCCTGCCAGCCAATGGTTTTTGTATGGTTTGGTGTACACGTTGGCGATAGCCGTGATGGGGATTCGGATGGTCTTGAAGTATCGAGACAACAAGTACCAGCAATTGCGCACGGCTTCGGTGGTATTCTTTCAAACTGCCTTTGCCTTCCTTATTCCAGAAGTGCTCGTTTTGTTGAATAAGCCTTATTTTGATTTCAAGAATATCTGGCCTTTGGATTACGATTTCTTCTACGATTACCAGTTGGATACCTTTCTATCTAGTGGTGGAGTAGGGCTCTTTATGTTGATTTGGGGGATAATGCTGATTGTAGTTGGTGTGCCGGTATTTACTTACTTCTATGGCAAGCGCTGGTATTGTTCTTGGGTCTGTGGCTGTGGAGGCTTGGCAGAAACAGTCGGTGATGGGTTCCGTCACCTCTCTGATAAATCATTGAAAGCCTGGCAATGGGAGCGTTGGATAATCCACGGAGTGCTTGCTTTGGCGGTGGTCATGACCTCGTTGACCATTGTCAACTATTTTTCTTCCTTCAGTCTTTTGGGACAAGTGACCAATCAATTGCATTCCTTCTATGGATTTGCCATTGGCTCCGCGTTCGCGGGGGTAGTGGGAACAGGTTTTTACCCGTTCATGGGGAATCGAGTATGGTGTCGTTTCGGTTGTCCTTTAGCTGCCTATTTAGGTTTGGTTCAGCGGTTTAAATCTCGATTTAGAATCACCACCAACGGAGGACAATGCATCTCCTGTGGCAATTGCTCCACCCATTGCGAAATGGGCATTGATGTGCGGGCTTATGCGCAGCAGGGGCAAAATATCGTTCGATCCTCTTGCGTGGGATGTGGTGTCTGTGCCTCGGTTTGTCCTCGTGGGGTACTGAAGTTGGAAAATGGTCCCGAAGAGGGACGTATTCACGAGTTTCCGATTCTTATCGGCAACGATTCGATCAAATTGAGATCCTAAATGGTACTTTTATACCTTTGTGCTGGCCTTTATTTTCTAGGGATGGGATTTATATTCCTGTACAGCCTGGCGCAAGGGCATCTGTTGGTGCATTTCTTTAAGTTTCGAAAAACAGAAAAGCAGGTTCCGCACCAAATCCCCAATCCTTGGCCAAAGGTCACCGTACAGCTTCCCATCTACAACGAACTCTATGTAGTCGAGCGACTAATTGATGCGGTAGCCCAACTAAATTATCCCAGTGACTTGCTTCAAATCCAGATTTTGGATGACAGCACCGATGAAACTTCAGAACTGATTCAGGCCAAGTTGTTGGCATATCCATCGGTCAATTTTCAATACCTTCACAGGACCAATCGGCAAGGTTTTAAGGCGGGGGCATTGCGAGAAGCGTTACCCTCTGCGGTAGGCGAGTTTGTGGCGATCTTTGACGCGGATTTTGTGCCGGATCCCGATTTTTTGATCAAGGCCTTACCCTATTTTTCCAGCCCTCAAGTGGGCATGGTGCAGAGCCGTTGGACGCACCTCAATCAAAACTATTCCATCCTCACACAGCTGCAGGCTTTTGCCCTAGATGCTCATTTCTTGATTGAGCAGTCGGGAAGAAACCAGCAAGGCGCCTTTATCAATTTCAATGGGACGGCAGGGATTTGGAGAAAAGCCTGTATTCTAGATGCGGGCAACTGGGAGGAGGACACCTTGACCGAGGATTTGGACCTGAGTTACCGTGCCCAACGCAAAGGGTGGAGGTTTGTGTACCGACCCGAAATCGAATCCCCAGCAGAATTGCCTCCTATACTTTCGGCTATCAAATCTCAGCAGTTTCGATGGACCAAAGGAGGTGCAGAATGTGCTGTCAAACACTCAGGGAAGGTTTTCAAAGAAAATCATCCCCTTGGTATTAAATTTCATTCCTTTGCCCACTTATTTAATTCCACCATTTTCACCGCTATACTCTTGACAAGCTTTTGCAGCATCGGGCTCTGGTGGGGGGTGCAGCTGCATATGATTCCTTTAGCCCTTTTTTGGGCTTCAGGTATTTCTATGATTGGGTTTGTGCTCGTAGCGGGGGTGTATTTGGTTTCCTACCTTACTGCACAACCCTATTCTTGGAAGTCCGTTCTTGGAGCATTGTGGAAGTTGCCACTCTTTTTTTCGGTATCCATGGGTTTAGCCCTTCACAATACTCAGGCGGTATTGGAAGGTTTGACCGGTAAAAAATCCCCCTTTATCCGTACTCCAAAATTCAACCTGGAGGCTGGAAGTGTCTCTCTGCAAGCTAACGCCTACCGTCTACGTGCTTTGCCAATGAGTACTTGGCTGGAAGGAGTGATGGGGCTATTGTTTGGAGGGATGGTGGTCTTGGGAATCGTCTACGGCAATTTTCTTTTTTTACCTTTTCATGGGTTGTTGGCCTTGGGTTATAGCCTTGTGTTTATTTCCTCTTTTCGTACCCGTTAATGGATGTCATGAGAACGCCTCCAATTGTCGATGTCATCATCCCTGCTTTCAATGAGGAAAGGTCCATATCTAAGGTAATTGGTGATATTCCTGCACTGGTGCGATATGTCGTAGTAGCCAACAACAATTCGACCGATCGCACCGCTGAAGTGGCGACTGCTGCGGGTGCTCAGGTGGTATTTGAACCCCAGAAGGGGTATGGAAAGGCCTGCTTGACTGCTATGGATTGGATCCGACAGCAAGAAGTCCAACCCGATATTTTGGTGTTTTTGGATGGGGATTACAGTGATTATCCGCAGGAATTAGAGTTGCTGATAGCACCTATTGCTGCTGGGATGGCCGACTTTGTACTAGGCTCTCGTTCCTTAGGGGAGCGTGAGGTAGGTTCTATGACAATTCCACAAGTTTTCGGAAATGAATTAGCTACCACGCTCATGCACTGGATGTATGGGGCTAAGTTCTCTGATTTAGGCCCTTTTCGGGCGATTCATTGGGGAAAATTGCTTGCCTTGGGAATGGTGGATCAGAATTTTGGATGGACCATTGAGATGCAAATCAAGGCCCACCAAGCAGAACTGAGGTGTCAGGAAGTGCCGGTTCGGTATCGAAAGCGAATTGGGGTATCCAAAGTGAGCGGAACCGTGAAAGGGGTCATTGGCGCTGGATATAAAATTATTTTCACGATATTTAAGTATTGGCGGCCCTTTCGATAACCGCTACTGATTGTTCCACTCTTGGCTTCCTGTCCCATGCAAAAACTCGCTAGATTAGCACTGCCTGTCTCGTTATTCCTTTTTTTAGGGACGGTTGGATTAGTTTCCTGTGCTCCAGAGAGTAGGGAGGGGGTGGTAGAAACTCAATTTGCAAGTTACTGGTACCAGGGAACTGCAGAGGTGAAAGTATTTGACTTGCAGCAAAGCAGGTATGGAGCAGTTCGGCCGGGCAAGGCAGTGCTGATTTTTGTCACCGAAGATTTTTCCAAAAGCAAGCAGGTTAAGCTGGATGTTCCTGAGGACAGGCCTTCGGATGCCCAGAAGGTGCTGAAACTGAATATGACGCGGGATTTTGTGACGGGTGTGTATCCCTATCACACCATGCTGTCCGTATTTACACCGGTATATGTCGAAAGTCCAGCCCCAAAGTTGACAGCTTCGGTATCTGAGTGGTGTGGGCAATCCTTTACGCAGCTCAACTACAAGAACGGAAAGTATACGGCAAAACAGTTTTCCTATTTTGAATCTGAGGGTGATCTGGAATCCAAGCTGGATGGAAAAGCAGAAGATGAGCTATTTACCTTAATTCGTCTGCATCCCGATTTAGTTCCACTAGGGAGTGTGACCCTGATTCCAAGTCTTATTTTTCAGCGCTTTGCCCATATTCCCTTGAAAGGTGAGCAGGCGACTATCTCACGCAAGGCTTTGGGGTCAGATCAGGCCGAGGTGAAGGTAGTGTATGCCGAGATTGGTCGGACGGTTTCTATCCGCTACCAGCAGCGTTTTCCTTACGAGATTACTGGGTTTACCGAAGTTTGGACTAAAGCAAATGGCCAGCAGGAAGTGACCACGGCTACCCGGACACACTTGAGGCAGTTGCCGTATTGGAAACAAAACGAGCAGGTGTATGAATCCCTACGAAAGGAATTGGGACTTTGAGTGATTCAATGAAAAGAGGAATCAAAGTTGCTTCAGTCGTTCTTTTGGCTGGGGCTCTACTGCTTTTGGCACAGGTTCCTCGGGAAAATTTTGGATTGACGCTTCTCCTATTCTCTCTTGCATTTGGAGGTATGCTGGGAAGTTACCTACTCGCAGGTGAGGCGGTTGATTTCAAGAGACTGCTTTTGCTGGGGATAATTTTAAGGGGATGCCTTTTCTTTTTTGAGCCGAATTGGTCGGAGGACGGAGCGAGATTTTTGTGGGATGGAGAGCTTTTACGTCAAGGTCAGAATCCTTACGGCTTGACTCCAACCCAAGTACAAGAGCAACAAGGGGAGGAAAGTGTGCTAGGTGCCCAGCTTTTTCAAGACCTGAATTCTCCGAACTACTATTCTGTGTATCCTCCTCTTAATCAAGCCTTCTTTTGGTTAGGAGCGTTGGCGGCGCAGGGGAGTGTGGCGCAAGGGTATCTTGCACTTCGATGCCTACTTTTGTTGGGAGAGATAAGTGTTTTTTACCTGCTTTGGAGCTTGTTTGTCCGATTTGAGCTCCCTCAAAAACAAATTCTATTGTATTGGTTCAATCCCTTGGTGATTTTAGAAGTAGTGGGGAATCTGCATTTTGAGGGATTGGTGCTCTTGTTTTTACTAGCTTCACTCGGGAGTTTATCTAGGCAGAAGCTGGGATGGTCGGGCGCATTTTGGGGATTGGCTATAGGGATGAAATTGCTTCCTTTCGTACTTGCGCCGGCTTTTTTATTTTGGAAGGGTGTACGTACCTCACTCCAATTTTGGGGGATGGCTGCAGGGGTTTTGGTCTTGGCTTTTCTTCCTCTAGTCTATTGGAATGCTTGGGAAAATTTCTTTCAAAGTCTGCGGTTGTATCAAGGGAAATTCGAGTTCAACGCCTCACTTTATTACCTATTTCGTGCTATTGGCTATGAGCTAGAAGGATACAATACCATTTGGTACTTGACCAAAGTTGGTATGGGATGTACCCTCCTTGGAGTAGTTTGGATTTCCTGGAAGCGGTCAAACGCCAACCTCTTCGAGATCCCAAGTGTATGGGTGCACCTATACTTGTTGTACTTCTTTTTTCAACCCGTTGTGCATCCTTGGTACTTGTTGCCAGGATTGGGCTTGTCCATTTTATCTCGCCAATGGACCTTCCTTCTTTGGTCTTTTGGCGCGATTTTTTCCTACCAGGCCTACAGCCAAAATCCAGTTCAGGAGCAAACCCTTTTTTTAGGTTTGGAATATGGATTGGTGCTCCTTGGCCTTTACTTGGACTATTTTCGAAAGGAAAGAACCCTTAACTTAGTTAGATGAAAAATTCGGTACTGTTTTTTATAATCCTGCTGGTAAGTATGGCTTGTACGCCAAGCCCTGAGGAGCAGGCGCTTGATCTTTTGGACAAGTCCATCTCTGCGCATGGAGGCAAGGAAGGTTGGGAGAGCTTAAAGGGAATCAAATTCCAAAAGTGGACGCGGATGATGGATGCGGAAGGGAATGTGGAGTCGGAGTTGTATCAATCGCATGAGTTTCGATTTGCCCCACGTTTTGAGGGAAAAATCAGTTGGACCAAGGATAGCATTCCGCATTGGATGAGTTGGGACGGGGCGGTCTTCCGCTACCAGATGGGGGAGAATGAGGTGTTGAACCCTGATTTTTTGGCATCAAAAAAGAAAGATTTCGATGCGGCATTTTACACGGTGGCACAACCTTGGAAGTTACTCGACAAGGGAGGGAAACTGATTTATGAGGGTAAAAAGACGCTAGAAAATGGAACGGAAGTGGAATCCATTCGAGTGGATTATGGCCCTGATTCAGATATATGGTGGTATTATTTTGATCCAAGCAGCTACCTGATGGTGGGCAATGAAGTTAAGCTCAAGGATCACCGAAGTTTGGTATATGATCTAGCATCTGAGCAGGTTGCCAAATTGCTATTTCACGGCACCCGAGAAAGTTGGCGGGTAGATGAGTCTGGGAAGCGTTTGTTTCTGCGGGCCGAGTACCGTTATTCAAACTTTGAATTGGTGTATTGATCACTGGCTCTTTATTTTCTTAAAAACGAATAATTTCATTTAAATCAATGCAGTCATGAAATTGCTACTATTCAGTTTAGGCCTTTTCTCCCTTACTTTTTTTGGGGTTTCCTGTGAATCCAGAACAGAGGTAGAGCGAATCGTAGATGCGACCATCGCTGCACATGGGGGCGATCGCTATGCAGAGACTGCTATCGATTTTGATTTCAGAGATACTCATTATTCCCTGTTCAAATCATCAACAGCCTTTGAATACCGCCGTGAATTTACCGACTCTACGGGTCAGGTTGTGGATGTATTGAATAATGCGGGATTTAGGCGAAGTGTCAATGGAGTGCTGATCGATACCTTAACTGAGGAGCGGATAGGGGCATTTTCTCGATCGGTCAATTCGGTGGCCTACTTTGCCTTTTTGCCCTACGGGCTAAATGATGCGGCGGCTATCAAAACTTACCTTGGTCTGACAAAGATCAAGGGAAAGGATTACCATCAAGTCAAAGTGACTTTTCAAGCAGAAGGTGGAGGAGAGCACTTTGAGGATGAATTTTTGTATTGGTTTGGGGTGGAAGATTCCCAAATGGATTACCTGGCCTACAACTACCATACGGATGGAGGAGGGGTGCGCTTCCGGGAAGTTCGGGAGGCACGTGAGGTAGGAGGGATTCGCTTCCAGGACTACATCAATCTGAAGGCGACGAACAAGGCTACTCCCTTGGACTCCATGCAATATTTGTATGAAAAAGGGGCTTTGGAAAAGCTTTCTGAAATCAATTTAGAGAACATTCGCACCTCCTCAATTCCGAAAAACTAAGCGATGATGTCTTTTTTGGATTGGCGGTAGGGACTTTTTTTGATTTTTTAGTAACTAGGGGATGCAAACCCAAAAAAGCATAACCCTATGAATCGTAGAAGAGAATTTTTAAAGACTACTGGACTAGCAGGTCTAGGATTATTTGGTGCAGGAAGCGCCTTGGCCGACTCCATGAAGGTATTGCCTTTGGAAGCCTCCTATGGAGCTTCTCGAGTGCAGTCATTCAACATGTCTGGCTTTGCTGCTCCTAAACTAGCTACTGTACGGGTAGGGATAGTGGGTTTGGGAATGCGTGGACCTGGAGCGGTAGATCGCTTGAGTAAAATTGAAGGTGTAGAGATCAAAGCCTTGTGTGACCTGCTTCCTGAGCGTGCGGAAGAAGCGAAAAAATCCTTAGAAGGAACCATCCATCGTCCTGAATTGTATTCGGGTTCGCCTTATGCCTGGAAGAAAATGTGTGAGCGTCCCGATCTAGATTTGATTTACATCGCAACTCCTTGGGAGTGGCATACGCCAATGGCGGTGTATGCGATGGAATCAGGCAAGCATGCTGCAGTGGAGGTGCCTGCAGCCAGAACCTTGGAAGAATGCTGGCAGCTGGTTGAAACTTCCGAGCGCACCAAAAAACATTGCATGCAGCTAGAAAATTGCTGCTACGATTTCTTTGAGTTGATGACCTTGAAAATGGCTCGTGAGGGATTTTTTGGAGATGTGGTGCACGTAGAGGGAGCATACATTCACGATTTGGTTTGGCTCAATTTCGATAAGGACAAGGGATACCAGGGTATGTGGAGACTGGAGGAGAATTTCCGAAATGGGAATCTTTACCCGACTCACGGGCTTGGACCCATCTGTCAGATTTTGAACATCAACCGTGGGGATCAGATGGATTACTTGACGTCTTTGTCATCCAATGATTTTCAAATGCAGAAAAAAGCCAAGGAGCTTGCCCAGCAAGATTCTTTCTGGAATGGTTATGCAGAAAAGACCTATCGGGGCAATATGAATACCACAGTGGTCAAAACTAAACTTGGAAAAAGCATTGTGATTCAACACGATGTGACCTCGCCTCGTCCGTATTCTCGCTTGCATGTGGTGAGTGGCACCGAAGGCTATGCTCAGAAATATCCTGAGCAAAAAGTGGCCAAAGGACACAGCTGGATGAAGGAGGATGAAATGATGGCACTGAAAGAAAAATACACTCCTGAGATTGTCCAAAAGGTAGGCGAACTAGCCAAGCAAATTGGAGGCCATGGAGGCATGGATTTCATGATGGACTGGAGATTGATCGATTGCTTGCGCAATGGGCTTCCGCTAGATCAGGATGTGTACGATGCTGCTTTGTGGAGCTGCATCACCCCGATGAGTGAGTGGTCTGTAGCCAATCGTTCCAATTCCATCGATATCCCTGATTTTACAGGAGGTCACTGGAAAACCAATGCACCGGTGGAGATTACCTTGAAGGGGGGAGGAACAACGAAGGTACGGGTTTAAAAAAGTAGCAAGTAGCTGGTATCAAGTACTAAGTACAAAGTAGGGAGCAGCATTCTGCTTCTAAGGTGACTTGTTTCCTGAAAAAATTCTATTGACTTGCTGCTTTCTTAATGTCGAATGTCCAACACCCAATTTTGAATGTCGAAGTGAGTGTACAATCTACAAAGTGCCAAGTACGAAGTAGGAATTTGAATTAGGATGCGAATCCTTCTCCTAGATGGTCTTTGTGCCTTATACTTGGTACTTGGTATATTGTACTTGGTACCTTTTACCTAGACTGTCTCCGTTTCCGCATTTCTGCTGCAACTTCTCTGTCCCCGGAAAGTGTACTTGCTTCGAGCTGCTGAAGGATCCGCTCGTAGTTTTCCTCGTCTCGGTTTTGGGAAAGTTTGGCACTAGCATGAACTTCCGTGATTTCCAATTCAAAGCCTACTAAGGCACGAATTTGCCCTTCCAAATAGCCTGGGGTCATGGTTTCTACTTGCACGCGATTTGGTCTTCCTGTTTCGTACTGATCCACCAAGGATTTGAGGTGGTGCATCAGTTCTTCCCCTTCGATCAGCCTTACTCTTCCATAGACATGCACGGCTAGGTAGTTCCAAGTGGGGACATTCTCGTGCGTATACCAAGAAGAGGAAATGTAGGCATGAGGACCTTGGAATACGACCAAAACTTCTTCTGCCTGAGCCAGGTACTTCCACTGCGGGTTCGCTTTGGCTAGATGCCCATGAAGTACAAATTCCCCCTCAGGTTTCCCTTCTAAAAATACAGGTAGGTGAGTGGCCCAAGGTCTCCCTTCCGTTTGAGCATAGAGGGTAGCAAAAGCATTTTTTCGAATAAAATCCAGGATTTCAGGTTGGCTTTCCCAGGCGTTGAGTGGATGGATATACATGTGATTCAGGTTCTAATGGGAAGTTATTCGTTCAAACTACGGGTGCGCTAAAATTACTAGTAATTTTTACTAAGCCCCTTCAAGGTATGCAACAATAACCTAATTTAGCCAGATGAATACTTCTACGGACCGACTGGAGCTCGCGGCGAGATTTGTAAATACCACGGGAGCTCCTATTTTTTTGACGGGTAAAGCAGGCACAGGAAAAACCACTTTTCTTCGTGAGCTGGCACAACAAACACACAAGCGTTTTGTGATTGTGGCCCCAACGGGCATCGCGGCACTGAATGCAAAGGGGGTGACTATACACTCTCAATTTCTGTTTCCATTTGGATCTTTTTTACCCACGCGTGAGCCGGAGGGGAATTTTACGGATCGGCAAGGGTTTTTCACCCAGCAAACACTTGCACGCAGGCATCCACTCAACCAACTTCGAAGGAAAGTGCTGAAGGCGATTGATCTCTTGGTAATTGACGAAGTCAGTATGCTTCGCGCCGATATGTTGGATGCGATTGACTACCGGATGCGCCATGTGAAGCGGAATTATCAGGTTCCATTTGGGGGAGTTCAGGTGCTTTTGATTGGGGATTTGTACCAGTTGCCACCCATCGTCAAGGACGAGGAATGGAATGTTTTGAGCCGATTTTACAACTCCATGCATTTCTTTGAAGCCAAGGCCCTGCAGCAGTCGGGAATGGTGTATTTGGAGTTGGACAAGATCTTTCGGCAGCAGGACGATACCTTTATTCGCATCCTGAATAACCTGCGGGACAATAAATCCACTCCAGAGGATGTGCGGCGACTGAATCAGCAGTTTAAGACCTTGGATGAGATTCAGGACATGATGCCCTGCATTACCTTGACTACGCACAATTACAAGGCGGACGAACTGAATTTGCGGGAGCTCAGAAGTTTGGACAGCCCCTCGTTTTTTTACGATGCGGATCTAGACCGAGAATTCCCTGAAAGCATGTTTCCGCTTCCTCCTATCTTGGAACTGAAGGTGGGTGCGCGGGTAATGTTTATTAAGAACGATTCCTCGGGCAATGCCAATTACTTCAATGGCAAGTTGGCTACGGTGATTCACCTGGCTGCGGATGAGGTAAAAGTGCGCATGGATGATCAGCAGGAGGAGTATGTGCTCAGAAAGGAGGATTGGGAGAATAAACGGTACCAGCTCAACGCGGAAACCAAGGAGTTGGAGGAGGATGTCATTGGCACGTTTTCCCAGTATCCCATCAAACTAGCCTGGGCAGTCACCGTACACAAAAGCCAGGGACTCACCTTTGACAAAGCCATTGTGGATGTGGGACAGGCCTTTGCTCCAGGGCAAGTATATGTGGCCTTGAGTAGACTTCGGAGTTTGGAGGGACTGATATTACGAACCCGCATCCAACCGGAGGTGATTTTTTCAGATGCCAAGGTGGTGGGCTTTACCCAGGAAAAGTCAACTCAACAAGATTTGTCCGCTTTACTGACTGTGCACCAAGAAAACTACCTCTTTCAACTGGTGGAGCGCACCTTTGAGTTTGAAAGCGTGATTGGGGCCTTGATTCAATTTCAGAATGAGCAAGCTTCTTCCATGGAGTTTGAGGAGCAAGAATTGCGAGAGGATTTGCCTGCGGTGTATCGAATTCTAGAAGCAGAGCGGGAAAATACCCGAAAATTTCGACAGCAATTGCAGTATTTAATTCAGCAGAAAGAAGTGGAAAAATTGCTGGAGCGCTTGGAGAAAGGTTCATCCTATTACTTGGAACTTTTGCTGGAGGGGATGAAAATTTTGCTTCGGCATTTAGTGAAAATTGAGCGGTTTACGCGTGTAAAGGAGTACCAGGAGTCAATGGAAGAGTTGGAGTTGGAATTTCTGAATAAGTATACGGGCATCGCGCGAAGCAAAGTACTCTTGCAAGGAATTTTACAAGGGCAATCGATTGGTTCCTTGGATGCGGTAGACCTGAAAATTAGGCAGGTGCGGCAGCAATTAGTAGCTCAATTTCGAGAAGCTATGCCTGTTGTTTCCCCTACAAAAAATAAGTCAGGAAAGAAAAAATCTTCAAAAGACAAACCTGCAAAAGAGAAGAAGGAGGATACAAAAGATCAGACCATCCGTCTTTTTTTGGAGGGAAAAACTCCTGAAGAAATCGCATCGGATCGGGGGCTAACTCCTGGGACTATCCTCAATCACCTGACGCATGGAGTAAAGACGGGGAAAATCCAGGTAGAGGCGCTAGTAGCGCAGGAAGCCATTTGGGAGATTCAGGGAGTTACCGAAAAACTCAGTTCGCTGAAGGCCTATTTTGAGCACTTTGAAGGCAAGTACGATTACGATACCTTAAGACTTGTTTTGTATGCGGATAAATGAGTTTGCGCTTAAGTATAAATTGATTGGTATAATTTTAGGTAGATAGCTTTTTCCATAGTCTATCTTTGCCTTTAAAATAAAAGTCAACAAATGGCGATGAAGCAGATTTGGTGGTTTAATCCCATCTTTTTTTTACTGATTACTGTTGGGCCTCTCTTTGGTCAGCAAGACAGCATTTCAAATTCCACGAAATCAAACCTAGAAGTTTCGGGAGTAGTAGATTTTTTTTATGGGTATGATTTTAACTTACCTAAAGAAAATAAACGATTACCTTTTTTGTATAACCACAATCGCCACAACCGTCCCGCATTAAATATGGGAATGGTCAAATTGGGGTTGAGTAGGGAACGGGTTCGAACCAACTTGGCGGTTCACTTGGGCACCTATTCAACAGATAATTATGCGGATGAGCCTGGCGTATTGAAACATGTTTTTGAAGCAAATGCGGGAATTTTGCTCTCGAGTAAAGGGGATGTGTG
>JACCEA011336966.1_pt1 | contig 13370 bp, 8 predicted proteins | sample 7449851 | NCBI WGS metagenome assembly JACCEA01 (sample SAMN15323453, study PRJNA562643) | freshwater metagenome | isolation source: river surface water | place: USA:Blue River Watershed | collected 2017-08-18 | reverse complement strand
GGCTGGCGTGGCTCGGTAGCAGGCATTGCTGCTCACGCCGTTGATTATTTAATTGAACATCATGCAATCAAACCAGAAAATGTACGTATTTTTATTGGTCCGAGCATTAAAGTCTGTTGTTATGAGGTGGGCCAAGATATTATTGACGCAGTACAAGAGACCAATCATGAACGACTTACCCTCTATGAATGGGAAAATCGAACAGTCTGTGATCTAGCACAACTCAATATTCAATTTTTACAAAGCCGTCGATGTCTCTTACGAAATATTAATCGCCGTGAAAATATTTGTACTCATTGTAGTCCCGAATATCATTCATATCGTCGCAATGGTGAAAAAGCTGGTCGTCAAATAAGTATCATATCACTTATATAAGTTTTTAGGATAAAAAATATATATTTTTTATCCTAAAAACTTTTTAAAAAATCCTGAGATACCATCTTTACCCGTTGGAGTATCACCCAATTTTTCGGCATAATTTTGTAATGCTTCTTTTGCATCTTTTGATAATTTACTTGGAATATCACATTGAACAATAATCACAAAACGACCAGAGCCCTTGCCTTGCAATTTATTAAAACCTTTGCCTGCAATAACAATCTCTTTGCCAACAGGACATCCATGAGGAATTTTTACTGATTCAATACTGTCATCAATGTTTTTAACATCGACCTGACAACCTAAAACAAGCTGATGATATGGCAATAACAATGTTGTATACAAATCTGCATCTTGACGAAAAAATGCTGCATCTTCTTTAACATGAACGGTTAAAAACAGACTGCCTGATCCACCACCAAAAATACCTGCATCACCTTTATCAGACAAACGAAGTTCTGCTTTATCATAAATGCCGGATGGAATCGTAATCGTTACGCGTTCATGTTTTTGAATGCGTGTCTGTCCTTTACAAGTTGAACATGGAGATGGAATTTTAAATCCTTGACCCCAACATGCATTACATTGTTGAGCAACTGAAAAAAAGCCTTGTCGCATTGCAATTTGTCCTGCTCCCTGACAATCTTGACAAATCATTACCGATGTTCCTGGAGATGTACCTTTATGATGACAATCTGAGCAAGGAACATATCGATAAATGCCAATATCTTTTTTGCATCCCAAATATGACTCTTTTAGAGTCAAAGTAATTTCTTGTGCAAGATCATGACCTCGTTGCGGAGTTGGACCTGTTTTTTTACGACGACCTGCTCCCGCTTGACCTTGTCCAAATAATGAACTAAAAACATCGCCAAAATGTTCAAAAATATCATTCATATCACCAGAATGCCCAGTACCGCCCATGCCATCAACACCAGCATGCCCAAATTGATCATACCGTTGTTTTTTTTCTGCATCAGACAAAACTGAATACGCATCAGCCGCTTCTTTAAATTTTTCTTCTGCTTCTTTATTATCAGGATTTCGATCAGGATGATACTTCATTGCCAAAGCACGATATGCTTTTTTTATTTCATCTGCTGATGCAGTTTTTGAAACACCAAGAATAACATAATAATCACGTTTTGTACTCATGCAAAAAACTCCCAATACCAAAGAAAGACTTAAATTTTTAAATGCTTTTTATTTTTAAGAGCCTTGATTCAATACTATTTTTCTGAAAATCAAACCCCACCCGAGCAGTATAACAAAAATATTAATCTCTATCAATCCCTAAAAACAGTGTTTTTTTCTTTAATTCATATAAAAAATCAAGCGCCTGACGTGGCGTTAATTCATCAAGAGCAATCGATTGCAACGCATCGTGCACAGGATCAAATCTTTTTTCAGCAGATACAAAGACTGACTCTACTTTTTGATTCTGCACACTATGAACCGTATTTGATAATTCGTGTAAAACTTCTTTAGCTCTTACAATAATTGATATTGGCAACTGCGCCAAGCGTGCCACTTCAAGCCCAAAACTCCCTGCAGCAACTCCTCGTTGAATTTTATGCAAAAAAATAAGATTGTCTTGCATCTTTTGAACTTGACAATGCACATTAATAACTCCCGGACAGAGCCCTTCAAGACGGGTTAATTCATGATAATGTGTTGCAAATAAAGCACGTGTTTTAATCGTTGTTGCTAAAAATTCAATGATGGCATGAGCAAGCGCCATGCCATCATACGTACTTGTTCCTCGACCCACTTCATCTAAAATAACCAGACTATTTTCAGTTGCTTGTCTACAAATAATAGCTGTTTCTTCCATTTCAACTAAGAAAGTACTTTTACCACTTGCCAGATCATCACCTGATCCAATGCGTGTAAACAATGCATCTAATAAAGAAATGTCTGCTTTTTTTGCAGGCACTAAACTACCAATCTGTGCCATAATATGAATCAAACCAACTTGTCTTAAATAAGTCGATTTTCCTCCCATATTAGGACCCGTTACAATGTGAACCTGCGCCTCTTGATTACAAACCGTATCATTAGCAATAAAATTAATAGTTGTCTGTTCAACAACAGGATGACGCCCTGCTTCAATACTAATTTTTTTTTCTTCATTAAACGTTGGAACCACATAATCTTGCATATATGCACTATATCCAAAGCTAGCGATAGCATCAAATGTTGCAAGCGCATGCGCAGCATGTCGAAGCGCGCTTGTGTAAGTTGCAACCTCAGTTGCAATTTGTTCAAAAACTTTTTTTTCAATCTGTTCAACTATCGCATGAGCATTTTTAATTTCTTGCTCGAGCTCTTTAAGGCGAACCGTCACATACCGATTTCGATTACTGAGCGCTTGCTGTAAAATAAAATACTGCGGAACAACCGCTTCATGCGTTTTAGTCACTTCAAATGCATAGCCATAGAGATCGGTGTATCGTAATTTTAAAGAATTAATACCCGTTTTTTCTATTTCATTCTGCTCAAGTTGTAATAACAAATCTTGACCATTTTTTATGGTGGCACGAACCTGATCAAGCTCAAAATCAAATCCCGGCTTAATAAGCCATGATTCTCGTCTATCGTCATTAATACTTGCTTGTAATAATTCCGTTAAAACAGAAAAATCCAAAATTCGTTCATACAGAATACGTGCCAAATCAGACGATTGAGATTCATACAAAAGTGCTTTAATTGTTGGCAAGGCAGAAAGTGTTTCAAGCAAAGAAAGATAATCAGCATTGCTTGCACGACATAAAGCAATTCGTCCAACAATCCGCTCAAGATCGGTAATTTCTGAAAAAGCAAGTCGAATCTTTTGTAACAATGTATAATTTTGTTTTAAAAAAAAGGCAAATGCATGTCGCTGAAGAATATGTACTTTATTTTTGAGCGGCCGCAATAACCACTTTTTTATCATCCGAGAGCCCATCGTAGTAACAGCCTGATCAAGCACGCCTAATAAGGTATGTTCTCGTTTTTGACTTCCCATCGGAATAATATCTAAATTTTTTTGTGTTGCCGCATCAAGCATCAAATAATCATCAACTTCATACAAATTGATCGTCTGCATTGTTTCAAGCGTCAATGCATGATTTTTAGCAATGTATTGCTCTAAAATATGTAATGTTTTTAATAAAACAGGTTCATGCTCAAGCTGTTGTTGTAAAGCAAGTGGCAATTGTTTATAGAAAGCATTTTTATCATCTATAAATGCATAATCTTCTATATTAATAGTGCTAACTAAAAAACCCTTCTGTTTTAAAATAGTTTGTAATTCTGTATGAACAGTTGAAGGTATCAAAATTTCATCAGGAAAAAATCGAGTCAATTCTGCTTCAAGTAATCGTGGAGATCCCTGTGGAATTTTAGTAATAAACGTTTGAGCAGACAACAATTCAGTAAACAAAAGCCCCCATACATCTTGATCAGGATACATAATACATAAATATGAAGGATGTTTTTGATCCATCAAATATTCATCTAACAACGTTCCTGGCGTAATATAACGCGTTACTTTTCGTTCAACCACTTGTCCAGGAACTGGCTTAGTGATTTGATCTGCAATAGCAACTTTAAAACCACCCTTAATTAATTTAATCAAATAATGATGCAATGCATGAACAGGGACTCCACACAAAGGAATATCAACACCTTCTGATTTTCCTCGCTTGGTGAGCGTTATAGCTAAAAATTGAGACGCTTTTACTGCATCATCATAAAAAAGTTCATAAAAATCACCAACCTGAAAGAATAATAATGCCTCAGAATAATAACATTTAATTGAAAAATATTGCTGCATTAAAGGGGTAATTTTCGTTACTATTACTGGTAATTCCTTTTGTTTTTCCATTTTTTCTTATTTTTACACTGAAATTTTACAAATTTTAAAACCGTTCTTATAATAAAAGAGGCTTTAAAATAAGGCAAATTTTAATTTTTCTTTAAAAATATGGATAAGGATCTTATATCGTGAATGCTGAAAAAAAATATACTTTTATGCCGCTTGCGCTTTTATGTCTTATTGCGCTTTTTTTAATGACCGGGTGCGCAAAATCAGGTGGCCAAAAATTAATCTGCCTAACACGACAACTTTTTGTTGATAAAAATCTTTCAATTCAAACACGTCCTTTACATGAAGATGAAGTAAAAAATATATTTGGAAACAGCTTTGACACAAAAAAAATCATTCCACTGCAAGTTAATTTAAATAATCCAACAGCAGAATCATATATTTTTTCTCCTCGTAATTTCAATCTTAAAACGCTTTCTCTCAATACAATCGCACGTCTTTTGCATAAAAACATCTTAGCTCGCGTATTACCACTGAGCGTTGCAAGTTGTTTTTTTTTACCACTTTGTATTCCAACAACTATTTTAGGCATGCGTGCTGCACATCATAACGAAATGGTTGATCGACAGCTCATTGAATGGGGAATCGATCCCTGTGATAGCTATATTATTGAACCATATTCAACATTAAATAGAATTCTTTTTATAGAAAATAAACATGAGACAAAAAATCTTTCATTAGAAATTGAACAGATTAATAGTCCCATCAAACATCAATTCTGTTTTGATGTTAGACAAAAAAATGTGGTTACTGCCTCAACAACAATTACCACATTTCAAACTATATAAAAGCTATATTTAAAAATAGCTTAGAATTTTAAACCAATCAAAAATCCAAGTGTACTGAAAAAAGAGACTAAAACATTCTGCTTAAGCCATTCAACTGACATCGTTAATAAACTATCAAACGTTGCTGTTTCAGAAAGCCCTAAAAAAATGTTAAGTGCCGTCCAATTAATATTTAAAATCGCTTTATGTTCAAGAAAAAATATTAATCCTGCACTACATAAAACAATCCAAAAAAATAAACGAAAATATCGTTTTGCCAAGACACCACAAAGCATGCCACCGCATAAAGAAAAAATTCCTTCAGCAAGATTGAGTGATGTGACACCCATGCCTAATAATTGTTGATCAAGCCCAAGATAGACTAATAAAGCATTTAATTGATCAGAAAATGATACCACTAGATTCATGTTAGACTCCCTCGCGTCATACAATTTTTATTTTGTACTTTAACGTACCCCTTTTTTCGCCAATACACAATAATCTTGTTTCCGTCTTGCTTTGTCCATTTCTAAACAAAACAAACCTTCATTACAAATATAGCAACAATTAATTCTATCAGTAAATGTTTTTGATAAAAAAAAGCTGAAAAATATAAATTTCTTTGGTAATTCAGATTTTTTTAAAAACTATAAGCAAGCCTCAAATGATACCCCCAAGCAAGATCGATCCCTATTTTTGTTTTTTCAAGTGTGCCCGATGTCGTCATCAATTGCATCATTTGAGCCTCTCGATCTTTGTATAATTTACCCGGAAAGAAAATCCCTCCACGAGCAAGCAAAACAAGGCTTTTAAGGGGTCGAAATGTCAAGGAGGCATTACATTCAACGCCTAGATCTTGATGTGCATATCCAAGAGCCTCAGTTCCACTGTCAAGGAGCGCCTTTTTCTGCTGTGCTGGCTGAAAAAACCATAAAACGTTCGACTCTATCAACAATTTTGATCGGTCCTCAAGAGGATTCACTTGAAATCCAACGCCCGCATAGGCTAAATTACTCGCATCTTGTTGATGCCATTGCCCATCACAAGGACGTGGAATCACGCGAGCACCTAAAACAGCCAAGCTTTTTACAAAATGTCCACGATATCGAATATCTCGAATTGGCAAAAATCCTTTATAGCTCGTATTTTTTTCTGCAGCAAAAGGATCAGTATCACCACTAATAAACGCTCCTGCAAGATGCAGTGAACAAGGAAATTTTTTCATCGCATACGCCAGATCAGCAGTACACATAAACCCTTGTAATTCAACTTTAAATTGATTACGAACGCGATCTTGCGCATTATAACACTGAATATAGCGAGATTGCGCTTGAGCTAACAATGTTGCTGCTGAGGCTATTGGAGCCCCCCCATTCCATAACGCTGCTAAACTATTTTTCAAATCTTCTTTATTAATAAAATTGCCCTGCATCAGATCAATAATGGTATTTCCACTTGCATCATGTAATGCTACATTGGAAGGTGAATAACCTAAATTATCATCATTAACCATGCTGAGCAAAGCATCGGTTGCCGGTGCCGGCAATGAAGGAATATCTTCAAATTGAGCAAATCCTCCATCAGCTCCATTATATTTTTTCATCTTTGCTGCACGCACATGCGTACAAGCTGCCTCTGCAAAACCTTGAGCATTTTTACGAAGTCGTAAATCGTTTTTATCAAAAGGATGCATCACCACAGCACCCAACTGCGTTGCACATTCTAAATTCCAGCGCAATTGTTTGTAGCGACAATCAAGCATACAGCCAAGCGTTACAACATCGGTATCGCGATCAACAATATTTTGATTACGTGCACTTGCATTCAACGTTGCATGATGCCACAAAAAATAGCCTTCAGAATAAAGCGATTTATGAGTGACATCAAACGGCTTAACAATTACCTTACCAGCCCACAACTGACTCGCTACTTCTTTGCCAAAGCGATTTAAGGCAGCTTTATCAAGTCGAAATCTAAAATATAAAGCATCACGTTCAAAGGGTGCATTGTACCGCTTAAGCAACAGACTATAATATAATTCATACGCAACATGTGGCGTCACCGTTCCATGCCACAAAATGCCCGGAGCATAAAATGGTGAGGCAAATGGAAGCGCTGAAAGATTATAACCAAAATATTCAATTCCACCCTCATCAGAAGGTCCAAGGGCAATACCACGCCCCAGTTGATATGGAAAATAACCAACTTTTAAATAAGTCGGCTTCTTTTTTAATGCTTTTACATAGCGATGAAAATAGGCTGAAAACCAAGCTTCGGTAAACGTAATAACCGGAATATGCGAGCTAATCATTGGTTCAAAAAAAGCATTTGAAACCTGATCAAAGCTATTATCGGGTGTTAAAAAATGTCCTGTACTTTCATTAAAAGACAAAAAAGCTGGCTCTGTTTTAAGATACAAATTACTATATGATTCTTTCCAAAAATGCATGTTTAAAAAACTAATTACCGCTTCAGCGGCAGGTTTTTTTTTATTGTCACCAAAAAACTCTGAATGCCATTTAAGATCAATGCGCTGACGAAATTTCCATTTCCAATCGCCAACTTCTTCATTCAAGGCATTGCCATTTCGTATTGCAACATGTTCTTGAGCAAGAGCACCACTTAACCCTAATTTAGTGCCCGGACTTACAAAAACAATCCCTGCACCCTCTTTTTTTATCTCTTCTTTTTCTAGTCGCTTAATCGTACGATGATCATACGCAGCTTTTCTTAACAATTGTTTCTGTTCAGCATGCAATGACTTTTTTTCAAAAAGTCCTGCCACACAGAACAATAAACTAAACAATATATTTTTTTTTATATTCATTGTTTCACCTAAAAATCATAGGTCATGCGCACATGCAAGGCATAGGCAACATTACCAGTTCTTTGAACATTTTCACTTTTCCCATCAATTGTACTACAGTGCATTCCTTGATATTTCATATCTCGATATAATCGTTGTGGCAGAAAGACCGCACCTCGAACTAAGAATTCACATTGCGGTAAAAATCGATATTGCATTGAAGCATTCCATTCGATAGCAGTAAACCATGATGCTTTTTGATCAGTTTTTAAACCATTACTATCTAAAGTATATTGATCTTTTGGCTGAAAGAAGAAAACAAGATTTGAATTCCAAACCGTATTTTTAAAACATTTTTTCGGTAGACAATCAACGCCCATGCCAGCAAAAACAAGATTACTAATATCATTAAAATGAACATTATTTCCTGCAGGACGTTCAATAATACGCATAGTAAAAAAACTAAAACTTTTAACACCAAGTCCTCGATATCGATGATCTCGTATTGGCAAAAAGCCTTTGTATGCATACTGATCTTGATCTGCAATCGTTGTATCACCTTTAATCAAAGGTGCTTGATCACCTGACAAATATCCACCAGCCCAATGAACAGTACAAGGCAATTCTTTACACTGATAACTCAGATCAATCAAAAACATGCAGCCTTGTAAATTAAGATTTTTTTCTGGGCGCCACTCTGCATTCCCTGCTGCTGAACTATTTTTAACCGGATAATACAAATTATTAATTAAATCTGCTTGTAAGACAGGGCCTGCTTTTGTTCCTTCTAATTCAAGCTCCCATAATTGATCTTCAATAGTATTCTTTGTATAAAAAACATTATCTAAAGCACTATAGAATATTCTCTTTTGATCATCAGCAATAATCAGCATCCCTGTATCAAAAGCTCCTGATTGATTAAGCGCGTCAGTCAAAGGATCAGCAACGGGCATCGCAAAAGGATCTAAATTTATTGCACCATCGGTCACTGCTTGAATCCCGGCATTATCATAAAACATGCCCATTTTGCCCGTTGAATCAATCTGAAACAATCGATCATTATTATTAATGGCAAACAATTTCAGACCCCCATATTGGCCAGCAGCTTCAATATTTAATTTCCATTGTTTATAGGAACAATCAAGCATCACTCCATAGGTTCCCCCATGAATCGCACGATCAAGAAACGGTAATTGATTATCATCAACTGAATATTCAAAATTACCATACATTAAATATTGTTCTGCTCGCCATTGAATCGGGCTTTCATCATCAAAAAAAATCAATTTTTCACTTGCAACCCAACGATTCAAAAAAGTTCCATATTTGTTGAATTGATCTTTATCAAGTCGTGCTGAAAAAAGATGCGGCTGCTTAACCTCTTTTTGTAAGAAAAATTGCTCATATTCGGAATATAAAAGACTCGCATATAATTCATAGCGCATTTTTTTATGAATCCAGCCTTGCAACAAAATGCCGGGACTATAATAAGCTGATTCAATCGGATCATAGGAAATTTCAAAGCCTAAATATTTAATGCCCCCCTCATCAGCAAAACCGAGGGAAACACCACGTCCCAATTGATATGGAAAATATCCAACTTTCAAAACATGCAGATGTTCATGCCATGATCGATGTAAGGCTGTACTTGAAACTTTAATCCATGCATCAGAAAATGAAAATTGAGGAATTTTGCTCGTTACTCGATAATATTTAATTAAAAGATTACTGTACTCATCTTGCCACCATTGCATATTATGTAATTTGATTGCAGCTTCAATAATCGGTTCTTTTTTTTGAGCATGTGGATCATAATGTTGTAATAAAAATCCAATATGCATACGATGTCGAAATCGTGATTGAACATCAGGAACTTGCTTGCTCAATCGACGAAGATTTTTACCATAAAAAAAACCTTCTTGAATTTGTCCACTTAAAAACAGATCGGTATTACCTGCAGAAAAAGATAGTGGTTGTTTTTGATCATCCACACAAAGTAATTGGTCAATAGAATCAGAAGATTTTTGTACAGAAAATAATTGATTCTGGACATATAAAAAACAGATAACAAACGTAAAAAAGCTCAGAAACAAAGCTTTTCTTTTTTTTTCTCCATGCATATAAGCTCTCCTTTTTTATAGCTATACCAAGTACAGCTATCAACATCAGAGACTATCAGAAGAGAACAAGATTGCAAGTTCTATTTTTTAGATTAAACAGAATATAAATTTTTTCTAAAACTAAAATATTTATATAAAACAAGCTAAAAACGACTGTTTTTTGCATAAAAAAAGATTTTTAGAAAAAATATGCTATACTACCATTGTTTTGAATTAATACATTTTCTACTCAAAGGATCTACTGTGTTAGCCCCTAAAAAAAAATATTCCTCACAAAAAAAGCGACACGATTATATCGCTCATGATTTTCAACAAATGCCCCGTAAAAAAAAATCGCTCGGGCAACATTTTCTCCGAAAACAATCGGTTGTTGATCATATGATTGAATCGGTCACCTTAAATCCCGAAGGACATATTTTAGAAATTGGTTGTGGCGATGGATTTTTAACCCGTGCACTGATTGCTACAAAAAGCTCAGGGGTTCGTTGTTATGAAATCGACCAAGAATGGGCTGACATTGTTCGCCAAGAAATCAATAATCCAAAATTAGATTTGCGACTTGAAAACGTTTTGGAAGCTGATTGGTCAACATTAGCTGAACAGAAACAATGGGTCATTTTAGCAAACTTGCCTTACCAAATTACCTTTCCGATTCTTTATAAAATTATTGAACACCGACATTTTTTCTCTGAGGGTGTCGTGATGATTCAAGAAGAAGTAGCACAAAAAATTGTCTCAAAAGGTGGTCGTGGCTATGGCGTTACGCCTCTTAAAATGCAATATTATTTTGAAGAATTAAAATTGCTTGAAAAAGTTGAACCCGGTGCATTTACTCCACCTCCTTCAGTTTTTTCTCGTCTTTTATATTTTAAACCGCGCAAAATATTACAAGAAATTCCCCATGAATACTTATTTTGGAAATTTTTAGGTCATTGCTTTCAATCACCACGCCAAAATCTCAAAAACAATATTCGAGGAACCGTCTATCCAACGTCACTTTTTACAGAAGAAGAATTAAAACTCCGTGCACAACAAATGTCATGGAATGACCTTATGGCTCTCTGGAAAAGAATTATTGATGCAGGCTATTGTTCTTAAGCTTTACGCCTTTGTCTCTGTCCACTCAAGTGGATCAACGGGAACATTATTAACATGAATAGCCCAATGAAGATGATAACCTGTTGCATAACCAGTTTTACCAAGACGCCCAATTTTTGCACCTTTGCTCACGATATCACCCACTTCAATATCAGCAAAATCATGTAAATGATAATACAACGAATGAACACCCATGCCATGATCAATCACCACCGTATTACCACTCATTAAATATCGATCTTTGATAATAACTTTGCCTCGCGCACTCGCCCAAACAACACTTCGTGGATTATGCACAATATCAACTGCTTTATGCAAATAACGACCACGCTCAGGCGTGATACGAATTTCACCAAACGGTGTTGAAAAACGAGTAACTTGACAAGGCAGATCAAAAGCGCCTTTCCATAATTTTTCTTGCGGAGAATGATCAAGCCATTTATCAAGCGCAGTGCTTAAAATATCATTGCTTAAGCTTACATCTTTTTCATCTTGAATTTTTTCAGGAGCAACTTTAAAACCTTTTTGAACCGGAAATTGAACAGCTTTAACCTGAATCTCATTATTTAATGCCAAGACTTTTCCTGTTTTGTCTATCAATGTTGCAATGACTGACTGCTCTTCAGCATCTTGGTCGCATTCAATGGGAATAAAACATTCATAAACCGTTCCATGCGGCTTTGCCTTACAACAATGATATTTTTTGTTTAAATAAGTGACTGATGCACTAGCAAGCTCTTTATTAGTATTAAAACTAATGCGTGCGGTTTTTCCTTGATCAATCTGATATTTATCTTGCAAAAAAGAGGCTTGCAAAATTTTATTATCAACAATAAAAGGAACATGTATGCTCAAGCTATTTTTATTGTACGTTCCATCAATTGCTTTAAATGCAAAGGTATGCTTGCCATCTTCTAAAAGCGTTGTATCAATTTCGAACATATGTTCGATCTGTTTTTTACCCAAAACTTTTTTTCCATTACAATCAAACGGCTTTCCATCAAGTGTCGCTTGTAAAAATTTTATTGCAACAGGATTATTTACTGATAAAACGGCTTCAATATTTTGTCCATATTCTTTGTGCGGCTCAAGTCCTGCAAGCATTATAATCGGTGCTTGTTGATGTGTAAAATAAATGTATGTTTTTTTAAATCCCCAGAGCAAAGCAAGCCCTAAAATCGTTCGTGTTACCCACCGAATCATAGTAATATTCATAGCTTAATACTCTCTTTTTTTAAATAATATTAAAAAATAATCATGTATTTTTTAAATATAGCTTATTTTTTGAATGAGTAAATAAAATATAGCACACCGATTTTTTACTTGGTATACTAAAAAAGTTAATAATTTATTATATTTCCAGTGAAAGTATAAAACTATGCAAAAGTTACCTTTAGGTCTTCAGACTTTTTCAAAATTACGTGAAGACAATTATGTTTACATTGACAAAACCGAACATATTTATCGATTAATACAGGGAAATTACTATTTCTTTGCTCGTCCTCGTCGCTTTGGTAAGTCAATTTTATGCTCAACACTTTTATCATTATTTCAAGGTAAAAAAGAACTTTTTGAAGATCTCTGGATTGCCAAAAATACCGATTATGATTTTCCTGTACACCCAGTAATTCATATCGATTTTGGTAAAATAAATATTGAAACACCAGAAATTTTTAGACTAGAATTAATACGTTGTATATATAATATTGCGCGTGCAGAAGGATTTGAAATTGCTGAGCAAGTAAGTCCTGGATTGATGCTTGAAGCATTCATTCCTCAATTGATACAAAAATATAACAACAAGAAAGTAGTTTTAATTATCGATGAATATGATCGACCGATTTTACATTATTTAGCAGAGCCTGAGTCTCTCAAGCAGATGCAAAAAATCATTCATAATTTTTATACCTATCTTAAGGCTATCGATTCCTCTTTACAATTTTTATTCGTAACCGGCATCAGTCGATTTTCAAAGACCAATTTATTTTCTGGCTTTAATCAGATTCAAGATATTTCGATGAATCCCCAATTTGCCCACTTAGTTGGCTACACCGATGAAGAACTTAATACGACTTTGACGGAACACATGAGCTTGGCTGCTCAAGAAAGTGGCAAAAGTCTCGATGAATTTAAAGAACAGACAAAATTATATTATAATGGATATCGATTTTGGGAAAACTGGGCGGCAGGCAAGCCGCAAATCGACCTTCCACGCGTCTACAATCCGTATTCAATGATGCACAATCTTAATAATCCAACCTTTGCTTATTATTGGTTTGAATCAGGAACACCGACGTTCTTGATTAATTTATTTAAAAAAAACAGTTATCCTG
>JACCEA011143134.1_pt1 | contig 13371 bp, 14 predicted proteins | sample 7449851 | NCBI WGS metagenome assembly JACCEA01 (sample SAMN15323453, study PRJNA562643) | freshwater metagenome | isolation source: river surface water | place: USA:Blue River Watershed | collected 2017-08-18 | reverse complement strand
TTGATAAATATATAAAAGTTAGATTGGCATTGCGTTTGCAGTTACCTGAATATCCAAAGAGTAAATGCTGAGAATTCGATGGATTCTTGACGTTTGCCGGTAAAACTAAATCGGTCTCCACCATTCGGGGTTTTTATGACGCAAGCTGCACCCAGTTTGATTAAGGCAGCTCCAACCAACAGCCAGCATTTGAGTTTGCTGCTGCCGGAGCAGGCCAAAGTGGCCGGAAATCTCGCTACGAAATTGGCGCTTGCCGATAAAAGCCGAGCCAGTGAAAGCTTCAACCAGATGTCGGAACAGCTGGCTGATTCCTATCATTTGCTGGAAAACAGAGTTGCCGAATTAAATCAGGAATTGAATCACCTGAGTGATCGCCGATTCGCAGAATTAGCGGAAAAAGAAAAACTCGCCAATCGCCTCGAAAGTCTACTGAATTTCCTGCCTGGCGGGGTTGTGGTGCTGGATTCCTCTGGCAAGGTGGCAGAATGCAACCCTGCAGCTTTGCAATTACTGGGTGAACCCTTGCAAGGGGAATTGTGGCGGGATGTGATCAAACGCAGTTTTGCGCCGCGCAACGATGACGGTCACGAAGTGTCGCTGAAAGATGGTCGCCGCGTGAGCATTCAAACCCGCAACCTGGGTGAAGACGGCCAAATTATCTTACTGACCGATCAAACCGAAACCCGTCGATTGCAAAGCGAGTTAAGTCGCCATGAACGATTGTCTGCACTCGGAAAAATGATGGGCGCTTTGGCTCACCAAATCCGCACACCACTTTCCTCTGCAATGCTCTATGCCGGACATTTGTGCAACGGAAAGTTGGATGATGAGCGCCGTCAGCAGTTTTCAGAAAAAATCCTTGGGCGGTTGAACAATATCGAACGTCAAATTCAGGACATGCTGTTTTATGTTAAAGGCGAATTGCCATTAAACGATGTTATTTCCGTTGCACAGTTGCAAGAGGAATTAGCGGAAGCGATGGAAGTTCCTTTAATGACCAGCGAGTCAACCTGCGAATGGGTGATCCGCACGCGCGAACAATATATCCAATGCAATCGCGCGGCATTAGTCGGTGCGTTATTAAATTTGGTAAATAACGCTATTCAAGCCGCAGAGCGAAACGCCAAATTGCGTATTGAATTTAATCTCTATCCAAACGCCCTGAATGATCCAAAGCTCGCGGCGGAAGCGCCGCAATTGTGGATTCGTGTATGTGATCAGGGCCCGGGAATTCCACCAGAAATGCTGAATAACGTGGGCGATTTATTTGTAACTTCCAAAGCCCAGGGGACAGGTTTGGGGTTAAGTGTGGTGAAAGCCGTTGCGCGTGCACACCACGGAAAATTTTTATTGCAATCAACGTTGGGTAAGGGCACTTGTGCCAGCGTATTGCTGCCTTTCGCTAATTTTACAGGGGTAGGGGAATAATCATGGCTTTGGCATTGCAACAAGCAGAATTTGAACATGCAATCAAGGTGTTGGTTGTTGAAGACGATAACAACTTGCGAGAAGCCCTAACCGATACCTTACAGTTGGCCGAATATTCGGTGCTTCCCGTTGGCAGTGGCGAGGAGGCATTAAAGCAATTGGCACTCTATAACGATATCCGGATGATTGTTTCCGATGTAAATATGGGTGGCATGAGTGGCCACGATTTATTGCGTGCCGTGAAGCAAGATTATCCGCAAATTCCGATGATGTTAATTACCGCTTATGCAAGCATTAGTGAATCTGTTGATGCAATGAAGCAAGGTGCGGTTGATTATTTGGTAAAACCATTTGCACCACAAACTCTGGTCGAAACTGTGGCTCGGCACTTAGGGGTTGCGCAGATATCGGGTGATGAACCCGTGGCTATGGCCCCATCGAGCAAGCAACTGCTGCAGTTAGCGCAACGCGTTGCACAATCTGATTCCACTGTATTAATTGTGGGTGAATCGGGTACCGGTAAAGAAGTGCTCGCGCGTTATATTCACGATCATTCACCGCGTCGCAACCAACCGTTTATCGCGATTAACTGCGCTGCTATTCCAGAGAATATGTTGGAAGCCATGTTGTTTGGTCACGAAAAGGGTGCATATACCGGCGCGCATACCAGTAGCCCGGGCAAATTTGAACAGGCGAACGGCGGCACCTTGTTGCTCGATGAAATTTCAGAAATGGATATTGGTCTGCAAGCAAAATTGCTGCGCGTTTTACAGGAGCGTGAAGTAGAGCGTTTGGGGGGGCGCAAAACCATTAAGCTGGATGTGCGCGTAATCGCTACATCAAACCGCGATATGCGCAGCGAAGTAGTCACCGGAAAATTTCGCGAGGACTTGTATTATCGCTTGAGTGTATTGCCGTTGCAGTGGGCACCATTGCGTGATCGCCTTGAGGATATTATTCCGCTGGCGGATAAGCTCTTGCAAAAACATGCTCATAAACAAAATCGTCGCGGTGTGAATTTGTCGCCCTCAGCGCAACAGCAGCTGCTGGCCTACCCATGGCCGGGCAATGTACGTGAACTGGATAATATTATGCAGCGCGCCCTGATTTTGCAGCCCGGTAAATCAATTCAGGCGGAGGATTTGGGTTTGGGGGCAAATGGTCCATATTCACAAAGCCCAATGCACTACAGCCAAAAACCGAATTTGTTGGAGGCAGCACAAGCCATTAATCCAAATGTTGATTTCGAATCTACGGGTGAGTCATCATTCGCTACACAGGCTTACGCCCGCGCCAGCCAATTTCCGGTGGGTGGAATTGCTGAAAATATTGCGCTGGTCAGCAACCAGCCTGTGCATCATTCTTCGTTGAACAACCCTGCACTGGGTAACGACCTGAAGCAGCGCGAATATGAAATTATTATGAACACCCTCCGCAACGAACGTGGTAGTCGCAAAAACACCGCAGAGCGGTTAGGAATTAGTGCGCGTACATTGCGTTATAAAATTGCGCGCTTGCGTGAAGAGGGGTATGAGATTACGGAGTGATAAAATTCTACGTTCTAACCTTATTTGTTGCATCCTGCTCGTTTGCACATTCGTCGGATGCGGAAGGCCAGCCGGTTATCCCGATGCTTGGGTCGCACCCGATAAAGGCTGGTTTTTTAATCGACTCAATGATTGCCCGGACCTGCGTGGCCACTACGATGGTGCAAATGAAAGTTTGATCGCTTCATTGATCGGTATGGATAGCATCCGCATGCGTGAACGTTTCGTTGATCAACGCGTGGAAATTCGGCAACCGGATGATGGTGTATGGATAGAGTTCGAATTTTCCATCAATGAAACCGGTATTGAACAACTCGCCGCGGGAAGCCTGGGGCGTACTGTCGACGGTGTATACCGTAAGATCCGTTACCAACGGAACCACGATTATTACTGCAGCGATGGATTTGTGGTGCGTGACGGCGTTGAGAAAAAACACGTGTACATTGGTAAAGATAGCGATAAAGGATTAATCGTCGGAGAGGAATCTTCAGTGGATAATTCAATTCGCTGGGGCGACAGCCCATCAATTGATTTACCTGACGGGCTACGCACACGCTGGTTCCGCTATCCTCATCGCGACCCGATTCACGACACATCTTTTCTTCAGCAAGGTTCTGTTCAAATTAGCCGCGCTGACTGGTTGAATCGCGATTCAGTACCAGTTTACATCTACAGCCTCGCCGTTTCTCCAGTCTGTATTCGCTTGCAATACCAATATAGCGCCAAACATTTTACCGAAAGTTTTGTTGCATCCCCCAGCGAGCGCTGCCCAGCTCCTTGGGGCGAGCTTCAAATCGGCGACAGTAAAATAGTGCAAATGGAATTTCCGGAATATTCCGACAGCATTGATAGCTACCACTTACAAATACGGCCCGCAAATCCATCTTTCGGCAGGGAGGCGAGTCTCGTCATTACCGACGCAAGACAATTACCCACCAAAAAAAATGCGCCGGTGTTGATGGTAAGTGGACTCGATATGCGGGTGCCCTAGTAATCAAAAAAGCCGGCACTTTAGATTTTTCTACCACTCCTATCTGCGCGAGTTCCACAACAAACAGCACGCAAGTGCACAAAACCAGAGGCTAATAATCAATACAAATAGGCTCATTCCTTTCACATTCAAAACCCAGTTACCGGTAGCCACTACACACAAGCTGGTACCGCCCATTAATAGCCCTGCGAATCCTACCCAACGAAAGAATTTATTATCGCGAACCAAATTGCTGCTCCAGCAAATCACCGCACATAACCATGCGAAGGCCGCAGCATTCGCTAGCACCTGATTCGCCTCCATCAATAAGCGGGATTGAAATTTAAAAATTGCCACTTGCTCAGCGGTGTTGATCTCTGCTCCCAGCAGCATTGCAGGCGCGAGAAAACCGCTAATCAACGCTGCGCCAGTCATCGCTAATCCGCCTGCGGCAAATACACCGCTTCCGAGCCAAACGATGGGGGTATTTTTTGCGGCAGCATAGAGCGCAAATAACCAAACGTAGACGAGCACCACCAGGATTAATAAGCCGTGCACATGCATAGTCAGGCCGGCAATTTGAGCCATTTGTTCAATTTGGCCTTCAGGTTGCGATGCGCTGATACGCGGGTGATGCGCCATGCCCGCGTTCGCCAGAATGGATAGGGCAATTAAGGTCCAGCTAATAAAACGGTAATAGGAATTTGTTCTTTGTTCGTTTTCGTTTAACACAATGTCTCCAGAGATAGTTATTTATATGGAGTTCCAGCCTAACAAGGGCGTATGGATACTTGGCGGACAATACGATTAGAATGTCCGTCATCTACAAAAAAACGTGGGTAAATTGTGTGACTGAGGAATTTGAAGGAGACAAACGGGCCGAGCGCACGCGGTTAGCGTTGCGTAATGCTTTTTTTGAATTGGTGTTATCGCAGCCTTATGGCAGGATAAAAATTGCAGACATCATCGCCAAGGCCGATGTGGGCCGCTCGACCTTTTATGAACATTATAAAAATAAAGACGATCTGCTCTATGCAAGTTTGCGCTGGCCGATGACTGTCTTGGCTTCTGCCATGTTACCCCCGAGCAAAGTGTTGGATGTACAGGGGATACTGGAGCATTTTTGGCAGAATAGAAGTTTTGCACGCCCTATATTGACGGGCGCTGCACGTAAGCATGTCAATAGTTGCCTTAGCCAAATACTTATGGCGCAATTGCATAACATGTCTTCACCTTTACAAAATCGCTATGTACCTGTATCCGCTATTGCACAGGCGCTAGCCGCAACTCAACTCACTTTATTGACTGACTGGTTGACAGGCGTTTTTGCCACGACACCCGATAAACTTGCGCAACAATTAATGCTTACCAGTAGGGCGATTGCCATTCCTTCTGTGTGAGAGCATTTATAATTGAGTAGGAGCCGTGATGTTTTATGTTGTTGTTGGAATTGTGTTGTTGGTATCGGCAACCGTTTTTTATCTGGGCGCAAAGGGCCATAGGCGCACTACTTACATAACCACCTATAAGTTTCCCCGCTACATACAAGAAAAGCTTGGGCAAAAATATTCGCACCTGAATCCCACTCAATTGTCCGTCGTTCAAAAGGGAATGCGGCAATATTTTTTAATGTGTCTTCAGGCCAATAAACGCATGGTGGCTATGCCATCCCAAGCCGTTGACGACTTTTGGCACGAATTTATTTTGAACACCAAAGCCTATCGCGAATTTTGTAGTGAGGCCTTTGGGCGTTATTTGGATCATGTTCCGGCAGAAGCCATGAGAGATAAAACTCATGCGCAAGAAGGAATTAAACGGGCTTGGCGATTGGCGTGTGCGCTTGAATCCATCAACCCCCAACGCCCAACACGACTACCTCTAATCTTTGTGTTGGATTCCCTGTTAACTATTCCCGGAGGTTTTCGCTATTCGTTGGACTGTGAAAAAAGAAATGATGATGGCGGAGATGGTGGCGGATTTTGCGCGAGCCACATTGGTTGCGGTGGTGGCTGCAGTGGTTCAAGCGGCGGCTGCGGTAGTGATGGTGGAAGTGGGTGTGGCGGTGGAGGTGACTGATTGTAGGAGCGCCACTCACTTTGCCCGATATAACGGCTAAAAGCTGGGCGCGGCGAGCAGCGCCCCTTTGTTAAATTTCACTGGGAATTTAATGCAAATAATCAAACTCATATTCGCAAGTTTCGCGCTGTAATTTTTTTGCTTCCCATTTTTCTTCCAACTTTCTACGACACTCCATGTTTCGGCGGATTTGCTGACGTTTGCTTTTTGAGATAACCACGTCGGCAATAAAACTGGCCATGGCGCTATCCAGTAACTCCTGTTCGTTCATTACGTCGACTTGGCTCACGGTAATCTCCTTGTTAAACGCTGATATCGATATTTCAGTTCGATCCTATGCGCAGCAAGTGACAAAAAAATGAATGCTCTGCGACAAATTGATTACCGTTTTTTGGTTACGTTTTAGCCCAATTCAGGCAACAGCTTGCCGGGCGGCAAAGGTTGGCCTGCTTTGTGCAAAATCCCTTGCAATGATGAATTTCGTCGCACAAATGCCAAATTTTTGTCGGTACAGGTTGCGATTAAAAGGGGGGATAGGATCATGACTGATCGCGTAGACATTAGCCGCTTGCTGGGTGAAATGCGCAGTTTAAAGGCGCAAACCCAGGTGTTTCAGCGCCCGCAAGGCATAGCAGATGCGCCGGGTGGCTTACGCAGCCTGGGCGCGGTGCCGGTTGAAAACCCCACCAAGGTTCCCAGCTTCGGCGATTTAATGACGCAGGCAATTAACAAAGTTAACGACGTGCAAAAGAGCTCGAGTGACATGGCGGAAGCTTATGAGCGCGGTGTTGCTGGTGTGGATATTACGGATGTGATGATTGCCTCGCAGAAATCTTCGGTTGCTTTCCAGGCTACGGTACAGGTGCGTAACAAACTGATTGAAGCCTATCGCGACGTAATGAATATGCCTATTTAGCCATTAATTAATTCTGATTAAAAAAAACAGCTAACCGCTAAACAGTAATTCCAAGGTGTAATGATTATGGCTACTCCCGCCGCTGATGCTGACAACCTTCCCGCTGAAAAAAATAAAATCGGCGGTGACTTTTTGGAAGGGTTAAGTAGCCTGAATTTGCTACGCCAAGTTGGCTTGATGGTAACTCTGGCTGCGAGTGTCGCGATCGGTTTTGCGGTGGTGATGTGGATTCAGGGCGATGACTACCGCCCACTCTATGGTCGTATGGATAACCTGGATGCTGCGAACGTAGTGGATGTTCTCGAACAGAACCAGATTAAATTTAAAGTAGATCAAAACTCCGGCGCAATTCTCGTTGCCGCCGAAGACGTGCACATGGCGCGTTTGAAATTAGCTGAATTTGGCTTGCCTTCCAGCCCTACGCAGGGCTTTGAATTAATGGATAAAGAGCAGCCATTGGGTACCAGCCAGTTTGTGGAAGGCACTCGTTACCAGCGCAGTATTGAAGGCGAGCTTGCGCGTACCATCACCAGTATTACCAGTATCCGCAGCGCGCGCGTGCATTTAGCCATTCCCAAAAAAACCGTATTTGTACGCGATGCAACCAACCCTACCGCATCGGTTTTTGTAGAGGTATTCGCGGGCAGATCAGTCGATCCGGCACAGGTTAAAGCCATTATGAATTTGGTCGCCTCTTCAGTGCCGGGCATGAAAATGGCTGACGTAACAGTGGTAGATCAGCACGGAAATTTGTTGTCGACGGGGGAAGACAGTGCGGATCTATTGTTAGCTGAAAAGCAACATAAATACTCCAAAGATGTGGAATCCAGTGTTATTAAACGTATTAACAGCATTCTTGAACCCGTAGTTGGCTCCGGAAAATTCCGCGCCGAAGTCAGTGCCGACATTGATTTCACGGCGGTGGAGCAAGCTGCGGAGACTTTTAATCCGGATTTACCTGCGATTCGTTCCGAACAAACCTTAAACGAAACCCGCCGTGCAGGTGATGTGGCTGCGGGCATTCCCGGTGCGCTCACCAACCAACCACCGGGCACAACTACCCAGGTTCCCGAACAAATCGACCCGGCTACTGGCCAACCTGCAGCAGCACAGCAACCAACGAATAACCGTGAGCAAGCCACACGTAACTACGAGTTGGATCGCACGGTTAGCTACACCAAACATCAGCAAGGTTCACTCAAACGTTTGACCGTAGCAGTGGTGGTGGACGATAAGATGGTTATGAATGCTGATGGCACCCAAACTTTAGTGCCCTGGACCGAAAACGAATTGGAGCGCTTGTCTATACTGGTGAGGGATGCGGTTGGGTTCAGTGCAGTTCGTGGTGATAGCGTCAATGTTTTGAACTCGGCCTTCGCCAATCGCGTAGAAGATCCAACCGCAGGCATGGAAATCCCGTGGTGGGAGCAATGGATTATTCCCAATATTAAATACATTGCCAGCGTTCTGGTGATACTACTGATTGTGTTTGGATTGCTGCGGCCCATGTTTAAAAGCCTTTCCAAGCAAGGCGGGAAGCTTGCTGAAGAGGAAGAAGCGCGGCAGTTGGCAGCATTGGAAGCTGCTGGCGGCATGGCTGGATTGGAAAATATGTCTGATGAGACTGTCACCCTTACTGGCGGCCATGCGCTCTTGCTGCCCGGGCCTGAACAGGGTTACGAAGAACAAATTAATGCTATTAAAGGTTTGATTGCCGATGACCCGGGCCGCGTTGCCCAGGTTGTTAAAAAGTGGATAAATCGCGATGACTGATGCAAATACTAATGATAAAGCGGTCGCTACAAAACCAGCGCTGAAAATGCGCTATGTAGATCAAGCGGCGATTTTATTAATGTCACTCGGTGAAGCCGACGCGGCTGAAATTCTCAAGCACATGGGGCCGAAAGAAGTGCAGCGTATCGGTGCCGCCATGACGCAATTACAAAACGTGCAGCAATCGGAAGTGCAAGCGGTACTTGCCAACTTTTTGGATGAAGTACGCACCCTAACAGGCTTGGGTGTAGGTGCTGATAATTACATCCGCAAAATGTTGGTGACGGCGTTGGGCGAAGATAAAGCCAACAGCTTGATCGACCGTATTTTAATTGGCGGCAACACTACCGGTTTGGATACGCTGAAATGGATGGAGGCGCGTTCGGTCGCCGATATTATCCGCAACGAACACCCGCAAATTCAGGCAATTGTTATCGCTTATCTGGATGCGGATCAGTCTGCAGAAATCCTCGGTTATTTCCCCGAAAAAGTTCGCCTCGATATTATGATGCGTGTAGCATCACTCGATACGGTACAGCCTAGCGCATTGCAGGAACTGAACGATATTCTGGAAAAACAATTCTCCGGTAACGCTGCGTCACAAACCAAAACGATGGGCGGCTATAAAGTCGCGGCGGAAATTATGAACAATTTGGATGGTTCTATCGAGGCAGAGTTGATGGAGGGTATCAAAGAGATCGACGAAGACATGGGCAATCAGATCCAGGATCTTATGTTCGTGTTCGAAAACCTCAAGGAGGTGGACGATCGCGGAATCCAGGCACTGTTGCGCGAAGTATCTTCCGACGTATTGGTGGTTGCGCTCAAGGGAGCCGACGACGAACTCAAAGAAAAAATCTTCAAAAATATGTCCAAGCGCGCCGCCGAATTGTTGCGCGACGATTTGGAAACCAAGCCGCCTATGCGCCTGGCCGATGTGGAAGCAGCGCAAAAAGAAATTCTTATTACTGCACGCCGCATGGCCGATGCCGGCGAAATCATGTTGGGTGGTGGTGGCGATCAGATGGTTTAATGGATCGCCCATCGTTTTGCTAACTATTTGATGTAACTCGTTATCGTTAATCAGGCTAAATGCGATTGGGATAATTGTTGTCGGGATAACCTAAGTATGTCGGATTCCAATTTACCCAACCGTATTCCTGCGGAAGCGGTTGAACAAGCTACCGCTTGGGTATTGCCGCCAGTCAGTGATAACGGGCGGGTATTGTCCTCTGCCGAAAAAGAAGCGCGTGAACGGCGTGAGCGATTGCTGCGTCGCGAGCAAGAAAAAATTGAAGTGGTTGAAATCGCGGTGGAAGAGCAGCCGGTTCAAATGGGGATGACGGCGGAAGAAATGCAAGCGATTTTTGATGCTGCGGAAAAGGATGGTTTCGAACAAGGTCATAAAGAAGGCTATACCAAAGGTAATACCGAAGGTTACGAAGCCGGACGCCAGCAAGGCTTAATGGAAATGCGCGCGCAATTAGTGGCGGAGCAACAGCGCTTTCAAAAACTGGCAAGTGCTTTATTGAATCCGATCGATGAGCAAGATGATGATCTGGAACATTTGTTGTTGGATGTAATCTGCACGCTCACTCAAAGCGTCGTTCAACGCGAAGTGCAAACTGATTCATCGCAAATTCTCGAACTGGTGCGTAGTGCAGTCGATGCATTGCCCGTCGGCAGTAGAAATATTCGTGTGTGCTTAAATCCAGACGATTTGGCAGCGATAGAAACTTATGCAGCAGAACAACAATTGGAATGGAAATTTTTGGGTGATACTGAATTGTTACCCGGTGGTTGCCGAATAGAAACGCCCGAGAGTCGTGTGGATTTCTCTGTAGGTTCACGTTTAAAAACGGTGTTGGAACAATTTATCACTAAACAATTGGCGGCGACTGATGAAGAGGATTTCGATGAGGTGACAACACCGGCAGGGCTATCCGCACCTGCTGAACGAGCAACGCAATCTGAACCAGATGAAAACTAGGTTGATATGTCTGAACGTCAATCCATAGTCTCACGTATCCGCAGCTACGCGCCGCGCAAGCCCACCTATACCGAACCCCAGGCTGAAGGGCGTATTACCCGCGCGGTGGGTTTAACGCTTGAAGCTGTCGGGTTGAATGTTTCTGTCGGGCGCCAATGTGAAATTATTAATAGTGATAACCGGCGGATTGAAGCTGAAGTGGTCGGTTTTGCCGGTGATAAAGTCTTCCTGATGCCCATTAAGCAAGTCGAAGGTTTACAGCCAGGCGCGCGCGTGGTTCCAGTGTCCAGCCAAATGGGAATGCGTATCGGGCCGCAACTATTGGGTCGGGTAGTGAACGGCATTGGCCAACCACTGGATGGTAAGGGGCCGCTAATCGGCGACGAATTTTTGGACTTTCATCCGAGCGCAATTAACCCCCTTCAGCGGCATCCAATTAGCGAGCCGTTGGATGTTGGCGTACGAGCTATTAACGCCTTAATCACCGTAGGGCGCGGGCAGCGCCTCGGTCTGATGGCTGGGTCCGGTGTTGGTAAGAGTGTGCTAATGGGGATGATGACCCGCTTTACTACTGCCGATGTGGTAGTGGTCGGGTTGGTTGGTGAACGTGGGCGCGAAGTAAAAGAGTTTATCGATCATATCCTCGGCGAAGAAGGCTTGCGCCGAGCCGTTGTGGTCGCTTCCCCGGCGGACGATGCGCCTTTGATGCGTCTGCGTGCTTCGCAATTATCCAGCCGTATTGCGGAATACTATCGTGACCAAGGCTTGAACGTACTTCTGTTAATGGATTCATTGACCCGGTTTGCCCAGGCGCAACGTGAGATTGCGTTAGCGATTGGAGAACCTCCGGCAACCAAGGGTTATCCTCCGTCGGTATTCGCAAAAATTCCTCAATTGGTGGAGCGCGCTGGTAATGCCGCTGAAGGTGAGGGTTCTATTACTGCTTTTTACACCGTATTAACTGAAGGTGATGACCTCCAGGATCCGATTGCCGACTCAGCTCGGGCGATTCTGGACGGCCATGTCGTTCTCTCGCGTCGCCTGGCGGAGGAGGGGATTTACCCGGCGATAGATGTGGAAGCATCTATTAGTCGCGCGATGCAAAATATTGTCGATGACGAGCATCTCAAGATGATGCAGCGATTTAAGCAGCTGCTTGCCAAATTCCAGCAAAACCGCGACCTTATTGCGATCGGCGCTTACACGCCAGGAGCAGATCCGGATACCGATATGGCTATTGAACGCTTTCCGCACCTACGCGCGTTTATCCAACAGGGCATCAAACAGGGTGTTCATTTGCCTGAATCTATCGCTAATCTCAAAGCGTTACTGAAGCCGCCAGCTAATAGCAAGGCAAATAGCCCCTTAGCTGCACAACATCGTCAACGCTAATTTATTTTTAATGATAAAAACAAAAATAAGCTATTTTTAATACTTGGTAATGATCCGCCTAACTAAAGGTTGTGCATGGTTGAATCGCGCGCAAAACGCATGAAAGTAGTGTTGATGCTGGCAGAACGTCAGGAGGATGACGCTGCCGAAAAACTGCGCCATTTTCGCGATCAATTGGCCCAAGAAGAGCGCCAACTGCAAGAGCTGCGCGATTATGCTAAACAGTATCTGGACGCACAGGGTGGCTTGCGTCAGGGAATACTTGCGCACGAGCTGATAAACTACAGTAGCTTTATCCATCGTTTGAATGAAGCTTGCAGTGAGCAGGAATCCAAAGTGGTGCGCATGCAGGGCATGTTGGCCAACTTACAAAAACAATGGCAAATCAAGCACCAGAAGCGCAAATCGATTGAGGATTTGATCAAACGTTTGCAGCACGACGATGATTTACTGCTGGAGAAACGTTTGCAGAAAGAGCTGGATGAACTAAGCTCGCTGCAGTTGCAACACCGGGCCGGGCTGGAGTAGCCTTCAAGTCCATAGAAAACTGAATAAGCCCTACTGCAAGCTCGGCGTTATAGGCTATCCTTAAGGGGTGCCAGCCGATGGGCCAACCCCAGAGCCGGGAATGATCTGAAGTTTTTTTACGAGGTAAGACATGGCGATCACGTCAACTGTATCCCCTGACGGCAATCAAGTCACAATTTATATCCAAGGCCGATTCGATTTTAGTTCCCACCAGGAATTCCGTAGCGCCTACGAAAAGCTCTCACACGCGCCCACGCACTATCGGGTTGATTTGCAGGGTACTTCTTATCTGGACAGTTCTGCGCTGGGTATGTTGTTACTACTGCGTGATTACGCCGGTGGTGAACAATCCAGCATTCAGATTGTTAATTGTGCACCTGATGTGAAAAAAATCCTGCTGATTTCCAATTTTGAACAATTGTTTGATATTCAATAGTGCAAAAAATATCTCCTGCAAAGGTTTGTTTCCACCTTCGTTAAAATGATTGTGTGTGAGTGATGTATGGAAGCGATCTTATGAATGATGTGCGTCGCTTAAAAATTCTGGTCGCTGACGATACAGATACCGACAGACTAATTTTAGAAAGCATTGTACGCAAAGAGGGACACACTGTTGTCTCTGCGTGCAACGGCCTCGAAGCCATTAAGGTATATTCTGCGGAACGTCCAGATATAGTCTTGCTGGATGCGTTGATGCCTGAGTTGGACGGTTTTGGCGCCGCACGCAAAATCAAGGAGCTGGCTGGCGATG
>JACCEA010950124.1_pt1 | contig 13371 bp, 12 predicted proteins | sample 7449851 | NCBI WGS metagenome assembly JACCEA01 (sample SAMN15323453, study PRJNA562643) | freshwater metagenome | isolation source: river surface water | place: USA:Blue River Watershed | collected 2017-08-18 | reverse complement strand
CGGGCCTGCGGTGGCGGCTGGATCCTGGGCGGGCTCCGGGGCGCGCATCTGGGCGATCGGGACTTGCTTGCCGTTGACCTTGACGACCATCCAGTTGCCGGACTTCAGCAGGTTTTTCGGGTCCATCGACAGTTTCGCGGCGGCGATGGCCTCCTGCTGGGTGATCGACTGGCCAGCGGCATAGGCGTTGTCGAATCCCATTTGCGCGATGCCGCGCAGGGCCTGCTGTTTCTGGCGGGCGAGGGCGGCGTCGTCCGGGCTCAGGGCGTCCTTGATCGGGAATTCATCGGCCAGGGCCTTGTCAATGCCGTCGTGCGCCTTCTGGCGATCAGCGGGCGTCAGCCCGAGCACGGCGGTGTCCGGGCCGGCGCCAGCGGCTGCAACGCGGGCCATCTGGGCGTTGTATGTCATGTTGTGGGCGCGGACCGACTCGGCGAGCACGTTGCGTTGGTGCTCGGCCTGGTCGGTGCGCCACCGCTCGGTGATGTCCAGTTGCCGATCGGCCCGGGCGTCGGCCTTCTCGTCGCGGCCGGCCTGATAGCCCTGCTTGGCCATTTCGAGCGACTTCTCGTGCAGCTTGTAGCGCGCCGCGAAGATGTCTTGAATGCGGGTCTTCTGGCCGTCCTTGGTGATTTCAATCTCGGCGGTGTCGATCGGGGCGTAACCGGGCCGAGTGACCTGGTAGCGCCGGATCACTTCGACCTTGTCATCCTTGCCGAACTTGTCGCGCCCCTGCGCGTTGTAGGCCGCGATGGCTGCCGGGCCGTCGCCCCCGGCGATCAGCACGTCCAGGGCCTTGTCGGTGCCCTCGTCGATATACCGGCGCATCTGGTCTTCAACCTCGCCGGCTTCCTTGATTCGACCCTGCTTGCGCAACACCTTCGCGATGCGGCGGCCTTGCGTGATCGCGGTGTCCTCGGGCGGTTCGCCTGGTGCGGCAGCGGGTGGCGTCGCAGCCGGGGCGGCGATCGGCGCGGCCGGATCGGTGGCGGCAGGCGTGGCCGTGCGCGTTGCGGCGGGCATGGTGGCCTCGGCCAGGTTGCGGCCGGGCAGGCGGACCGGGGTTGCCGTGGTCACGGGCTCGGCGGCGGGCTGGCCAGGCTGGCTGGCGGCGACCGGGGCCGCTGCGCGGGCCATGGCTGCGCCCGGGCTGGTGGCCGGTTGCTGGATCGGCAGCGCGGGGGGCGCATCGACCGTGGGCGGGACGCCTTCCTCACCGCTCGGAGTGATGGGCTCGATGGCCGGGGCGGTGGATTGCGCCGGCGCCCGGGTCGCTGCGGCAGCCAGGGCAGCGCCGGCCGTCGGGCCAGCGGTGGTGCCGGTGCTGGTCTTGCCGGCGGCGGCGTCGCGCAGTTCCTTGCGGTCGGCCTCGTCCTGTTCGAGGCGCCGCAATTGCATGTCCTGCATGCGTTTGCGCTGGGCGGCCTCTTCCTCCTGCAGGCGGGCGCGCTTGCCTGCCATGACCGCGCCGAACCCAACTTGAAATCCGCTTGTAAATCCGCTCATGACAAGGTGTCGTCCAGGGTGATGGCGATCTGGCGCTGCCAGGCCTGGTGCTTGCGATCGACGGTGGCCTCGAGGTCTTGCAGCCGCTCTCGCAGGGCGCTTGCTTTGGCTGGGTGATGCCGCTCGAGGTAGACCATCCGGGCGGGCAGTTCGTCGGCGTAGCCGGTGCAGGACCAGCAGTCGACCGATGCGCCGTCCGGGCGCAGGTCATAGATGGCGCTGACCGGGAGTCGTCGCAGCCGGACCGTTTCGGCAATGTCCTCGTCGGTCCAGTCCCACAGCGGCGCGACATGCATCGCGCCAGTGATCGGATCGATCGTGTCGGGCTGGCAGGGGCTGCGCAGCGGTTCGCTCGCCCGGGTGCCGGTGATCAGCATGGCGGGGCGCAGGGCGATGATGGCCGACTGCATCGGCCCCCAGAGGTTGCGGGCGCAGCAGCTGAACGTGGATTGGATCGGGATCGGCCCGGGTGCGGCGCCGCTCGCGATCGCTTGCGCGGAGGCCATGACGGGGGCGATGTCGGACGGGCAGCCGTTGCGGGCGATGTCGTCAGCCTGGTCGGATCGCATCCGCAGCACGGCGGGGGCGGATTCGAGGGCGATATCGATGCGCTCGGCGTCCTCGGGCAGGGCTGCACCGGTGGCGACATGGATGACGACGATACGCGCCAGCAGCGGGGCGACGGCGTGCAGCAGCACGGTCGAGTCCCGGCCGCCGGAATAGGTCATCGCGACCGTGCGGCCGGGCGGGACTGTCTCGAGCCGGGCGGCGATGTTGGCGCGGATCTTGTCCAGTTCGTGGGCGAGGTCGCGGGGGGTGGTGACGGGGGTGGTCTGCATCAGAAGGCCACCGCGATACCGGCGATCGCGCCGTAGACGGCTTGCTTGTTCTGGTCCGCCTGCTGTTGCCCGGCCATGTTCTGGCTGCTGGCGTTGGACCAGAGGGCGCCGGCCTGTTGCATGCCGGATATCTGGGTTTGCATCGGCTGGCTGCCGGCAGCAAATGACCCTTGTGCGATGCCGGCGCCCTGGCCGGATGCGCCGGTCGCGGTGGCGGCTGCGCTGGTGGCGAGTCCGCTTTGCGTGGCGGACTGGCCAGCCACCGCGTTCTGCACGCCGGCGACGGCGGCCTTGCGGGCAAAGCCGGTTTCCTCGGCCTGGGTGCGCGCCTGGTTCATCGCGCCCCCCATGGCGGCCGATCGGGCCAGGTTGGTCTGGCTGGCGAGGGCGAGTTGCTGCCCGCTGCTGGGCGTGACGCCCCGGCGCGCCATCTCGCGGTTCAGTTGTTGCTCGCCGGCCTGGTAGGCGGTCTGGATGTTGGCACCGGCGTCGCGGGCGAGTTCGGTGCGCTTGGCGACGCTGTCGTAGGCAAGGGCGTCCTTGGCCATCGACCGAACCACGGGGCGCAGGTTGTCGCGCTCGAATGCGTAGGTCTCGGCCGCGCGGGCCTCGGCCTTGTTGCTCAGGTCGATGCCCTGCTTGGCCGCATCCAGGGTGACGTTCCCGAATTGCGTCAGCAGCGGGCGCAGGGTGTTCTGATACTCGTTTTTCTGCCACTCGAACGCCTGCCGTGACAGTTCAACGGTCTGGGCGGCAGCCCATCCGACATTCGGGTCGGCTCTCGGCGCGCTACCGCTCATGGCTTGTTCCTGGCGTGTTCGGCCGCATAGGTCGGCCATTCGTTGTCGGTCATCAGCAGGCGCAGCGCGGTCGGCCTGGCACCGGTCGGGTCCACGCCGAGGGCTAACTCCTGAACGGTAATCATGGCGTCGATGAAGCTGTCGCGCAGCACGTAGGACAGGCGCAGTTGATCCGGGTCGCCGCGGGCCTCGATGACGTTGGCGACCTGCCAGTTGCGCACCGCAACGCGCAGGACGGGCATCAGCCAGTGCTGGTGCTGGCGATAGAAGGGATTCATCGGGACGCTGAACATCAGCCGGTCGATCAGGCCATGGACGAAACCGGGATCGGGCCGGCCGTTTTCGTCGATCAGGTCATCGTAGACGTGGGCCACATAGGCGAGATCGCGCGCCAGGGCCAGGGCGTCGGCATGCCCCTCGAATGCCTGGGCGAGCGCTTCGTCGGTGTAGGGTTGCCAGTGCAGTTCAGAGGTCATGGCCGGCATCGTATGGCGTTGGGGGCTGGAATTGCGAGCGCGGCATATATGCCGCGCAAGGGCCTTCGATGCCCCTTCGTGCGCGGTGGCCGGGTGGCCTGGTGTCAAGGATTACCTGACGGCTGTGCGTCAACGCTCAGGTCTGGCGGTAGATGGACCATTCCAGGCCGGTGATCCGCAGGGTCGTCACGCGCCAGGTCGTGTCGGCAAAGCGGCGAGGGCGCAGTCGCAGCGCCAGGGTGGCCAGGCGTGTGCCTGGCAGCCGGTTGAGCGGGTCGGTGCCGGTGTTCTGGCCAGGGTCCACGAAAAACGGCGTGGTCCACAGCACGTCCGCGTGGTAGTCCATGTCGAAAACAAACTGACCGGCCGGCGCGGCGGCGCCCGTCCACCACGTGATGTTGGCATTGGTGATGCGGATCCGGGCCGCGTAGACGGCAGCGGCGGCCAGGTTCTCGATCTCGGCGTAGCCGGTGTCGATCAGGATGATCTGCCAGCCGTTGCCGTAGGTGCCGCCATAGCGCACGCCCGTCGCCATGGCGCCCGGGTCGATGGCTTCGACGTGCTCGGTGCCGAGGGTGTAGTCGTGCCCCCACATGGCGGTGCCGCCAGGGTTGATGCCGCCCGACGCCACCCGATTGCTGAATTGGGTCGACCCGTCCTGCAGGATCTTCGCGTTCGGGGTGTGGAGGATGTAGGGGCCGGCGTCGTCCAGGCGCAGGTAGCGATCGCCGGCCGCGTTGCGCAGGAGCGGCGATATGACCTGACCACCGGTGATGGTCGCGCCGACGATGGAGCCGCCGGTGATCGTGCCGCCTGTGATGGAGCCGCCCGTGATGTTTGGCGCGGTGATCGATGCCCCTGCAACGACCGAATTGGCCGCGATGTTGCCGCGGGCGAAAAGGTTGTTGATGACAACCTCGCCGTCGCGGGTGATCGCCCATCCCTGGGTGCCGGGATTCATCGGCGCGATCGTGCCGTCCCAGTTGTCGGACTGGATGACCCGGCCGATCTTGGCGCTGGTGACCGCCAGGTCGGCGATGTTGGCTTCCCGAATGAAAGCCCGATCGGCGAACATCAGGCGCAGTTGCGCCTCGTCCAGGGAGGCGAATTTGCCGATCAGGCTGTTGGTCTCGATCTTGTCCGCGGTCAGTTCGATGATCGACGCGCTGTCTATGACCGCGAGGCCCGCGCGAAACAGGGTCACGACCGCTGCCCGGGCGTAGAGGTCCTTGAGGTAGACGCCGGCCGGGACTGTGACGCCATCGATGACGGTGTCGACCGGGACCGTGTAGAAAGGCTTGTCGCCCTCGGCGCCAGTCAGGGCCTCGAGCAGCAGCGGCACGTCGGGTGCTGTCTCGGCGAGGGTGCCGGCCGATCGGTTGAGGGGGCTCTTGATCTCGTCCGACCAGGCGTTGACATTGCGAGCCCAGTAGTACCAGGCGCCGCCGGCGCCGGCGAGGTCGCTGTAGATGTTGCCGGTCGCGGTGCCGACGACGATCGCATCGGCGACATTGTCGGTCGCGCTGCGCAGGATCTCGGTGTAGCCGATGCGTCGATCGGTGTTTCGATCCCATCGGATCATGATGCCGGCATAGCCGCCCAGTGCGGTCAGGTTCGTCGGCGCGGGCGGCGGCGTCAGGTCCGGCGGGTTGAACGGGTTTTCAGCCGGTGGCGTGCCAGTCGTGTCGATGACGTCGCCACCGATGCCGACGCCGACGCGACCGTCGCGATTGAACAGGGCGGACTGGCCGACCGTGCGCATGTCGCGCTGCAGGTCTTCGATCGCGCGCACGACCGCATCAGGCAGGCCGGCGATGCGCACGGACGATTGCTGCCCGAGGCGAGGGACGGGCTTGCCGCGTGCAATGCTCATGGGCAGGCCGGGGTCACTGGGCGGCCAGTTCCGCCAGGCGGGTGGCGATCTGGACCCGCTCGATGGTGCCGTGGCCCCGGATCCGGTACTGCCAGCGCTCGGCCTTGTAGCCGGACGGCAGGCGCATCGGTCGGCTGCTGGTGATCGGGATGCTGGCCCGCACGATGCCGTCGGCCGTGAGTTCCAGCACCGCGTTCAGGTCTCGGCCCCATACCTTGAGGGCGCCGAAATTGGTGGGCGACGGGGCCATGTGTTCCTTGCTCGTCCAGTCGAATGGCAGGACGCGGTCGCCATCGTCGGCGCGCAGCAGTTGCCGTCCCTGTGCCAGGTACAGGAAATTGGTCATCGGGTCGACATAGGCCGCATTCGACCAGGTCGACAGGGTGACGGGGGCGGCATTGCGCTCGAGCAGGATCGCGCCGGAGGCGGTCGGATCGGCTGGGCCTGGCCCGTAGAACAGGACGATGCGGGTGCCCCAGTAGACCGCGTGCATCGTCGAGGGCGACAGGGCGCGCCATTGATCGGGCGTCCAGGTCGGCAGCGTGATCGCTTCGGCGTTGGTCGCGGTCAGTATGCAGAATCCGTCCGGGCCACAGTAGCCGACGCCGCCATCGATCTGCACGACCGACCGCGGACTGACGCACCCCTGTGACAGGGGCACATCGCGCGGGAACATCTCGCCCGGGATGGTGGAATCGATCTGGTAGGGCTGATTGTCGGTCAGGACGAAATGCGTCTGGTCGAGCACGCCGACCGCGACCGGGCGGCGTTGCAGGGCGATCTCGTAGAACGGATTCCAGGCGTGCGGAAAGCCTGGCTCGCTGTAGTGCAGGCGGAAGTCCTTGATGCCGACCATGGCGCCGGAGGGCAGCATGCTGATCCAGGTCATGCCGTCGGGTGGCGGCAGGTGGTTCTGGGTCGGGATCGGTTCGCCAGGCATGGTGGCCACGGCCAGGACTGGCATCGAGAACGTGGTCTGTCCGCCGACGATCTCGCCGGCGAAGAAGAAATTGGCGCCAGTGCCGCTGCCCTCGGTGACGTAGATCCGCTTGGCCGTGACGGTGTGATCCCAGGTGATCGGGTTGTGCAGGCCAGACAGGTTGTAGGTCTGGCCGCCGCGCCCTTGGGTCAGGGCGCTGGGTGCGCTGGGTGGGCCTTCCCGGCCGCGCTCATCGACATAGGTGTAGACGAATGCTCGGTCGTAGGCGTTGGCTTCGGCGGATGACGGCGACCCCGAGACGGTGACGCCCGGGGCACTGGTCGGGACGGGGATGCCGACCGATCGGGATGACACCGGGTATTGCTGCGATCCGGCCGGGGTGGCGATGAACAGGTCCGTTTCGCGCAGTTGCCCGTTTTCAAGGAAATAGGTCAGTTCATCGTCGCTCGAGGCGGTCGGGCTGCGGATGACCTGCACGCGGCTGGGCCAGTGGAACCAGTAGCGGGTTTCGTCCGGATCCTGGCGCGCGTAGCGGTAGATGGTGAGGGGCGTGGTCGGCTTGGCCAGGGTGAACATCGGCCGGGCGTTGCGGTAGCCAGTCAGGGCGCCGGTCCAGAGCTTGGCGTCCTGGGCCGCGACCGCGTGTCCGGCCGGCAGGTTCGGCGGTTCGATCGCCGGGCGGATGCCGTAGAAAACGGGGTCGTCGATCAACATCAGAAATACATCGGGGCGTTGCGCTGGATGACGGGGACGCCACCCGTTTCGGCGTACAGGCGCCAACGGCCACACTCGGCGATGAATTGGTCGCGCAGGTGCTGGCCATAGGCGAGGTCGGTCCAGGGTCGGGACGGGATCAGGTGCAGCGCGGCGCGGGTGCCGACCGCGAGGGTGTCGCCATAGCGCTCCATCAGGTCGCGGGGCAGACCGTCGCGGTCATCGGTCGGTTGCAGGACCAGGGTCGCGGCGAGGGTTTGGCCGCTGGCCAGGGGCGCGGGCCATAACCAGAGGGCATCATCGAAGTAGCTGACGCGCTCGGTGCGGGAGCGCTGGCCGGGGTGCTGCTTCATGAGCACGCGCAGCACGTCGGGGGTGACATAGGCGTACTCATCATCGAGCCGATCGCTGCCGATCACGACATTGCGCACGCCGATCACGGTGGCGTGTTCAACGTCACGGATATCGTAGTCGGCGATGCCGGCGCTGGTGTTGATCGGGTCGCAGACTTCGCGCCAGCCGCTGGTCAGTTGGCAGAATTCGCGGGTCACCTCGATCAGGGTCTGTTCAACGAACGGCCAGGGTGGTCCGCCGGTCATCTTGGCGAGGATCCGGCCGCGTAGCGTGGTCCAGGGCGAATTCATAGGTTGGCGATTCCGAGCAGGGTGGCCAGGCGGCCGTCGGCGTTGGCCTCGTCGTCGACCGCGGTGGCGCGCACGGCAATGCTCAGGGCGAGGCGTTCGCGCTGCGCTTCGTCCAGATGCGTCAGGTTGTACTCGGGCTGCGCGTTGCCGAGGTCATCGGTGTAGCGGCGCAGGAACAGGTCTGGACGGTCTTCGCGCAGCCGCGCCAGGCTCGATTGCGCGAGGGCGAGCAGGGTGTCCTTGGTGTAGCGATAGGGCTCGGCCGTGTCCTGCAGCGCGACGCGGGCACGGTCGATGGCATCGGCGAGGGTTTGCATGGGCGGCGGCCGGGCGCAGTGGTTGGTGGCTTACTTTTTCGCGGCGCGGGCGGCGCGGGACGATTTGGCGAGGTCCGCGTCGCTTTTCTCCTGGGCGGCGGTGGCGGCGGCTTTCTCGGCGGCGGCCTGGTTCTTGGCCGCGGCCTCGGCTTGCAGCTTCTCGAGTTCTTCGGCCTCGTGGTGGCCGCGCATCTGGACCCATTCCTTGGTGCGGCGCTTGGCGGCATCGAGGTCAATGTCGGTCGGCAGGCGCAGGCCTTCGCGCTGTGCGTAGGCGCGCACGGCGGCGATGTCGGTCATCTCGTCGATGGCCGGGTGCTGGTTCGGCGCGAGGTTGGCGGGTGCGCCGGGAGTGGGCGCGGCGACCTGTTGCCGGGCGGCGGCCTGAGCGGCGAGGATGGCCTCGTGACCCGGATTGGCAGCGGGTTGCGGATCCATGAGCAGGTACGCGGTGGGCCGGATATCCAGCAGGATCTTGCGGTGGCCTTCATCGTGGACAAACGCACGCACGATGCCATGGTCATCGCGAGTGAACGTATAGAGGGCGGTGCCCATGTCGACGGGGAACGGTTTGCTGCGCTCGATCAGGCATTGAATCCACATAGGGTCATCTCCGGTTGTTGGTGCAAAAACGGGACCGGGCATTGCGCGCGGTCCCGTGAGGGGTCGTCAGTGCCGTCCGGGCATCCAAGGAGAGACGCCGGCGGCGCGCGCTTACAGGATTTCCGCAGCGCGCAAGGTCAGGTGCAGCATGATCTGGGCGCCGGCCGGGGCGCTGCCGGCTGGGGCGGTCTTGACTTGGACGCCGACCGAACGGTACTGGGCCGACGGGGCGAGCAGGAAGCCGGCTGCGACGGTGGCACGGGCAACGCCACCGGCCTGGCCGACCGTGCTGGCGGCGATGAATTCCTCGCCGATCGCGTTGGCGGTGGTGCGGTTGGCGAAAACCCGGTCACCGACCGTGCCGATCATGGCGCCGACGGACAGGGTGATGGCCGCACCGGTGTCGAGGTCGCCGGTGATCAGCTTGGCGTCGACCACGGTGTGGTACGGGGGGATGACCGCCATCTCGAAGACATGATTGGCGGCCAGGTTCTCGGTCGTGACGGCGCGGGCGATGACGGTGAAGTCGGCATTGCCCTGACCGGCGGCGACCGGCGCCTGCTTGATCTGGTTGCTGAGAAACACTTTTGACATGATGGCTCCGGAATGCTGGGGGTGCTGGTGCTGGGTGTTCGGTCAACCCCGGGCGGATGCCTGGGGTCGGGCCATCGTCAGGACATCTGCGCTTGCTGGGCAACGAGCGAGGCGCTGGTGTCGACGCTGATCACGCCGAAATCGCGATCTTCGAACCGCGTTTTCTTCCAGCCCGCGACGACGAGCGACTTGATGTTTTTCTCGTCACCGCCATCGCTGTCGTACTCGCCGAGTTTCATCCGGACGCCGTCCTTCGCCTTGTCCTCGGTGCCGAACGCGACCGCAAGGGCGTGCGCCCCCAGCAGCAGGGCGCGATAGCCACGGACGTTGGCGCCTGCGCCGTAGTTGTCGCGGTAAGTGATGTTGTTGTGGGTATGCAGGATGGCGTTCTGCAGCAGCACGGTGGCCTCTTGCTCGCCCCGGAACATCGGCGAGTTGTTGCCGACTGCCGAGATTCGCGCTTTCTCGAGCGAGAGCCAGCCGGCGTCGCCCGTGTCCTGGCGCAGGTCGTACATCTGCGACGGGTGCATCAGGAATGCCCAGTAGCGGGCGCCCTCGATGCGCACCTGGTTCATCTTCCACAGCTTGGTCGTGCCGCCGATCATCGTGTTGGCTTTCAGGACCGCGCGCTCGATGGTGGCGCGGTTCATCACGTCCGCGACGGTGAGGGCGGCCTCGCTGGTGGCGGCGCCGGCGAACATCCGGTGCTGGGCGTCGGGGGCCACGAACGGGTGCGGGAATCCGGCATAGCCGACTTCGAGGTAATCGATGTTGGTGCCGGTGCCGCGCTGGCCGGACAGGTGGCAGAAAAACTGCTGGTCCAGGTATTCAGCCCAGAATTCACCGACGCGGGTGATGGCGGACTGCTTCAGGTCATAGGGCCGGCGCTTCTGACTCATGATGTGACCGACGCTCACCGGCTTGCGATGCCGATCGATGGTCACCTTGTCGGTGTAGTCCGTCAGCGCGGTCTCGTGGCCTTCCTGCTTTTCTTCGCCTTGTCGGGCGCGGCCGGTCAGCTTGGCGGCCAGGTACAGGGTGACTTCATCGCCCGGGCCGGATTCGAGTTCGTTGCGAATGGCGATCGGCAGGCGGGCCGACTCGCTGCCCATCATGCGGGGCAGGAAAAACGAATTGGTGTAGGTCTCCAGCATGGCCTTGTTGGACCAGCGCTTGGGAGTCCCGCCATCGGCCGTGTTGAAAAGGGTCAATGCCATGGAGTGCAGCCTCTAGGAGGTTGAGGCGCACTCCTGCGCGCCGATTCGGTAGATGGTGACGCGCTCAAGCGCGACGAATCGAAGTTTAAGGCGTGTCGCCTGGCTGCCCATGACCTGCACGGCTGCCCGCTTGTCCAGGAGCCACAGCACATCGCCCGGTTTGACGATGCGCTGCAGGGCGGGCATGGGGCTGTCGTCGTGCCGGCGGAATTCGACGCTGAATCCCACATCGGCGCGGCTGGCGTAGCGCAGGGTGCCGTTGCCGTAGTCCGCCAGGCGCACCGACTCGCCGATGCGCAGGGTCAGGTGTAGCGACCGGGTATCGGGGTTGCTCTCGAATTCGGCGAGCGACATGCGCCGCTCCGGCCGGCGGGAGACAGTCGATGCCGAGGGGTTCATTCGGCTTCGAGCCAGGCCTTTTGTTTCGCGGGCGACCATCGCAACAGTTCCGCTTCGCCGGCGGCCGGGTCGGCCGCGTAGAGCGCATCGAGCCGGGCGAAATCGGAATCGATGCCGGTGATGGCTGTCTCGGCCGGGATGTTGTTGCCGCTCGGGACGTGGGCCAGCGTGGTGGGTGCTGGCGGTGGTTTGCGGGCCTCGATCGCGCGCTGCGCAGGGGTCAACGGCGGGGTTTGGGCGGTGTTCGGGGCCGGTAGCTGGGTGAGGTTGTGGTCCTGCGCCATGCGCTGGTAGGCGTTGGCGAGCAGTTGCGCGCGGGTCAGGTCGGTCTGCCCGAGTTGGGTGCGCAGTTGCGTTTCCGCGGACAGGTAGGCGGTCAGGGTCTGGGTTTGCTCGAGCGTGAGGGCCGCGCCGCCGGCGCTGGCCAGGGCGCGGTTCATGCGGGTGAGCAACGAGTCCCAGACACGGGCCTCGGCATCCTGGGCGGCGGCGGTGTCGCGCTCGTGCTGTTGCTGCTGGGCGGCTAGGGTGGCGATCTCGCGACTCGTTTGCGCCTCGATCCTGGCCAGCGCCTTGTCGTCAATGTCGGCATCGCCGGCGGCGTACTTTTCGCGGGCGGCGGCGAGCTTGGCGTTGATCGCGTCGAGCTTGCCCTCGTAGTCCGCGACGGCGGGCGAGACGTAGGGCATCGGGGGCTCGCTGTCCATCCCGAAATCGCTGAAACCGGTGGCCGTGGCGGGCGCTACGGTTTGCCGGTTATCGAGCGTGGCGGGCGCCGGGTCCGGGGCTGCCGGGGTAGCGGCCGGATCGGCGGCGGTGGGCGCTGCTGGTTGCTCACGCCGACCATCATCCAGGAAGGCGGACGGGGCGGGTGCCTGGGTTGCCTGCGGGGCTGGCGATGGCGCCGGTGCGGTGGGGGCGGCGGGCGGTGGCGGGATGGCGCCTGGCTTGCCCAGGTCTTCCGGGTCATCGTGGGTGGTGGGGGCGGTGCGTTCGGTCAGTTCCTCGTCGGACAGGAATGCGTCGAATTCGCCACGGTCAGCGGGCATGGGGTTCTCCTTGGGGGATCAGTTGCCGGGGCCGTTGACCGGTTCGATCGCGTCCTGCGGGGCGATCGCCGGATCTGGCTCGGTGGGGGTCTGGGATGTGATCAGGGCCGGGTCATCTGCCGGTGGTTCGGCGGCTGGTTCGGGTTGCGTGGGCGGCTTCGGGGCGAGGGTTTGGTCGACGGCATCCGGTTCGGTCTTGCTGCGGTCCTCGAATCCGGCCGCGTCGAGCAGGGTGTCGGCGGCGGGGGTCAGGGTGGCGTTGCTCGCGATCGCTGGGGCGGCTTCGAGGGCGCTGATGATCGACGAAAGGGCTTCCTTGACCGCGCGATTGCGGGCGAGGGTGCCCTCGGACTGGGCCTTGCGGATCTTGGCCTGTTGTTCGGCCATCGTGAGTTCGAGTTGCGCGTTGGCCAATTGCTCTTTCGACTGGCGGGCGGCCTGTTCCTCGGGGGTTTCGGGCACCGACTCGTCGCGCATGCCTGTGATCGCGCGCACGCGGGCGAGGATCTTGTCTTTGTCGGGCCAGTTGCCGTAGCCGATCCAGATATCGAGCAGCGCCATGACGATCTGCGGATTGACCGGCGCAAGATCGGAGAGCAGTTCCTTCAGTTCCGCGCGGGCGCTCTCGGCCGCGGAGGATCGCCAGGCGCGCTGGTCGAGCACGAATTCCGCGTTGAACCGGGTGATGTCGTTCTCGACTTGCGTGCCGTCCGCGTTGATCTGGTTGATCTTGCCCCAGTTGCGCGAGCCGAGCCGGTTGCCGGTCAGGCGGAATGCCTTGGGGCGGGTGTAATACTGTTCGAGCAGGCTGACCTTGCGAATGCCGTGGCCGTGCAGCGCGAGATGCAGGTTGTCGAAGGGCTCGGTAGTGGTGACGCTGCCCTCCGCCTGGCGGCGCTCGATCGCAATGCCGGACTGGGCGTTGGTCTGCATGCCGAGGTTGTCGTCGTTGACCCCGGACCCGATCGTGATGTACTGATAATCGAGTTGGGCGTAGCGAATGGCGCTTTCGGCGATGTCGCGGCCGTCGGTAATCTGGACCTTGCCGTCCCGTACCGCGCCGTTCGCGAAAATCATCTGGGCGTCGGGCCGGGAGGCTTCGCGACGCAGTTGATCGGCGGTCATCTGGCTCGGGTCGATCGCATCGCCATCGAGGATGGTGCGGGTCGACGAGATGGCGAAAAGCGCTTTCGCCATCCGTTTGTTGAAACTGTCCTGCGGGTCGCGCAGGGTGCGCACGATGCCATAAAACGTGCCATCGAATCGTCGATAGCAGACGATCGGGGTAAACGGGATTTTTCCGTGTCGATAGGGCGTCGGGCCGGCATCGAGGGTGGTCTGGTCGTCGAACATCGCGAGACACAGCCGCATCTTGGTCTCGGTCGTGACGCCGCCATAGG
>JACCEA010381003.1_pt1 | contig 13372 bp, 15 predicted proteins | sample 7449851 | NCBI WGS metagenome assembly JACCEA01 (sample SAMN15323453, study PRJNA562643) | freshwater metagenome | isolation source: river surface water | place: USA:Blue River Watershed | collected 2017-08-18 | reverse complement strand
ACATCAACGCTATTTTCAGAAAATATCAATACATCAAAATCAAAGGCATCGGCGGCTCGAATAACAGTTCCAGCATTTCCCGGATCTTGAATCTCCCAGAAGAAAGCTAACTTCAAAGGCTTACTTTTCGTAGCCAAAACTCGCGCTAAAACATCGTCCAGAGACAACTTTGGAATCCGAGCAACAGCTAGGAGTCCTTGCGGCGTAACCGTATCGGTCATTGCTTTCATTACTTCATCAGATACTTCCAGCGTATCTACATGAGACCAATCCTGATTGCCGAGTTTTTCTAATCCACTTTGCGTGAAATACAAAGTTTCCATTGATTCAGCCGCAACTTGCAACGCAGCCTTAATATTTTGCAGGCTTTCAATTACATAGAGACCGGTTTCGTGGCGCTGCTTTGAACCCCTAGGACCTAAAAGAGCCTTCACCGTCTCCACATGAGACGAATGAAGGCTCGTAATCATCTAAATTTATGAATTTAGGAAACTTTAACGTTCTTGCGAGCAACCTCGACCAAAGCTGTGAAGGCAGCTGGATCATTTGTTGCAAGCTCAGAAAGAACGCGGCGATCTACTTCAATTCCAGCGGTCTTAAGACCTTGGATGAAACGGTTGTAGGTCATGCCATTTGCACGGCTCGCTGCATTAATACGGGTAATCCAAAGCTGACGGAAATCACCTTTTTTATCTTTGCGATCGTTGAAAGCATAGACAAGTGAGTGAGTTACCTGCTCTTTTGCCTTAGTGAATAGACGAGAACGCTGACCGCGATAACCGCTGGCACGCTCAAGGGTTGTGCGGCGCTTTTTCGCTGCGTGAACACCACGTTTTACTCTAGCCATTTTTTATCCCCCTACTTCATTCCAAGCAAACGCTTAGCAGAAAATGTGTTGCGGTCATTTGCAGTCTGATCCTTGGACAAGCGACGTGTTAGTCGTGAAGATTTGCGCTCTAGGAGGTGGCGCTTACCTGCGCGCTCATGCACAATCTTTCCGCTTCCGGTGACGCGAAAAGTCTTCTTCGCACCACTATGGGTTTTCATCTTTGGCATTATTTTTCCTCCGTTACTTTCTGTTTCTTTTAATTCTCATCAGTTTTGACTTTGGCAGCGCGCGCACGCTTTGCCTCTGCCAGAGCTTCGCTCTTTTTCTTAACCGGACCAAGCACCATCGTCATGCTTCGTCCCTCTCGTTTTGGAGCGAACTCCACGAAACCCGTAGCTGCTACATCTTCTGCAAGACGCTGCAACAACTTGAATCCCATTTCTGGTCTGGTCTGTTCACGTCCTTTGAACTGAACAGTTACCTTCACTTTGTCTCCACCCAATAGGAACTTTTCGATGTGATTCCGCTTGGTTTCGTAATCATGATTTTCAATTTTCAAGCCCATGCGGATTTCTTTAACCACGATATGGGTTTGGTTTTGACGAGCCTCGCGCGCTTTTTGAGCAATTTCGTACTTGTACTTTCCGAAATCCATAACTTTGCAAACTGGAGGATTTGCCTCTGGGGCGATCTCTACGAGATCCAAGCCGTACTCATCAGCAAGGCGCAACGCCTCATCGATGCTTACGACTCCAACTTGTTCACCAGTTGCACCAATTAGACGAACTTCAGGAACGCGAATTCGATCATTGATACGGGGTTCTGCAGTGCTGATAACTATTCCTTTCAAGGATGTGTCTGCATGAAAGGAGAAAGCCGCAAAATAAACCCAATCCGGGTTTAATATCTTGACCAGCCCGCCAGATTGCGGGGTAGGTGGGAGCGGCTAGCTCCACTTCATGTTGGCCTTTCGACCAAGACGGGAATAGTACCCAGGTGGAGCGTTTCCGACAAAACTGAGCTGTGAAACACTCTCAAAGTGCGGCTATCTCCTAGCACTCCTACTCTTACGGCATGGGGATCAAAGATAGAGGCGAAAAGAAGCAAGAGGATTTCCAAAGCATTACCCATGCAGCCTCAGGCCTATCCGATGACCTTCCGGGGCGACAAAAGAAATATTTCATATCGATGATGGTCCGAACCGCATGCTTTCTTTTAGCGGTATTCACACCTAGCCCCTATCGTTGGTTTTTCCTAGTGGGTGCGGTTGTCCTGCCTTACATATCTGTGATTGTGGCCAATGGCGGTCGTGAAACTATTCGCGGTCAGGCAAAAATCTTGGGCAATACTCGCGAGCTCAATTAAATTTCGAAGTAAGTTATTGCCGTGCGCAAAATTGCAACCGCAACAATTCTCGGTATCGCTCTCATCTACGGTTGTATTCAAGGTTCCATGTGGCAGTATGACCGCTACCAAGTACGTCACGCCAATAATGAACTCATCAAAGACAATACAAAAAAACCTTCCCTAACCGAAGCGCAGCTATTAGACCTCGGTAAAAATGAAGCCGCATGGCGATTGATTGAACTAGAGGGAAGTTTCCTTCCGGAAAAAGAACTTTTATTGCGAAATCGCTACCATGATGGAAAATATGGTTTTGGCGTAGTGACACTCTTTAAATCAGATTCAGACATTTTGTATTGGGTAGATAGAGGTTGGGTAATTGCTGGCGCGACCGCCCAAACTCCCCCGATTACGCAAAACGTTACAACCGAACGAACCTCTATCATCGCCCGAATTCGAGTAGAAGATATCGAGAACCAAATTAAGGGCAGTGTATTTGCAGCACCTGGTGTCGTAAGTAATCAACTGCAAAAGTGGAACTCCCAGGAGCAGGTCTCAACCTCAAATGTTTATTTAGATTTACTCTCGAGCGATGTTAAAGAGTTCACTCCCAAGGTTCCAGCTATGCTGCCAGAGATTTCAGACGGGCCACATCTGGCCTACTCATTTCAATGGTTGATCTTTGCCCTACTTGTGGTTTTAGCCTGGTTTTTGGTGGTTCGCGAAGAAAGAAAAGCTCAAACCGAAAAGCTTTGACGCTGATACAAATCGGCATAAATTCCATTAAGAGCTAACAACTCATCATGCTTGCCGCGTTCTTTAATCTGACCTTGATCAAGTACCAGAATTTGATCTGCCGCTCTCACCGTTGATAAACGATGGGCTATTACCAAGCTAGTTCTACCCTGAAGGGCATTAGCTAAAGCTTGCTGAACTAAAGCTTCATTCTCTGAATCTAGATGAGCGGTCGCTTCATCCAAAACAACTATGCGCGGTGCTTTTAATAAAAGCCTAGCAATGGCCAATCTTTGTTTTTCACCACCGGATAGACGATGTCCGCGCTCTCCGACCACAGTGTCAAAACGATTTGGCAAAGATGAAATCAAATCCCAAATTTGCGCAGCTTCACATGCTGCCTGCATCTCTATTTCGGAGGCATCGGCCTTGGCGTATTTCAAGTTGGCCGAAATAGAGTCGTGAAACATATGAGCATCTTGCGTCACAATTCCAATTGATTCACGCAAAGATTGAACTTTCAAATCTCTAATATCTTGATTGTTAATAAGTATTTGTCCAGAGTTAACGTCATAAAGTCGCGCCAGCAAGGAGCTAATGGTGGTTTTGCCTGCTCCTGATGAACCAACTAAAGCGGTCATTGTTCCAGCGGGAGCAGCAAAAGAAATTCCGCGCAAAATCTCGCCACTTTGCACCATTTCTGGTTTGGCTACTGACTCTAAAGAGGCAAGTGAAATCTCCTCAGCTCGCGGATAGGAGAAATGGACATTTTTAAACTCGATAGACAGCGGCGCATTTTCCAATGTTTTCGCACCATCTTTATCTTTGACCATCGGAATTAAATCAAGCACTTCAAATACTCTTTCAAAAGACACCAAAGCGGTCATAACATCGACCCGAACATTTGAAAGCGCAGTCAACGGGCCATACAGGCGCGCTAACAATGCGGTTATGGCCAGCAAGGTACCTAGTGAAATGCTCTGATTAATTGCAAGATGTCCCCCGACTCCATAGGCGAAGGCGGTTGCAATTGCAGCAATAGAGGTTAGGGCGATAAAAAACATTCGGTTCAATAGCGCGATGGAAATCCCGATATCAGCAACTTTGCGGGCTCGAGAAGAGAAGTACTTATTCTCTGCGCTCGGATCGCCATAAAGAGAAACTAGCAAAGCGCCAGAGACGTTGAATCGCTCCGTCATTGTCGCCGACATTTCAGCGTTCAAATTAAATGAATCACGGGTTAGTTTCTGCAACCGTCTTCCAACCCACTTAGTCGGAATCAAGAACAGGGGTAGCAATAAGAGTGAAACCACAGTTATTTGCCAGGAAAGAACCAACATCGTCGCAACAACTAGGGTCAAAGTAAGAATATTGCTTATTAGGCCCGAAAGTGTTGTGGTGAAAGCTTGTTGCGCTCCAATTACATCAGAATTGATACGAGAGATCAAAGCTCCGGTTTGAGTTCTGGTAAAAAACGCAATTGATTGTTTTTGTATATGGCTAAAGACCTGAGTTCTTAAATCGTAGATCAATCCCTCGCCAATTCTTGCGGAGAACCATCGACCAATCATGCTGAACAAAGCATCTGCAATTGCGATAAGACCCACCGTGAGCGCTAACTGGGTGACCAGCTGAGGATTTCCCGGGATCACGCCCTCATCAATTAGTCGCTTGAGTAACAAAGGGGTCGTTACCACTAATAATGCATCGATTATTACCGTGACTAAGAACAATATTAAGTTTCTTTTATATGGCAACGCATATGAAGCGATTCGCTTTACAGTTCCGGGTTTGAGCTTTTGATCTTTAACAGATTGATCTTGAGTCAGAGCCCGAAAGGACATCCACATTGCGTGCTGCGACATGCCCCTACCCTAGTGGCGTTGCTAGTTGATTACTTAACTAATACCTAAATTTAGTTAAACCGTGAAACCAATGGCGCGTAACTGCTCGCGGCCATCATCAGTTATCTTGTCAGGTCCCCAAGGCGGCATCCATACCCAATTAATTTTTACATCAGAAACTAAGTCCTGCAAAACTGAACGAGTTTGATCTTCAATCACATCCTGCAACGGGCAGGCCGCAGAGGTAAGTGTCATATCAAGAACTGCGACATTTGAATCGTCAACTGAAACATCATAAATAAGCCCCAAATCCACGACATTAATTCCAAGCTCAGGATCGATTACATCCTTCATTGCCTCTGTTACATCAGCAAGTGATGCGCTCATCTCTTCTCCTCCGAACCTAGTCCATTTATCTTTGCAACTGCCTGCGAAATAGCATCCTTAGATGCCATCCACCCCAGCAACGCACATTTTACTCGAGCTGGGAACTTTGCTACACCGGCGAAGGCGACCCCATCGCCCAAATTATCTTCATTGCCCAAATCTGAACCTTTACTCTGCAACATAACCTGGAACTCTTCGATCAGCGCCATCGCTTCAGAGCTAGTTTTTCCGCTCAGTAGATCAGAGGCCACAGATGTGCTTGCTTGGGAGATTGAGCATCCCACACCATCCCAAGTTATAGATTTGATTACTTCCCCATCCATATCAAGGTTCAGTGTGATCTCATCGCCGCAAGATGTATTGATGTGATGTACCTGCACTAAGGGGTTCGTCGAAAGAGCTTTGTTAAGCGGGCGTTTGTAGTGCTCGAGAATTACCTCTTGATAAAGTGAATCTAACTCCATTAACGCCCCACAAAATAATCTCTAGCTCGTTCAACGCCACTAACAAGAGCCTCGATATCGGCGGTGTTGTTATAGAGGTAAAGCGATGCTCGAGTAGTTGCCACTACTTTGAACTTCTTAATCAATGGCCAAGCGCAGTGATGTCCGGTACGAACAGCAATTCCATATTGATCCAAAGCCTGACCTAAATCATGAGGATGGACACCTTCGATTGCAAAGGAAACTACCCCGCCGCGCATCTCTAAATTTGTCGGCCCAATGATTTGCAAACCTTTGATTTGCGAAAGTCCATCAATTGCTAACTTAGTTAACTGAATCTCATGGTTATGGATGTTCTCCATGCCTAATTTGTTTAAATAATCGACAGCGGCGCCCAATCCAACTACTTGAGCCATATTGGGAACGCCAGCTTCAAAGCGCTTTGGTGCCGGCAAGTAGGTCGCCGATTCCATACTTACTGTTTCAATCATCGATCCACCGGTAAGAAATGGCGGCATCTCATCTAGTAATTCTTGTCTTCCCCATAAAACTCCTACACCTGTAGGTGCCAGCATTTTGTGGCCAGAGAAAGCCATGAAATCAATGTCTAGCTCGGAAACTTGAACCGCGAAATGAGGTACGGATTGACACGCATCTAAAACAAAAAAGGCGCCAACTTTTCGGACCTGTTTAGCAATTTCATTTATCGGGTTAATTGTGCCCAAAACATTTGATTGGTGGGTTAAGGCGACTACTTTAGTTTTCTCATTTATTAAATCAGAGATATTTGAAAGATCTAACCTGCCATTTGGATCTACCGAAAACCAAACTAATTCAGCGCCGGTTCGCTTAGCGAGTTCTTGCCAGGGAATTAGGTTTGCATGGTGTTCCATTTCGGAAACCACAATTCGATCACCAGGTTTAATATGAAACTTTGAACCAGGTAACGCATTTCCCAGCGAGTACGCGACCAAGTTGATGCTCTCGGTGGCAGATTTAGTAAAAACTATCTCTTCACTTTTTGCACCTAGGAAGGCGGCAACTTTTTCTCTCGCCCCCTCAAATAGCTCAGTAGCCTCTTCTGCTAGCTGATGGGCGCCGCGATGAGCTGCTGCGTTATGTTTTGTATAAAACTCACGCTCCGCATCAAGTACTGATACAGGTTTTTGAGAAGTTGCTCCGCTATCTAAGTAAACCAATCGATTGTTTCCGCGGATTAGCCGATCCAGTATTGGAAAGTCGCTCCGCACCGCAGAAACATCGAATTGAGTATTCACTTTCAGAGGAGATTACGCCTTGACGTACTCTGCATAACCCTTCTCTTCAAGACGTTCAGCTAACTCTGGACCGCCCTCTTCCACGATTTTTCCGCCCGCGAAAACATGCACAAAATCAGGTTTGATGTAACGAAGGATGCGCGTGTAGTGAGTAATCAACATGATGCCGAGATTTTGCTCAGCTTTAACACGATTTACACCTTCAGAAACGATGCGCAGTGCATCAACATCTAATCCGGAATCGGTCTCATCTAGAACCGCAATCTTTGGCTTTAAGAGCTCCATCTGCAGAATCTCATGGCGCTTCTTTTCTCCACCAGAGAAGCCTTCATTAACGCTTCGCTCGGAGAAAGAAGGATCCATAGAAAGCTTGGTCATAGCCTCTTTAACTTCGCCAACCCAGGTGCGCACCTTTGGAGCTTCGCCGCGAAGCGCGGTTGCAGCGGTACGTAGGAAGTTTGCAACAGAGACACCAGGTACCTCGACTGGATATTGCATCGCTAAGAACAAGCCTGCCTTCGCACGCTCATCTACGCTCATCTCTAGAACATCTACACCGTCAAGAGTTACCGAACCGCCAAGAATTGTGTATTTCGGATGTCCGGCAATTGAGTAAGCCAAAGTTGATTTACCGGATCCGTTAGGACCCATAATTGCATGCACTTCACCGGAGTTGATAGTTAGGTCAACGCCGCGAAGGATTTCAGTCATACCGCTTTCAGTCTCTACTCCGACCTTCAAGTCCTTTATGACAAGTTGTGACATTTTTTCGCTCCCGACCTTTACTTCGATGAAATCGTGACAGTATCTCCGTCACGTTGTACTTCAAATGTTTCTAACGCCTCAACCGCTGGCGGTGTTGTTGCTGCACCGGTACGTAGATCGAACTCTGCACCATGAAGCCAGCATTCAATTTTGTAGTTTGAGATGTCACCCTCGGAAAGCGAAGCTTCAGAGTGGGTGCACATATCTGCTACCGCAAATACATCATCTCCAATTCGAGCAACGCATACATCTTTATCTCCGAGTGCAATCTTTTGTGGCTTTCCATCCTCTAGCTCTGAGAAGCTAACCTGAGTACTAGACATTTATGCACCAACCTTTTCAAGTTGGCTATCAATACGTGACATCAATCTTTCTTCGATTGCTTCGCTGCCAATTTTGTTGATGATTTCGGTGAAAAAACCACGAATAACGAGCCTTCTGGCATCTGCCATTGGAATTCCACGTGACATCAAATAAAACAGCTGTTCATCATCAAATCGACCAGTTGTGCTCGCATGTCCTGCTCCCACAATCTCGCCGGTTTCAATCTCTAGGTTTGGAACCGAGTCAGCACGCGCGCCATCGGTGAGCAATAGATTCTTATTCAACTCGTAAGTATCAGTGCCTTCAGCGTTGCCGCGGATAAAAACATCGCCAATCCACACGGTTCGAGCTTGATCTCCAGCCAGTACACCTTTGTAGGTAACTCTTGATTTGGCATTAGGAATGCCATGATCAACATGTACGCGGTGTTCTAAATGCTGTCCATCTGTTGCGAAGTACAGACCTAGTAATTCAGCGCTTCCACCTTGATCTGAATATTCAACTGTTGGCAAAAGGCGAACTAAAGAACCGCCAATTGTTACAGTGATTGAATTAAAGGTTGCATCTCTTCCAACAATTGCATGATGGCGACCGAGATGAACTGTGTTCTCGCTCCACTCCTGCAAAGTGATGAAGGTTAGATTTGAACCCGCCTCAAGGCGTATCTCAATCTCTTCGCCAATGGTTGCTTGGCCTGAGTTTTCAACAATAACTGTGGCTTTGCTATGCGCTCCAGCAGTTATTACTGTTCGGGAAAACTCACTTGAGTTTCCCAAAGTTCTAGTTAGCACAATCGGCTCAGCAACTACAGCTTCTTGCGCAATCTGAAGGTGAGTTACCTCAGATGCGGTAGCGCGAACACGTTGGATGATTGCATCATCAGTTGAGGATTTTGCTGGAAGATCCGCTGCTTTTACTTTTGCAATGGTAAAGCCAGGGCGAACCGCACCACTCAAAGCGATAGAAATCCGATCTGCGACAACGGTTGCTGGATCGTGTAGGCCATTCAAACGCTTCAGCGGAGTGAAACGCCAGGCCTCCTCACGTCCAGAAGGGGTTAGATAATTGGTAGGTAAAGCTGACATTAACCAACAGCTCCTTCCATTTGGAGCTCAATCAAACGATTTAGCTCTAGCGCATACTCCATTGGAAGTTCACGAGCGATTGGCTCGATAAATCCACGGACAATCATCGCCATCGCCTCATCTTCAGATAAACCGCGAGACATTAGATAGAACAATTGATCATCGCTAATCTTTGAAACAGTTGCTTCGTGACCCATTGAAACATCATCTTCACGAACATCAACATACGGATATGTATCAGAACGTGAAATGGTGTCAACTAGTAGAGCGTCACACTTAACTGTGCTCTTTGAATGATGCGCACCTTCCTGGACTTGAACCAGTCCACGATATGAAGTGCGGCCTCCACCTCTGGCAACAGATTTAGAGATGATGGTTGAAGATGTATGTGGAGCGGCATGAACCATCTTTGCTCCAGCATCTTGATGTTGGCCTTCGCCAGCAAAAGCAATCGAAAGTGTTTCACCCTTAGCGTGTGGTCCCATCATGAAAACCGCTGGGTACTTCATCGTTACCTTGGATCCGATATTGCCATCAATCCACTCCATGGTTGCACCTTCAGCGCAGGTAGCGCGCTTTGTAACCAAGTTGTAAACGTTGTTAGACCAGTTTTGAATTGTTGTGTAACGAACGCGGGCGTTTTTGCGAACGATAATTTCGACAACTGCAGAGTGCAGTGAGTCAGATGAATAAATCGGTGCAGTACAGCCTTCTACATAGTGAACATATGAGCCCTCATCAGCGATGATCAAAGTTCTTTCAAACTGACCCATGTTCTCAGTATTGATTCGGAAATATGCTTGAAGTGGGATCTCTACATGCACTCCCTTTGGAACATAAACAAAGGAGCCACCAGACCAAACCGCGGTATTTAGTGCGGCAAACTTATTGTCGCCTACTGGAATCACGGAGCCGAAATACTCTTTGAAAATATCTTCATGCTCACGCAAACCGGTGTCGGTATCCAAGAAGATGACGCCCTGCTTCTCAAGATCCTCGCGAATTGAGTGATAAACAACCTCAGATTCATATTGCGCAGCTACGCCGGCAACCAATCTCTGCTTTTCAGCCTCTGGAATACCTAGGCGGTCATAGGTATTTTTAATATCTTCAGGCAACTCTTCCCAAGATGTCGCTTGCTTCTCAGTTGAGCGAACAAAGTACTTGATGCTGTCGAACTTAATGCCAGACAGATCTGATCCCCAATTCGGTAATGGTTTCTTATCAAATAGCGATAGACCCTTTAAACGCAGATCCAACATCCACTGCGGTTCATTTTTCTTTGCTGAGATATCGCGCACGACATCCTCATTGAGACCGCGCTTTACATTGGCACCGGCAACATCTTTGTCGGACCAGCCGTATTCATATTTTCCAATGCCTTCAAGTTCTGGATGGGCGGTTTGACTCATCGCGTACTCAGCTTTCTTTTAGTGTTGGAGGTATTTGAGCTTTTGCTTTTCAAGAGTTGGGGAATAAAAGTAGTGCAAACACCATCGCCATGAGCGATAGTGGCTAAACGTTGTACATGGGTTCCAAGAATTTTTGAAAAGGCTGCGGTTTCTTCCTCGCAAAGTTGTGGGAATTCAGCCGCTACGTGAGCAATTGGGCAATGATGTTGGCAAAGTTCAATACCAATTCCATGAGCGTGGGTATTTGCTGCATAGCCCTCATCGCTTAAAAACTCAGCCAGTCCATCGATTGGATTTTTCGCCTTGGCAACTACCGATTGTGATCTTCTAACAATTTCCTCAGCACGGTGACGAGCAAACCCGGTTACTAAATGTTCTCCGCTATTTGCCGCGATGTACTTCAGAGCTGAAACCGCTAAGTCGTCATAGGAATGCTCGAACCGCTCTCTTCCGCTATCGCTCATAACAAAAACCTTGGATGGACGGCCTCGGGTGCGGGCACTTCTTATATGCGGCTCGCGCTCTTCAAGAATTCCATCGGCAACTAATTGATCCAAATGACGTCTGATTCCAGCAGGGGTTAACTTAAGGCGATCTGCCAGAGCAACCGCGGTTGAAGGGCCGGACTCCAAGATGGCGCGGGCAACCTGATCCCTGGTGCGCATGTCCTCTGGAGCGGTGGTTTTCACAACGGAATTGTTGCGTAATTCATGGCGCGACGCCACTTGAGAAGCGGGGCTTCGACATAGGCTCTGCCCCATGAGTCAGGTGGCAGCCCGGTCGGCACTAAAACGGCTGTCCAATCTCATGGTCTTCACTCAATCAGCGATTGTGGTGACCGGCGGCGCGGTGCGAATTACTGGCTCCGGTTTGGGATGTTCCACCTGGCCTGAGTGCACTCCAGGTTCTTACACCCCAACTCCAGATCAACCAGAGGCTCCCCTTCACGCTTGGATTGAGTTTGGAAATCGCTTGCTCACCTTTGTTTTACTTCTAAATGCACTTGCTTTGATGTTTGTAATTTTGAGACAAGGACATCGTGCTTTGCGAAAAATGGGAGCTTTCCAAATTATTGGAATATTGGCCCAAGGAGTTCTTGGCGGCATAACTGTTTTGACAGGATTGAATCCCGCAACAGTCGCCGCACATTTCTTACTCTCAATAGTTTTAATTGCCGGCGCACTATCTCTGCGCCAAAGGGTTTATGCGAAAACCCCAAGCTACATAACTTTGATTCCTCTAGTTAAGAAGCTGCTTTCGTTACATCTATTTTTGGTTATCTCAGTTTTGTTTGTGGGAACAATTGTCACCGGAAGCGGTCCGCACGCAGGAGATACAACCGCTGAGCGCTTCAACTTGGATGCAAAAATGGTGTCCTGGATTCATGCAGACTTGGTGATTGCACTCGTTGGAGTAACTATTGCACTTCTTATCGCTATTCGACTTGGCGAAAGTGATGAGACGAAAAGTATTTTGGCAAGTAGAACTCAAACCTTTTTGATTATTGCCCTCGCGCAAGGCGCGATTGGTTACATTCAGTACTTCACTGGATTGCCAGAGATTTTGGTCGGCGCGCATTTGATTGGCGCTGTCCTGGTTTGGATTGCAGCTTGGAATCTTGTAATAACCGGCAACTTAATAGGTCGAAAGAGATAAGAAGGGGCAAGAAATGCAGCCTGCTAAAGACGCTTGGAGCACGCTAGATGACAAAGCTGTTGCTGTCGCCAGAGCCTTGGCAATGGATGCGGTGCAAAAGGTTGGCAATGGCCATCCAGGTACTGCAATGTCACTTGCTCCCGTTGCATATACGCTTTTTCAACGTTTTCTCCGACATGATCCAGCTGATCCGCAATGGATTGGCCGAGATAGATTCATTCTCTCCTGCGGCCACTCATCGCTAACACTTTATATTCAACTACTTTTCAGTGATTACGGATTATCACTTGATGACCTCAAAGCATTTCGAACTTGGGGTTCAAAGACACCTGGCCATCCTGAATTTGGTCATACCGCAGGTGTAGAGACAACCACTGGTCCGCTTGGACAAGGAGTTGCCAACGCCGTCGGCATGGCAATGGCAGCGCGATATGAAAGAGGTTTGCTTGATCCAAAAGCTCCAGCCGGACAAAGCCCATTTGATCACAATATTTGGGTTATCTGCAGCGATGGAGATTTGCAAGAAGGTGTAAGCACCGAGGCCTCTTCCTTAGCTGGAACACAAGCGCTTGGAAATTTAAAAGTTATTTATGATGACAATCGAATTTCAATTGAAGGCGACACTCATTACGCCTTCACCGAAGATATTTCGGCACGTTACGAGTCATATGGCTGGCATGTTATTGATGTTCCGGCTCAAGATAATGGCGATGTTGATCGCGACGCCTTGGAATCAGCAATTGAAAAATCACTAACAGTGAATGACAAGCCGGTTCTAATTAGATTGCGAACTGTGATTGCTTGGCCCGCACCAAAGGCCCGCAATACCGCCAAATCACATGGTTCAGCTCTGGGTCCGGATGAGGTTGCAGCAACCAAGATTGAACTTGGTATTCCTGCCGAAGATTTTTACTTTCCAGAGGATGTTAAAAACCATGTAAACCAAGTTGCCAAACGTGGGAAAAATCTTCGCGAGCAATGGGAGTTATCTTTCAAAGTTTGGAAAGAGAAAAATTCAGATGCAGCTAAATTGCTAGATCGTTTGATTAGCGGCGACCTGCCTGATGGCTGGAACTCAGAGCTACCGAGCTTCTCGCCCGAAAAAGAGATTGCAACCAGAAAAGCATCTGGCGACACTTTAAATGCGCTAGCAAAGAAATTACCGGAACTCTTTGGAGGATCTGCAGATCTGGCAGAGAGCAACAACACCACTATTGAAAATGGTGAATCCTTCCTGCCGGCCAGTTCAAAGATGAAGGGTGCAAACCCTT
>JACCEA010534649.1_pt1 | contig 13374 bp, 14 predicted proteins | sample 7449851 | NCBI WGS metagenome assembly JACCEA01 (sample SAMN15323453, study PRJNA562643) | freshwater metagenome | isolation source: river surface water | place: USA:Blue River Watershed | collected 2017-08-18 | reverse complement strand
GCCTCTGATCGTGGCGGTGGCGGGCTTTTCGGTGCTTCGCCGTTGGCGTGGCGGTCGATGGCTGCTGGGGCTGGGACTGGCCGCCGCTTGGGCATTGAGCGCCGATGCGGTGGTGGAGCCCCTGGGTTGGGCCTGGTCCCGGGTGCCGCCCAGCGCAGTAATCCGCCAAAGCTTGGACCGATTGCATGGCGACCGCCACACCGTGGTCTTGGTCTTGGGGGGCGGCTTGGCCCGCGGCGCCCATGCCGACGGCGGCTACGACCTCCGGCTCGAGACCGCCGAGCGCCTGCGACGCGGCGCCTGGTGGGCCCGACGGCTTGAGTTGCCGCTGGCTTTCACCGGGGGCCGTGCCCAGACTGCCGCGGCCGACCAGCCGACAGAAGCGGAACTCGCGGCCCAAGTGGCCCTTTCCGAGTTGGGTCGCCCCCTGGCCTGGGCCGAAGACCGTTCGGTCGACACCCGGGGCAACGCCCAGTTGAGTGCCGCATTGCTGCAAACCCACGGGGCGCGGCGGGTGGTGTTGGTCACCCACGCTCTGCACATGCCGCGGGCCCTGCGTGCCTTCCGAGAGGCGAATCCAGAGATCGAGTTTTTGGCGGCCCCCGTTGGGCGGGATCTCCAGGCCCCCAAGTTGCTCGAGAACTACTTGCCCAGCGTGACCGGCGTTCAAAGAGGGCGGTACCTGTTGTACGAGGTGGCCGGGTACGTGGCGGGCAAGTAGGGCACCACGCAGGCTTCTTGGGCCCCAAATAGAAACCCCGCCCCATCAGAACAACGGGGCGGGGGCTGGTGGCGAGCCACCGGTGGGGCTCTCGGGCCAATCGTCCGAGGGCTCCTGGCGCGCAACGATTGCGCCATCGGGGTAGACCTCCGTGGAGGCCTCTGAAAGTTAGGCGACGTCGCGTCCAGCTTCAAGCGCAACGGACTAGGACTTGCCCTCTTGACCTCTGAACAGCTGCTCAAACAGGGCATCCGCCTTGGACTGCACGTGGGCCGGCATTGCGATGACCCGCCCCCACTCGCGCTGCGTTTCGCCCGCCCACTTGCTCGTTGCGTCCAGACCCATCTTTCCGCCCAAACCGCTCACGGGGGATGCGAAATCCAGGTAGTCGATGGGCGTTTGGTCCACGAGCACCGTGTCGCGCACCGGGTCCACCCGGGTCGTGATGGCCCAAATCACGTCCTGCCAGTCGCGGATGTTCACGTCCTCGTCCACCACGACGATGAACTTGGTGTACATGAACTGACGCAGGAAGCTCCACAGACCGAACATCAAGCGCTTGGCATGGCCTGCGTACGCCTTTCGGATGCTGATCACCGCCATGCGGTAGCTGCACCCTTCCGGCGGCAAGTAGAAGTCCACGATCTCGGGGTATTGCTTTTGCAGCAACGGCACAAAGACCTCGTTCAGCGCCATGCCCAGCACCGCCGGTTCGTCCGGTGGCTTCCCCGTGTAGGTCGAGTGGTAGAACGCGCCATGCCGCTGGGTCACTCGGGCCACTTCAAACACCGGGAACCACTCCTGCTCGTTGTAGTAGCCGGTGTGGTCTCCGAAAGGTCCCTCCAAGGCGTGCAGGTACCCATCCACTTCCTTGAGCGGCACCCCCATCTCACTCTCGCCCACGAACCCGGCGGGCGCCGGCGGGATGTGCCCCTCCAGCACCATTTCCGCCGTCGCTGGCACCTGAAGCATCAAGCCCGCCTCACCGACCGAGGTGTCCGCCACCTCGGTTCGTCCGCCACGCAGCAGGCCGGCGAACTGGTACTCGCTGAGCGAATCCGGCACCGGTGTGACGGCCCCCAGGGTGGTGGCCGGGTCGGCGCCCAACGCCACGGCCATCGGAAAGGCTTGTCCGGGGTTCGCAAGGCGGAACGCCCGGAAATCCAGCGCGCCGCCGCGGTGGGCCAGCCAGCGCATGATCAGTCGACGAGGACCGATCAACTGCTGCCGGTAAATGCCCAAGTTCTGGCGCGTCCTTGGCGCCGGCACCGATTGCGGCCCTCGTGTGACCACCAAGCCCCAGGTCAACAGGGGGCCCGCATCGTCCGGCCAGCAATGCTGGATGGGCCAGCGGCTCAGGTCAACCTCATGGCCTTCCAGGATCTCTTCCTGGCACGGTGGCCGGCGGTCAACACTCGGTCGCATCTGCCACACCGATTTCACCAGCTCGAAAAGCCGCCCTGCGTCCTTGAGACCCTTGGGCGGCTCCGGCTCTTTGAGGGCGGCCAGCACGTGCCCCACCTGGCGCAGCGACGCCAAGTCGGTGGCCCCCATGCCGCGGGCCACTCGCCCCACCGTCCCGAACAGGTTCGCCAGCACGGGTCGATCGCCGGGTTGCGGGTTGGCGAACCACAAGGCCGGTCCTTGCGCACGCAGCACCCGATCGCTAAGGGCGGTCATTTCCAAACGAGTGGCCACTGGATCCGTCACGCGACGGAGTTCACCGTCGCGCTCCAGAGCCGCCAGAAAGTCCCGCAGGTCCGTGTACTTCATAACCAATAGTTCTTTTAGTGTTAACCAATAACCTTGACCGGTTATGACGAGCTTTGCAGAATCCGCGCCGGCCGAACAGCATCGGGTTTACCCGGGCTCAACCGCCATCCCGCCACTTCTGGAAGTTCATGCGTCCGACCCACTCACTCCGAACCAAGCTGCGCCAACTGGGCAGCGGATTCTCTGTGTTTGCCAAAGACGTGGGCCAAGGCCTGCTTCTCGTCAGCCACAACACCTTGGCCTTGCTGGGCCTGTTGTTGTTGAGCCTGTTGGTGGCCTTCACCAGCCAGCCGCAATGGCGGGAACGCGTTGAGCACCAAGCCTTCGCGTGGCTGGCGGAGCGGGCAAGCGCCCGCGCGGAGCGAGAAGGCGACAGCTTGGCGTTGGCCAGCGATCCGGACGCCGTGACACGGGCCACCTTCGCCGAAGCCGAAACGCTCAGCGCCCAACAGCGCCAAGTGGCCCAATGGCTTTCGCGCAAGTACAAGGTGGCCCCCGAAGCCATGAACCGCTTGGTCTTGGAAGCCTGGGAAGCGGGGCGATTGGCACGGGTGGAGCCCACTTTGGTGCTGGCGGTGATGGCCGTGGAGTCGGGCTTCAACCCATTTGCGCAGAGCCCCGTTGGCGCGCAGGGCCTGATGCAGGTCATGACGCACGTGCACGACGACAAGTACGAAGCCTTCGGGGGTCAGCGAGCGGCCTTGGACCCGGTCACCAACTTGCGGGTTGGGGTGCAGGTGCTGCGCGAATGCATCCAGCGCGCGGGCGGTGTGGCCGAGGGGCTGCGCTACTACGTGGGGGCGGCCAACATGGCCGACGACGGTGGCTACGCGGCCAAGGTCCTCTTCGAAGCCGACCAATTGAAGGCGGTGCTGGCGGGCAAGCGACCGCCCATGGCCGCGCCTTCGGCGCCCACCGCCCTGCGCGAAGCCGTGGCCCCTGCCCCGAGTGCATCGGAGGCCGCCGACCACGTCGCCCTCTGGAAACCCTGAGTACACTGCCGCCGCTGCGCGACTGGCGATGAGGGGCTGAAGCCCCGAGGTGGACCACCACCGGGAAGCGCGGCCGGTCACGCCCTGTGGCCGCCTTGAGTCGTTCGCCTGGGCCACCTGCGTCGCATGCTCGACGGTGGCGGCGCGGGCTCATCCAGCACCGGAGCCCTTGTATGAGCACCCTCTCCCCCTTGGCCTTGCCCGAGTCGGACCCCGAGTTGTTCGCCGCGATCGCGGCGGAAACTCGGCGCCAAGAAGACCACATTGAGCTGATCGCCAGCGAAAACTACACCTCGCGCGCGGTGATGCAGGCGCAAGGCAGTCAGTTGACCAACAAGTACGCCGAGGGCTACCCCGGCAAGCGCTACTACGGCGGCTGCGAATACGTGGACGTGGCCGAGCAATTGGCGATCGACCGCTTGAAGCAACTGTTCGGAGCGAACTTCGCCAACGTGCAGCCCAACAGCGGCTCTCAAGCCAACCAAGCCGTGTTTTTGGCCTTGCTGCAACCCGGTGACACCATCTTGGGCATGAGCTTGGCCGAAGGCGGCCACTTGACGCACGGCATGTCGCTGAACATGAGCGGCAAGTGGTTCAAGGTCGTCAGCTATGGCCTGAATGCTCAAGAGGCGATCGACTACGACGCCATGGAGCGCTTGGCCCACGAGCACAAGCCCAAGATGATCATCGCGGGCGCTTCGGCTTACAGCCTGCACATCGACTTCGAGCGTTTTGCCAAGGTGGCCAAGGCCGTCGGCGCCTACTTGATGGTCGACATGGCTCACTACGCCGGCTTGATCGCGGCTGGGGTGTACCCGAGCCCGGTGCCCTATGCCGACGTGTGCACCAGCACCACGCACAAGAGCCTGCGTGGTCCGCGGGGTGGCGTCATCGTTTGCAACGACGAAACCATCGCCAAGAAGATCAACAGCGCCGTGTTCCCTGGCTTGCAAGGCGGTCCGTTGATGCACGTCATCGCGGGCAAGGCCGTGGCCTTCAAGGAGGCCCTGACGCCGGAGTTCAAGGCCTACCAACAGCAGGTGGTGGCCAACGCGCAAGTGCTGGCCACGCGCCTGACCGAGCGCGGCTTGCGCATCATCAGCGGCGGTACGCAGAGCCACGTCATGCTGGTTGACCTGCGTCCCAAGGGCATCACTGGCAAGGACGCCGAGGCGGTGCTGGGCAGTGCGCACATGACCTGCAACAAGAACTCGATCCCGAACGACCCGGAAAAACCGATGGTCACGAGCGGCATCCGCCTTGGCACGCCAGCGCTGACCACACGCGGCTTCAAGGAAGCCGAGACGCGCCTGACCGCCGACCTGATCGCCGACGTGTTGGACGCCCCCCGCGACGAGGCCGTGATCGCTCGCGTCCGGGCCCAGGTGGCGACCCTCACCCAGGCCTTCCCGGTCTACGGCTGACGAAACGACCCAGCATGCGCTGCCCCTTCTGCTCTCACGCCGAAACGCAGGTCGCGGAAACCCGCGAATCCGACGAAGGCGACGTGGTGCGGCGGCGGCGGCGCTGCCTGGGTTGCGACCGGCGCTTCACCACCTACGAACGGGCCGAGATCGCCCTGCCCATGGTGATCAAGAAGGACGGGGCCCGCAGCGAGTTCGACATGGCAAAGCCGCGCGCCTCCATGATGTTGGCCTTGCGCAAGCGCCCCGTGAGCACCGAGCAGGTCGATGCAGCCCTGGAGCGCATCCAGGAACAGATCCTGGCGCAGAACGACCGGGAAGTGCCGAGCAGCCGTATCGGTGAGTTGGTGATGCGTGAACTGCGAAAGATCGACAAAGTCGCCTACGTTCGCTTTGCATCGGTGTACCGAAGCTTTGAAGACATCGACGAGTTCCGAAAACTGATCAAGGACATCTGAGCGATCCACCACGAAAGGGGCCCACGGGCCCCTCGCTTTTTGGGGGGGATGGGCGAGGCAATTTCCCCCTTTTGGGGGTCGCGACAAGCGAGACGCCGATTTCTAGAGTGCGTGCATTCCGTCACGTGCTTCTGGAGGCCCCTCATGAACGCCGCCCCATCCCGTGGATTCACCGTGATCGAGGGCTTGGTTTGCCTGTCGATCGCCAGCCTGCTGACCGCGGTCGCGGTGCCCGCCAGCAGCGCGCTGATGCAACGCCACCGCGCGCAGGGGCAATCCAGCCAATTCGTGGCCCACTTTCACCAGGCCCGGATGCAATCCATCGGCAACGGAGCATCCCTCCACCTGCGCTTCTTTGAGCACAGCACGGGCACGGGTTACACCTTGCACCAGGGGAACCGAGATGCCTGCACCCTGACGCCACAAGGCCTGCCCGACTGCACCGATGGCGCCCAGCTGATCGCGACCGAGTGGCTGCCGGCGGAACGCGGTGTTCGCTTGCAAGCGAACGTCGCCCGCATGACCTTGAACCCCGGCACGATGACGGTGACGCCCACCGGCTCGGTGACCGTGCGCGACAGCTCGGGCACGGGGCACCAGCACACGGTCGCCATCACGGGCCGCATCCGCAGCGAGGTGCTGCGGTGAGGGCGCGAACCCGAGGCTTCAGCCTGATCGAAACCTTGATGGGGGCTGCGTTGGTCGCCCTGCTGGCGGCCATGGGCTACCCCTCGTACGCCGAACAGGTTCAGTTGGCACGGCGTGCCGATGCCTGGGACGCGCTGGCGCGCTTGGCCCTGGCGCAGGAGCGGCATCGCAGTCGGAACACCACGTTCGCCGGCGACCTGGACGCTCTCGGGCAGCCGCCGCACTCGCCAGCCCAGCACTACCGAGTTCGCGTAAGCACCGCCAATTCCGAAGGCTACGTGCTCGAAGCCTGGCCCTCGCCGGGCTCGTCACAGGCGGGCGACCTCCGTTGCCAACGCCTGCGCGTCACGGTCCAACGAGGCGTGCTGCAGCGTGCGTCCTACGACCGCCAAGGCCAGGACAGCACCCGACGGTGCTTTGTGTCATGACCCGCGCGCTGGGCATGACCTTGGTGGAGTTGCTGGTCGGTCTGGCCGTCGGACTCTTCCTGGTCGCTGGCGCAAGTGGCCTGATGGCCACGCAGCTGCAAGCGCAAAAGGGGCTCCAGCTGGAGCTCCAGGTTCAACAGGAAATGCGGGCCATCGCCGCGTTCATGCGCCGCGAGTTGGTCGCCGCCGGGGCCTGGGGCCAACCCGAGCAGGGGGCGTGGACGGCAGACCGGGGCAAGGGAAGGCCGAATCCGTTCGCCGACGTGGACTTTGACGCGAGCACGCAAACGCTGCGCTTCGCCGCCAGCCAGTCGGCCACCGACCCAGCCTTGCCGGAGGATGACCGGCTCGACGACGCCGATCGCAAAGCGTTCAGGCTCCGGGGGAGCACGCTGGAGTTCCGCACCGACGGTGGCCGCTTTCAGCCCTTGAACGATCCCAGCACGGTGGCCATCCGCCGCTTCGAAGTGCAGATTGAACGCGTCGAACGGTCGTTGGAGGCCCTGTGCCCGCAATCCTGCGATGGCTGGGGCGACTGCCCACCTCGCCTGCTCACCCGATCGCTGCGCGTGAGCCTGGACGCGGAAGCCAGCCAAGACGCGGGTGTTCAGCAGCGCTGGACGTGGCGCTATCGCCTCCCAGCCGACACCTTGAGCGGGAGCTGTCGACCATGAGAAGCCCTCATCACCATGGCATGAGCACCCTGTTCGTCGTGATCGCACTCTTTTTCGTCACGGCCCTGGCAGGTGCCTTTGCCAATCGACACCTGTTGACAGAGCTTCGCGTCGCCCGCCTGGTCGGTGACGACCGTCGCGCCCAGGTGGCGGCCGAGCAAGGCTTGGAGCGGGCGCTGACCTTGATGAACGGCGACAGCGTGGACGATGAATGCCAAGCCACTCCGAGTGGCCACCGATCGGCCATGGACCGCTGGATCCGCCCCCTCGATTCCGGGCACTTGGTGAGCCGCCGCGACGCTCAAGACGCCACGGTGCTGTTGTGCGACCGCGGCCCGACGGACGATTGGCGCTGCCGGTGTGCCGGCGAACAGGCCCCGGTGGGTCGTGCTGCCGAGGCCACCCCAAGCAGCTCGGTGCGGGTTGCCTTGCAGCCCGTGCCAAGCCAGCCGGGCCAGCTGTGGCTTGCAGCGCACGGCTGCGCCGAGGCCAGCGCCGGATGCGCGGCGCCAGCGCCCACCGCCGACGCTGCCCAGGGCCGGGGCAGCCAGCGTCGCATGCAAGTGGCCTTGCTGCCGGCGCTGCGTCAAGTCCCGAGCGCCGCCTTGGTGGCAGGTGGCGCGGTGGACCTGGGCGACGGCATGGCGGTGGTCAACACCGACGCCGCAACCGGCGGTGTCGCGCTGCGCAGCGGTGGCCGGCTGGCTGGCAGCGATGGTGCGCTGATTGGCCCCAACGGCGCACGGTCGGGCGAGCTCGTCTTGACGCACGACACCGAGTTGGCGCAACTGCGGCCGCAAGAACTCCTGCGACGCCTTGTCGGCATGTCCATCGACGCTTGGACGCGGCACCCCGCCCTGAGGGTGCTGCGATGCGAAGCACGCTGCGATGCCAGCAGCGTGGCGGCCGTGTTCAACCAGGGGGCGCGCTTCGTTTGGGTTGACGGGTCCCTGCGCGTGGACCGCGAGGTCCAATGGGGCGAGCCTGAGCGACCGCTGGCTCTGTTGGTGGGCGGGGATCTGGATTGGTCGGCGCCATCGCGCTGGCGGGGCGCCTTGCTGGTGGCCGGCGAGGCCCGCCTGTCAGGAGGAACGGGCCAAGCGCGCTTCGATGGCGGTGTGGTGGTCGGCGGTGGGGTGCGCGGTGACGCCAGCGTTCAAATCGTTCATCAGGCCAAGCTCCTGCGCTTGCTGCAGCACCAGGTCGGCAGCTTCGTGCGGGTGCCCGGGAGTTTGGGAGCCGCACCATGAACCGTTCACCCGTCCGTGGCACGTCCTTGGTGGAGGCCCTGATCGCGCTGGTGGTCATGGCGGTCGGGATGCTCGCAGCCTTGGGACTGCAAGCCCGGCTGCGCGGCCATGCCGACGAGGTTCGCCAAGGATTGGTGGCCCTCCAGCTGGCCCAGCAAACCCTGGACGACGCGCAAGCGGACTGGGCGCTGAACGACACCGGTCCGCCAAGTCCCCAGCACACCACCGTCGAACGCGAGGGCGCCCGTTTTGACGTGCGCAGGGCGGTCAGCGCCATCGGGACCTCAGGGTGGGCGCTTCAGGCCGAAGTGCGGTGGGACGGCCGCTCGGGCCCCGAGCAAGCGGTCCTGCAGCACGTGCTCAGTGCCGGTGGCCCCAGCCTATGGGCCGCCTTGGTGGAAGGGCCTCTGGGGGGATCACCGCAATGGGCGAGCCCCACAGGGCACGCAGGCATCCCCCCGCAAGCGCAGCGCTTGAGCCCCCAGCGGCTGTGGCTGCGGGCCAGCGCCACGGCCCGGTGGGGCTGGTTGATCGAATCCCACAGCGGCCGTGTCACGCACACCTGCGAATCGTCAGGCGAACCCGACCTGGCCCGCCTCGCCCAAGCCGATGCCGCCCTGTGCACGCCACAGTCGCAGCCAAGCGTTCTCGTCAGTGGACACGTGCGACTGTCCCGAGCCGGATCCGCCGACGAGGCCGACGACGAGGTCCCCGACCTGGGCGTTCAGTTGCGACTCACGAGCGAGCCCCATTTGAGCCCGCCGGTCTGCACCGTCCAGCGGCAACGCACGGTCGTCGACTACCAATGCGCTGTGCTGCTGCGCAGCCCCAGCCTCCAGGACCCTTCGGCTTACTGGAGCGGGCGCACCGATCTGACCGGACTGCCCTTCGGAGACGGGGGTTTTCGCGTCTGTCGGCACACCGGCGACCGCAACGGCAATGGCGAGATCGACAACGACGAGCACCCCGCCTCGTACCGACGGGTGCAAGCGTCGCTTCGCCATCAGCACTTCCTGCTCGTGCCCCATGCCCTGCCCTGCCCCAGGGGCGTGGTGGGGGCCGGCGACGCCTTGCGCCATACCGCCACCGAGCAGCACCAACCCTGAGCCAATCGCACCTGCCTAGACTGGCGGCATGTCGTCCGTCTTGAGCCCTCCCCTCGGCACCGTCCTCGCGCCCCGTGAGGCCATGCAACTGGCCCTGCGTTGGGCCGAGCAAGCCATCGGCCTTTCTGACCCCAACCCGCGCGTGGGCTGCGTGCTGCTGAACCCACAAGGCGGCTTTTTGTCCGCGGGCCACACCCAGGCCGCCGGCGACGCCCACGCCGAAGTCATGGCGCTGCGGCAGGCCCGTGCCCAGGGCATCGACCCCCGTGGCGCCACGGCCGTGGTCACGCTCGAGCCCTGCTCGCACCACGGACGCACCCCACCCTGCTGCGACGCGCTGCTGAGCGCAGGAATCGCCCGCGTGATCGTGGCCCTCCAAGACCCCAATCCGCAGGTGGCGGGCCAGGGCCTGGCGCGATTGGCCGCGGCTGGCGTGCAAATCGACCTGGGGCTGATGGCCGACGAGGCCGAGGCCCTGAACGTCGGCTTCTGCCATCGCATGCGCACCGGGCGCCCTTGGGTGCGCTTGAAGTGGGCCGCAAGCCTGGACGGGCTCACGGCCCACCCCGACGGCAGCAGCCAATGGATCACGGGCCCCGAAGCCCGGCGCGATGGCCAGTGGTGGCGCCGCCGCGCGGGGGCCGTGCTCACCGGCGTGGGCACCGTGCTCGCCGACGACCCGCGTTTGGATGTGCGGGATTGGCCTTGCGCGCGACAACCTTTGCGCGTGGTCTTGGACACCCACGCCTCCACCCCGGCCACGGCCCGGGTGCTCCAACCACCGGGTGACGCCCTGCTCGTTCACGGCCCCGACACGAAGGGGACGCAGGCGCATTGGCAAGCGCCGCTGGGCACCGACGGACGCATCGACCTGGCGGCGGTGTTGGACGAATTGGGCCGGCGGGGCACCAACGAACTCCACGTGGAGGCCGGGGCGCGACTGAACGGTGCTTGGCTTGGTGCCGACCTGGTCGACGAATTGCTGGTCTATGTCGCCCCCAAGTTGCTGGGACAAGGCCGTGGCGTGGCGCAAGTGCCCCGCGCCCTTCCCTTCGGCGACGCGCAACGCTGGCGCTGGTTGGACCTCACCCCCGTGGGCGAGGATTTGCGACTGCGACTGCAACGCCCCGGGTAATCCCCAACCTACAATCCCGCCCCTATGCCGATGTCCCCCGTGCCCGAATTGGTGGCCGACCTGGCCGCTGGCCGAATGGTCGTGCTGATTGACGACGAAGACCGCGAGAACGAGGGCGACCTGGTCCTGGCGGCCGATCACGTCACGCCCGAAGCGATCAACTTCATGGCCCGGTACGGCCGTGGCTTGATCTGCTTGACCTTGACCCGCGAACGCTGCGAGCGCCTGCAACTGCCGCCCATGGCCGTGCGCAATGGCACGCAACACGGCACGGCGTTCACCGTGTCCATCGAAGCCGCCACCGGGGTCACCACCGGCATCAGTGCCGCCGACCGCGCACGCACGGTGCAAGCGGCCGTGGCCCGCGACGCGCAAGCGAGCGATTTGGTGCAGCCTGGGCACATCTTTCCCTTGCAAGCCCAAGACGGTGGTGTGCTCATGCGCGCTGGCCACACCGAAGCTGGTTGCGACTTGGCGCGCATGGCCGGCTGCAGCCCCGCCGGGGTGATCTGCGAGATCATGAACGACGACGGCACCATGGCCCGCTTGCCGGACCTGGAGAAGTTTGCCGCCGAGCACGGCCTGAAGATCGGCACCATCGCCGACCTGATCGAGTACCGCAGCCGCAACGAAACGCTGATCGAGGTGCGCGGCGAACGAACCATGAGCACCCGCCATGGCGACTTCGAGGCCACGCTGTTTGCCGACCGCACCGGCGCCCAGCACCTGGCCTTGCGCCGTGGCAGCTGGAACGCCAGCGACACGGTCTTGGTCCGGGTGCATGAGCCCCTGTCGGTGTTCGACCTGCTTGACGCCAACGCCTGCGGCCACAGCTGGGGCTTGGACGAGGCCCTGGCCGCCTTGGCGGCCGCACCGGCAGGTGTCGCGGTGCTGCTGAACGTGGGCGATGCCGCAACCGACCTGCCGGCCCGTTTCGCTGGCGAGAGCCGCGGTGCCCCGCGCACCGGCAACATGGACCTGCGCACCTATGGCGTGGGCGCGCAAATCTTGAGGCACCTGGGCGTGCAGCGCATGGAGCTGCTGGGCAGCCCCCGGCGCATGCCCAGCATGGTGGGCTACAACCTCGAGGTGACAGGGTTCCGTCCCTTCGAACAGGCAGGAGCCAAGCATGCAGGGCGCTGAACTCGGCAGCGTCGCCGGCCTGGACGGCCGCGGCCTGCGCGTGGGCATCGTGCGCGCCCGCTTCAACGACGGCATCACCCGCGCGTTGCAAGAGGCCTGCGAAGCCGAACTGGCCCGTCTTGGCGCGTCCGTGGTGGCGCGGGTCGAGGTGGGTGGCGCCCTGGAAGTGCCACTGGCGTTGCAGGCCTTGGCCAAGCGCGGCGGCGTGCATGCCCTCGTCGCCCTGGGCTGCATCATCCGCGGCGAGACCTACCACTTCGAATTGGTGGCCAACGAAAGCGGAGCTGGCGTGACGCGCGTCGGCTTGGATGCCGAATTGCCCATCGCCAATGTCATCCTCACCGTCGAAAACGAAGCCCAAGCCTGGGCCCGCATCGACAAAGGCCGCGATGGTGCCCAAGTGGCCGTCGAAATGGCCCAACTGCTGAAGTTCCTGCGCACGGAGACGCCCTCTTGAACGCCCCCCGCACCTCCAACCGCTCCGCGCGCCGCCAATCCCGCCAAGTCGCCTTGCAGGGCCTGTACCAGTGGCTGCTTGGCGGTGACGACGCCGGCTCCATCGACGCCCACCTGCGCGAGCAGCCGGGCTACGCCAAGTGCGACCAAGGCCACTTGGACTTGCTGCTGCACGGCTGCATCCGCGAGGCCGCGGTGCTGGACGGCGTGCTGGCCGCCCACGTCGACCGCCCGACCAAAGAGCTGTCGCCCATCGAACACGCCATCTTGATGCTGGGCGCATTCGAACTGCAGCACTGCATCGACGTGCCCTACAAGGTCGTCATCAACGAAGGCGTGGAGCTGGCCAAGACCTTCGGTGGCACCGACGGGCACAAGTACGTGAACGGCGTGCTGGACCGCGTGGCCGCGCAACTGCGCCGGGTCGAGGTCGAGGCCGCTCGCAACGCCCCCCGCCCGGCCCGGACGTGAGCGACCCGGTCGCCTACCGCCTGCCGGTCCGCGTCTACTGGGAAGACACCGATGCCGGCGGCGTTGTGTACTACGCCAACTACCTGAGGTTTCTGGAGCGCGCCCGCTCCGATTGGCTGCGGACCCTCGGCATGAACCAAGAGGCCGAGCGTCACCGCACTGGCCTCGTGTTCGTGGTGCACCACGTGGATGCCAGCTACCTCAAGCCTGCCCGACTGGACGACCTGCTGGAGGTGCGCGTGGGCGTGGCCGACGCCCGCAGCGCCAGCCTCACCTTCGTTCAAAGCATCTGGCGAGGCGACACCGAGTTGCTGCGCGCCCGCGTTCGCGTGGCCTGCGTGGACGCCGCGAACTTCAAGCCCCAGCGCCTGGATCCTGCCCTTTTGCAACGCCTGACCTCAGCCCCACTCGCCCGCTGAACCGCCCATGAACCAAGACCTGTCCATCTTCGCCCTGGTCGCCCAGGCCAGTCTCATCGTTCAACTGGTGATGGCCGCGCTGCTCATCGTATCCGTGGCCAGTTGGAGCGTGATCTTCAGCAAGCTCTTTGGCCTGGCCAAAGTTCGCAAGGCCAACGACGCCTTCGAGCAAGATTTTTGGAGCGGCCGCAACCTAAACGAGCTGTACCAAGGCGTGAGCAACAAGGTGCCGGAAGCACCGCTGGCCCGCATCTTTGCCGCTGGCATGCGCGAGTT
>JACCEA010440030.1_pt1 | contig 13374 bp, 16 predicted proteins | sample 7449851 | NCBI WGS metagenome assembly JACCEA01 (sample SAMN15323453, study PRJNA562643) | freshwater metagenome | isolation source: river surface water | place: USA:Blue River Watershed | collected 2017-08-18 | reverse complement strand
GACAATCGATGAAGCAAGATGCTGGTATGGTTGCAGAGGACGCCGTGGCTGCAACAGTTGCGACTGAGATGTTGGAAGTAGCAACACAGTCGGCACCGTCATCGGCACCGTCACCGGCGATGTGCTCCCTTCCCACACCATTGAAGAGAGCCATCAAGGCACGCAGACAATCGATGAAGCAAGATGCTGGTATGGTTGCAGAGGACGCCGTGGCTGCAGCAGTTGCGACTAAGATGTTGTTTTATGCTAATGTTGTAAATGGTGACGGGGTGGGATTGTTTCGGAACGTTTCTTGTGTTACCTCTTTAAGTGGTTGTAGTATTGTGTCTGGTATGGAAGTTGTTTCTTCAGCACCAAAGAACAATCGTAGGGGAGTTTCAAAGAAACAACAGAAATTCTCTAATTTTGAACTGAGGAAAGGCTCTGCTGTAATTATTCAAAATGAACCCCATGTAGAGGAGATAATGGAAGAAGCTTTGGCCATTCTTTGTGATAAGTAAGAGTTTAAAAGATCTTTATTTAGTGTGAATTTATATTATTTTCTTCTACCTAGGTGTGACGCAGAGTATTTTGTCGACGAAATAGGGTTAGTTGAAATTCCCGAAGGGGACTGGTTTTGTGCAACCTGTAGTGAGTTGATTAAAAAATCAGAGAATGTCAGGAAGAAACGCAAAGCTCGCACTATGAAAAATGAAGATAGTTCTGAAGCTAAAAAGTCAAAGCGTGAAGTTGTTTATCAAGAAACGACACGGAAGACAAGAAGTCGGAAGTGAATACTAATTTCATGGAATATATAGCATACTATCTCGAAGATTTAATTAACATGTAGGACCGAAGATTTGATTTTAATATATGTACAAAAAATGACACAAATACGATAATTACTATATCAACATTGCACTACGCTCTTCTTCCAGTTCAGTGCTATATGCATCACAGAATGAATTTGGAGTCATATAGTTTCCACTGTACGCATTACGTGGTGTTGTAGCAGACAAATTTAAAATGCGCTGTTCTAGTTCTGACAGAGTCAAATCCTTCAGCACAGTGCCACCTTTCACTGCAGATTTTTCACTTTGACATCGTCCCACAGGAGGGCCTCGAATAATATCTTTTGCTTCCTGTGGAATTCGGAACCTATTTAGGCAATAATAAGATGCAATAGTTGCATCAGCTAATGAATACTAACTTTAATGTTGAAGGATCATAACTAGATGAAGTGTGGTGGGTAGGAGATAATATGTTTGGCATGGACATAGCACGTACCACCCTGCTGTCAGCGTTATCAACTCTAGTAAAGGAAGAACCACTTGTAAACCATATTCCCTGTTTTTAATAAATCTAACCTTGGAGAGTTGTTTGTACTATTGTGCTCACTCGAAGAGCGCAAAGTCGTGGTAAGTAGTCTAAATGCATTGGTTGCGATTACAGCGTTTTCAACCACTGGCTCTTTTTCGACAGAGCCAATATCCTCCGCACTCTTTTGAAAAGAATCTACTTCTTCTACAGAAATCTCTCGCAAATCGAAGCCGATGCTATTGCGCTTGTACCTGGCAAAAACATTGTGAAAAGCGGTTTGCTCCTCAACTGATTCCATATTTTTGTCGTCCGTTTTTGACGAAATGGCGAGGGTAGGGCCGTCTTGAATTGCAGTTGGGTTCAAAGTAGTCATGAAAGAATACTCTTTGCTACTTTTGGTGATGCGCACAGTGGATAAATCAATTTCTTTTATGATGTTCCTAGCCCCGTAAACTGTTTTTGCATCAAGGGCGATACATTCTGAGTCAATAAATTCCGACGTGGTTGCAGTATTAAACTTGATTGGTATTTTTTTGTTTGAATTTGTGATCTGTTGGTATTTTGCTTTTATTGAGCTCATTTTTCGAATTGACTTATTATCTTCATCCTGACTTGAACTTGTGGGAAGAGCGTCTGATAAATCTTCACTGATCACTGTCTTGGGAACACCAGATAAGGTCATAATTTCTGTAGAGTGCTTGCTAATCATGATATCAGACCGAACTTTGCTATCTAGACATTTATTTTGAACTTCCTCTGCAATTAAAACAATATTTGTTTGTTCAGATACAGGGAATTGAATATTGTCAAGCTTTTTACGTAACTGTTCGCTCTTCTCGCTAGAGATATTTGGCACATTGTCAACGATATCAGACTTCTCAATCATGCTGCGGGTTATTTCAAGTTCTCCCATCGCTGCCTCGAAGCTAAATACTGATGTCTTTAATGCAAGCTTGACGTGATTTAACAAATCTTTGAATTTTTCTTCCTTGGCAATAATTTGTTCAGGAGTCAGCATGTCTTGTAGAGCCAACTTAGGAACTAGCCTGTTTTCGTTCTCATTGTCGCTTTCTTTCGATTTATATTCGTCGATTTCATTATTTTTTACTTTGTTTTCATTGTCTGAATCGTCTGTATCGTTATCGAAGACCACAGGCATACTCTTTACCGTTTTCCCGAAAACATTCCCCGAGTAATCCGGTCTAATCTTCTTATCAGATTCCGATTCTTCTTCACTAGAATCTATTTCAATTTCCTGAGCAGCATTGCTTCCATCATCAGTACCTTTCTCCCATGTGTGAAATTCGGAAGACGACACTGACACCGTCGCAAGTTTATTGGTTTTCTGTTGGAAAGCAGGTTTGGACACATTTGTTTCCGGGATATGTTTTTTGGGTCCCACACTGCTCTTCTTCATTTTATCATGTACTCAACTGAATACTAAGCCTAACCCACTGTCTTAATAATATATGGAATAATAATAACATCGCTGCAGCCGCCAACACAATTCGATACCAGAGATCGGGATCAGCGCGCAGTACATATATTTTGGTATTTTGTAACGGATAAATTTGTACGTGCTGTGCGTCACATCGTTATATAATATTGCATTACTTCTATGACATAACAGAGCTGGACCTATAGGCCTAATAATTAGTGACAGCAAGAGGGACCGACCCAGACCTGGCGATAAAAACATCAATGTATCTACGATGAATATAGGATGGTATTAAAACTCGAGGTAGTGTGGTAGAATTTGTTAACTCTTTATCGACACCGTCCAACATTTCTTAACTCTTCAACAAATAAAAATACTTTAACTAGTTCGTAAAAATGTGGGGGAAAAATTTGGAAACTCCAAAAAAGGGCGATGCTATTGTTCCAGCAACTGCTCCTCCTACTCCATACCGTGACGTATCCTCAGTACTTCATCTCCCCGCCAGATTCGGTACCAATATTTGTATATGGATGAGAGTAATGTTGTTGTGATTTCGAATCAAGCAGATGATGCACTAGTAGAGGAAGTTTGTGCCTTAAACGAAAGTTCACTTCCGAATGCCCACAAGGTCATCTTTCGCCACAAAAATTTGCTTTTGTTTCAAATGGAAGTGGATCCTTCAGATATCCATCAAGAGTGCGCTGAGTTTATGATGAAAAGATTTCAAACATTTTCAGACTCTTTGGAGCGTCGTACTAGCATTTCCCCACTTTATACATGGCGTTCAGCCAAAAGAAAATTACATTACATTCCTGACGTTATTTTTCAAAAAGATTGGGTCGTAGGTAAGAATCATTTGGTGACTGTGCTCGCTGAAGTATGTTATGGGAAGCCTCTCGACATTACCCATGCTCGCTTAGTGGAATTCGCTGATGAATATCCCACATTACGCGTTGCGTTTATTATTCGAATCGGTTACCCTTGGCAAAAATATCCACCAGAACATCCAAAAGGAGGTTTCTTTGACATTACAAATGGAAAGATGACAATCTTTCGTTACGATTTTCCCGATTTCGATCGTGCGAGTTCAGCTATTTCGTTTGGCAATAATCCGATCACTAATGCAGATATTGAGTCCTTTGTTGCCATTACAAACATTGATGCGAACAACATTACTGGGTATGGTATTGGTGATGCCCCAGCTTCCAGATATGCCATTGTATCAGGTTCTTATTGACAGAGATATCCTCTTCATGGATTATACCAATGCTGAAAATGAAGATGATGAAGAAGGTGATGAAGGCGACGAAGGTAATAAACAAGACGATGTATTGCCAGTCACGATGAGAGATCGATTACTTGAAGCACTGGGTGAAAATGTAGACGAACTCGACTTTCATATTGATCTTTTTGACCTTAAGAGAGCTGCTATTAGGAGAGGTATTGATACTATGAACGAGACCATCCAGCAACAAACAGGAATTATCAGACCAAGGATAACTTAGGATATGTGAAGTGTGTCACTCGAACGTTGTAAGATATTCCCTTAAATTGAACTTTTCATGAACGAACTAAATTAATGAACAACAATAAGCTACATATCGGAAATTATGTTTATTACTTCCTTACAATTCAAATTTTCATCAACACATTTCTTGTTTTTATTTCTTGATGGCTTTTAAGCTTGTTGATTGAAAGCTTCTCTTTGCTTAGCTTTCTTCTCACGAATAGCATCAATACCACCATTGGAAGCAGGACCAAGCTTAGTACCAGGCAACTTGACAAGAACAGCACTAATGTTATCTTTTGAACCTAATAAACGAGAAAGGAACAAAAAAGACAGATAGAGGTAGAGAAGAATGCGGGATTACAACACATGAAAGGACGGAAACATAGCACAAACCAACAGACATACCTTTGTCAAGAGCAATATCAATCACCTCTTCAGCAATCTTGACAACTGACTCTTCACCAGTAGCATACAATTGACGTACAGTATTGATTGCTTCTTCTGAACTCATCACATCCCAAAGACCATCACAAGCCAATAATAATACATCATCACTTGGAGTACGTTCATGGATGGTGATATCAGGATAACACGTGATCTAATAATGAGATAAAGAATAAAGAGAGAAGAAGTTAAATCGATCAGAAAGAGACAGAGATGGGATTCACTATTACCTTTTGATGTTGAGCATGGAAATCAGGTCTATTCTTATAACTAAAATCACCTAATGCACGTGATACAGCTAAATCACCATCCACACTATTCCATTGAACAAATCCACCCGCATTTTCAATACGTTTCTTTTCAATTCCACTATAAGGTTTATGAACTTCTGATAATGGTTTCGCAGTATTTTCAGTTCCCATCACACAACGTGAATCACCAGCATTCGCACAGATGATATACGATGGTGTAATAACAATCGCTGTCACAGAAGTACATCCACTGACATCATCTTGTGATTTACTTTGATGATGTTTCATATCCAATAATATTGTCGTTTGATTATATTGTATACTTCCTATAAAATAGGAGTTTAGCTGTCCCAATTCGACGACCATATATGCGATAAACCTACGCCTTATTCTTTTTTAAGACATAGGTTTATCGCATATATGGTCGTCTCAATTCTCCAATTAATTGGCAAGCTAAACTTCGCTCTATGCTTAGCATTAGACTTAGTGAAAATTTATGTTTTATTCTTGCTCTTCTTCTTGCTTTCTTGCAAACACCAGTTCACTTGATTTCCAAGGATTTCAAGATGAAGGGTGTAATTTTTTTTGTACTCTTTTTTGCTACCACTTTTATTTTCAACAATCACTGTGTTTCCGCGTCAAACAATATCCTACCTGATGAAAATGAGCACTGTGGATTTTGGGCTTCCATTGGAGAATGTAGTAAGAATCCAAATTACATGCTCCGCTATTGTGCGACTTCGTGCGCAAAGCAGCAACAAAAATCTGTAGATTTACCAGCCTCCTTCTATGATATTGTGGAGAAAGATATTCACGGCAATGAGTTCAAATTTTCTCGTTTCCGTGGGAAAGTGGTTTATCTTGTAAATGTTGCTTCGCAATGCGGGTATACCCAAAGCAACTATGATCAAATCCGGGACTTGCAAGAAAAGTTCTCAACACAAGGCTTGGAAATCGTTCTAGCTCCTTGTAATTCTTTCGGTGGACAAGAGCCCGCAACCCCTGCTGAAATTTACAGATTTGCCGATAGCAAAGGTTTCAATGGGTTTATTCTTTCCAAGGATGAAGTAAATGGTGATGGGGCAAGAATATCTTTCAGATATTTAAGACATACTTCAGGCAAAAGCTACATTGAATGGAATTTTGATGGTAAATTTCTAGTCGATCGAAAAGGCAATACTTACGCGGTAACAACAGAAGAGCTTGAACAAAAAGTATCAGACCTTCTAGGCAATTCTCAGGTTGATCTATAATATTTGCACATTGAATTTGAGGTTTAATTTAAATGTCTTTCGTAAATAATTGGTCACAACTTGCGCGAACATTAGCAACAAGGATGTCTCTGGTTGTACAGGTAAACATTTCAGCACCACCTGTTTTGACATCAAAGATAGCACACTCAAAGTGTTCAAATTCAGATAAAGACCTTGTTATTGTATCAACTAATTCAGCGGTTGTTGAATGCTCAATCATATCTTCATCTATGCCAAGTCGAATATCTCCTGTTATCACCTTGTTGCAATACCGAATGGAACCGCTGGAGTCCACAACAAGGAAAGGCGGCCTCCCATTATGATGGAGAGGAAATTCCATCATTACTGAAACAATCGACAATGGTCGCTTAAAGGGATCGGTTTCAAAGTTAGAATACAATCCAGTTGTTACCCATTTTGCAAGCTTTTCACTAACAACTAGACTAGATAAGAATATTCCGTGAGATTGTGTGTGATCAAAAAGGACCTTATTAATAAGTTTGGAGGCAAGTTTTCGATCAGATTCCATGCCAGTAGTTGCAATCATCAACCCTGACTTAGATTGTGTTCTTTTCTCTGCAGATGTATGCATTCTAATTTGCAACATAGGAGTCCATGTTTGCTTGAACACACTTGATGATTTAACCGCACGGGCCCCAATGAAAATGTAGCGATTGTTTGAACGCTGTGAAATACAAATCAGGGGAGGACCACGATGGACTGATTTTACTGCATACTGAAATTGGAAAATATTCCCATCATCATTGTACGAGTGTATGGAAACATCATTGTGTAACGTCCCACCCAACACCCTGACGTAGAAAAGAAAAATGAATTGCACCAAAACGCAAAACCAAAACATTTTCAATATTTCAATAAGTAGGATGGAAAGCTTTCACCATGTACTATTGTACAATACAATACTGCAATAATGCCACACTTATTATATGCTGACATTCCTGGCTGCTGCGCGCCCCGCAGCTGCACTGTGCTGCTCTGCTGGGCGCTGCTGCTGCTTCTGGCTGCGCTCTGCGCTCCTATCATACAGCCAAAAGTACAATAAAACACAATACTTCTACAAGTATATAGTAGAAGTATATTATAATGGAAGTCCAATGGCATCCACCTCAAACCTCAACAGCTCAATCAAGCAATTCGAGTGAGACAAGCATGGCCGACGTGTGATTATAGGGACTAGGAAAATGTTACGCGACAAAATTTTCAAGTTGTCAGCTTTTACCAGTGACACAGTATATTGTCGCGGGTTTGCAAAACGTTTTACCGACAATGAAGTGGAGCAAATTTTATCAACAGTAGAACCACCAATAGAAATGGATTTTTCCAGGAGGCATCGTTATGGCATTGTTTGGGCAAAGTATCGGCACACTTTTGTCGCTCATGAAACAATAATGGCTCTGCATCAAACAATTCATAACGGTATCTCTTTATCCGTCAGGTTTGAACTGGGCCTTGATGAACAAGGAAAACAAATTATCCCGAAATCTTCGCATTCAACTCTTGTTCGATGCGTTCTTCATAATGGGCAACCATTTTGTGATGTAGCTTTATCGATGAGCAGTGATGCGAAGTATTGTGGACAATGCGTAGATGATTGCATCCGAACTAAGAAAAATACGCCTTCCATTCCCAATATAAACTACACTCATAAATCAGTTTTTGTGGGGGATTTTGAGTTGCCGTTTCCTTCTGGAACGTATTTATCGAAATTGATCGGAATAACGCGGTCATACCCTTTTGATAATCCGTTAGTAACTCTATTGACAGATGTGTCTCTCTCAAAGCACAGTAACAAATATGCAAAAGAGATTACGGAAGTAATGGCCATGGTAGATGCTGTTGAGCGGTGTATTAAGCTTGCGTTGAATGTTCATTCAAGTGAAATTTTATCTGCTGTACTTTATGTTTTGGGTGATGGTCAAACGCCACTATGTGCTGCGGCTTTATGTTTGAACTTCCCTGATACTTGGACTTTGTTCTCCATTGATCCCATTTTAGTCCCCATTGATGTCACCGCTAAATATTCTGTGCGATTCAATCAGATTCCAACTAAAAGCGAAGAGTTTCGAATTCCTGATACAAAGTCATCTTTGTCGATCGTTGTCGCCTGCCACAGCCATGCACCCCTACAAGAGTTTTGGGATCGTGTTTCTACACCTAAACTATGCGTTACAATGCCATGTTGTGCGCATTATTCTGACCTTCATGCAGCATCTATCTTTGAATTTGATGATTTTGAAGTTTATTCTCCGAAGCGCCGCATCAAATTGTTCGCCCTTCTGTAATGTCTGCATTATCGAGGTGTGCGGAAGCTTTTGTATTTAGCGCTCAATATATACCGCCGATTGCAACGGATGAGCCATCTATTTTCAGATGAAGATATTGAATAGCTTCTGTACATCAAGTTATAAAATAGTACATCCAACAAAATGGTTTGTTAATTACATGGATATAGGTATTTCTTACTATTATTAGTTTTTTAAGAATTGGTGGAGAGAGTGGTGTGTATATCATCACTGTTATTAAAAAGAAAATTAATAAATCAAGAGGAAACTCATCCTCAAAAATTATGAATAACATCAATCCCGGAGCTGCAGCATTTGCAATGCTGCTTCAGCAGCCGAAGCAAGCACATCAGGGTTCCACAACAGCACCTCCTCTGTGCACTTTTGCTGGCCCGGCACCAGGTGTGATGAATACGATACCATCGTCATCGTTCTCTCAAATGTTACCAGTTTATCCATATGCTGGCACCATTCCCCATCAACATTACAATTTTGGAACTGCTGTCTACTCCTCGTCATCTAACCACTACGCCCCTACAATCAGCCCCACTTTTTATGGCAATTCTGTCCCGTATGGAAATTATGGAATGGTTAATGTTCTTGGATCACATTTCAATCATCAATATCATTCTCAACCCCCTAATTCCCGACCTCTCCATCTTTCCTCCACAGTGGGAGGGCTCCTATCAACGTTACCTCTTGCAAAACCTAATTTTCCTCACGCTGCTGGAAACAATCCTCAGTCCAACAAAAACACTAATGGTACCCTCCCGTGGATGAATTTCAGCACCGCTCCTACAAATATATCGATACCTCAGGCGGTTGGAAATGGCGTGATGATTGCACATCAACATGGTGCTAATACTTCTGCTCTGCCAACAACGCAACATTCATCATCGCAACAAGTGAACAAGCTTAAGAGTAACGAAAATATTCACAGTAGTTCAGGTGATGTTACACAATGCGCTACTCTGCATTCAACCAAATTGCATCACAAAACAACTGAACATGGTCAAAATAGAAAAGATTTGAGAAGCAATCGAAAGCAAAATAAGCTGGGTGGAAGTCGTAATAATGTGGATACTACTTTTAACAATGATTGTAATCCGCCCGATGGTCCCTATAGAAAGTTTAGCGTAGAAGGCCAAAGCTTTAGTATTCTTGTGAGTAATGACCAGCATGAGGTTGATGAATGGATTAAGCAGAGGAAGTCACGATTTCCTACCAAGCTGCGGGTGGACCTCAAGACAGAACGGAGTGAACTACAATCGTTGTGCGGTGGAACGGAGCACAAGACAAGTGATAAAAGTATTAGTCAATCAGTTTCAACTATAACTACCCTGCCAGCAGATTGTGTGAATACGGCAGATAATCGTAAACAAGATCGTTTTAAACGAAAAAGAGAATCGTATGAAGATGGCCCCGAGAGTATAGCATCGCATCAGCACCATCGTCGGAAAACAAATTCTCGGAGTATTGAGAAAAAGTCAAGTAATTGCAACCTATTCGAAACTTCAGGTTTCTCAGAAGGATTGTTCGATAAACTTGTGAACAGCGCAAAGATTGAAGAAGAGAATATTATTTTACAATGTATCCACTTTCTTCGACAAGAAATTCTCATAATGACCGATGAAGAGAAGGGTCGATAAGTTTCCTATCTTATTGATGATATAGTTTGCTGAAATCTTCATATTCCATTCCTCTTAACAGTACTCCTGATGGAGTTTTACCCTCGATAATTTCCAAATCACAATTATACTCATCGCGGTTCACACATGTCACCTCCACTATTTTCCCTGCATACATTCCTTTCAAAACTAAAGCTTTCTCACCAACCTGATTCACAAAGAGGATCATATTGTGACTTGGGATAGCAAATCAACTTATCAGCAAAATCAACTTACACGAGGAATGACTGTTTGGACATCATCATCCTGAACGGTTATTTCTTTATCATCAATGCGCAATTTACACGTACGGGAATCAAGAACTCTGACAACTTCCCCTTTTAACCCATAGTATTCCCCGTGGTGAAGCAATTTATTTGTTACTTTGAGAACAATACCTTCTCTTATCCAACCTTGAGAGTCTGCTAATGGTTCATAACTCTTTAATTTCTTTGGCTGACATGCTTCGTATTCCTCCGGTTCATCTTCGTCTTGACCAAATACGGATTTGATAGGTCTTTTGTAAGATTTACCTTCCTCAGATTTTGGTCCTGCTCCTAATGATATCTTGACTGGTATAGCGATTGAAGAGGAGCGACTTTCTTCGGAATCGCTATTTTCTCCAATGTTTGCATGTTTGATTTGGTATTTTAATAATTTGGTTATGCGTTCTTCCTCTTCGAGCTCCTCTCTCTGTCTTGATTCGAACTCCTGTTGCTTGGCGAGCAAAACAGGGTCTCGGTCAACATACTGTATATACCATCCTTTTTCCGTTTCATCTACAATAGCTTTACCCTCTTTACCCAGGTATTTACAAAATCCTGTCAGAGTTGTCCAAATTGTAGCATTCATGTGGACGTGATGCTTATCAGCAATATATTCCTGATAAACTCGATTAGAAAGAACTCTCTTGCTTCCGTGCATGTGTGATAATATTCTCAAAAATCCCTGTTCAAATTCTTGGGAAAATTGATCCAAAATTCTTCCAGAATTTTGCGAAAATAACCTCATTTGACGCAAGTGGCCTTCACTACAAAAAAATCTAAATGGAATTTTCTACGATTGCATTATGAGGATACCTCATCGTATGACATTTGAAGCCGTTTTCATCTCTACATTGTTTTTGACACATTTGACAATACCATTTCAGCTTTTGCAAACCCACCAACTTCTGTCTGTTGGCAATTGCTAAATAATGAATGAATGGTTAGAAAATAAATTTAGAGGAAAATATAATGCAAGCCCAAAAAGTCAACCTTTTGGTGCTAAAGCATCATGTTTTGGCATTTTACAGCACCAGAGAGGTAATGATGGTGCAAGTAGTTCAAAGATTGTAATATACCAACTGTTTTGTTGTCACAAAATTCTCATGCTAACAATTTTTTTGTGGACTTCTCTATTCCAAGTTATCAGTTGAACTGTTAATTGCAAATTAACTGCAAATTTAATTAAAAATTACACAACAAAAAAAACTACATTTTACACAGCCACGCAAAGAAAAAATTAATCAGCACATTCATATCAATAAAAAAAACTCTTATCAGCGCAAAACCCAATCTCAAAAGCTTGTTGCTTGTTGATCTGAAGGCAAAATAGAACTTCGTGAAGAAACTGCGAAAATAGAGAGCTCTGTCTCATTCACCTTCAGCCGCATCGCTGTCGCGATCTTTCAAAGCGCTCACCTATTAGAAGAACAAGAAGAAAGCAACAAACTCTCACATTGCATCGGCGACTTATTAAAGATTTGACATGGATCACCATGTCAAAGTCACAAATATTGATCTACCGTAGAGTTTCGGAGGTAGTGCTGCCAACTTGAAGTGGCGGACACCACTCCTGGTCTAGCACTGCATTAATCTACACACACCAAGATTCCAAGGCTTATCACAAATCAATCCCATCCTTATCTACTTGCCCGTCATTGCCAAACATTTTCAGATGTTATGAGGTAAAGTCTATTTTCACTTGTGCTGCCGTGATATTGTAGCGCTAGGCGGGAGAGTCCATGGTCATCACAACCCAGCGGTAGAACTCCACAGGTGCTATTTTACAGAACAAGACTCTGACTCTTCAAAGGTCTCTTAGCGAGGAAGCCAAGGATTCTCTCACCTCCTCTCACATTCTTTAAAAGGGTTGTGGCTGCCTCTGTGCTTGTTAGGGTATTTGCTGTCAATGTCTCTAATACGATGCGTATGCAGTGATGATGGGAGAAAGCGTACATGAGCACCTCAATTTCATTTCGTGACAGTATTGTACCACTGGGCGCGTTGTTTGTCTTGTTTGTTTTATTTTTTTTAATTTTTTTTTTTTTTTTTAAATTTTTTTTTTGTCTTACGTACCTGCAAGTCCTTTGAAAACAGTTATCTGATAAATTAATTTTTTTCTCAAAAAATTCTAAGTTTTGCCATATTCTCACTCATACTCTCAATTTTAATTTAACTTAATTTTAATTTATTATTATATAAAATTATATCTAGATATGTGTATATACAGTTTTGTGACAATAGGTACAATATTTTTAACGGTGACATATATATTATTTTCCAGTATTTTTGGTGTCTTAGTTAGACTATTGGGCGGCCGCAGCACAGCAGCAGCCAGCAGAGCCGCAGCCCCATCATACCAAACTAATTGGTATAATATAAGGCGCCTTATTGTAAATATTATAAACGGTACAAGCTTGTAGTGTCTTTCTGTCTGGACGGACAGACGGACAGACGGAAGGTCTGAAGGTGGGGGGTTAGAAACTGTTAGGGGTCGATTTTTTACCCAAACTTCCAGAATCCTTAATATTCCTGCGACCGATATCGGCTTTTCATTTTAATTAAAATTTAAAATCAAGATGGGGAATGTCCAGAATCTCGTTGTAGGCTTTTTTGGGCAACCAAAGAGTCACCAGATAGTACCCACTGATGATGAAGAGTTGAACAAGCAATCGTTTGACTCGGATCCTACCGTCGCGATGGATGCCGACGATGAGTCGAAGTGAAGATGGTCGCTGCAATGTTGCACGTCTAACAGCTACAATTGAACAAGTGCTACATGTTGATCATGTGGAACAATGAAATTAATTGTCAGACTTGGATCCCGCGATGGTGACTAGAGAAGCCGACAATGGGTCGAGCGAAAGAGATGCTGGAGCGACTCTATCATATATGGAGCGACTCTATCATATACTTTTCTCCTGATGTCAATGCTTATGTAAAGGG